>Ga0209427_10003756_pt1 | contig 17729 bp, 18 predicted proteins | sample DeeMarSWOR136_30_FD_187465 | JGI IMG/M metagenome (GOLD analysis project Ga0209427, IMG submission 187465) | Marine sediment microbial communities from White Oak River estuary, North Carolina - WOR-1-36_30 (SPAdes) (version 2) | ecosystem: Environmental > Aquatic > Marine > Intertidal zone >...
AATTTGTTTGATTAATTAATTCTAAAACCTCAACTAATAATATTATAATGATGAGTTTAATATTATAATAAATTAACAATTAATAAATTTTTATTAAACAAAATATTCTCTTTTTATCAACCTCAGATTGATACTTTTAGATTTTTGGGCTTTCAAAACTCAATCATTTCTTTTATGGTAGCATTTATGTTTTCAATCATCTGCATGGTTGTAAACCGAGTTCCAATCTCCTTCTTAGTATTTTCACCTAAGATACCATTAAGAAAGGCTGCAGAACAAGCTGACTGAAATAGGTTGTTTTGAGTAGCCAAAAAACAGGCACATAAACCGGCTAAAACATCTCCAGTCCCTCCAATAGACATCTCAGGGCAACCAGTCCTGTTAATTTTCACCATTTTTCCATCACTAATATAATCGTAGGGGCCTTTAACGAGTAGAGTAACATCGAGTTTCTTTGCTAAATCTAGAATCTTATGACTCCTCGCTTCAATATTTTTATAAGATGGTAGATCGGTATTTGTCATTATTTTTAATTCTCCTTCATGAGGAGTAAGTATAACTTTTTGACCTTTAAGAAGATCAAGATGATTTTTTACCAATTTTAAGGCATCAGCATCAAGCACATATGATTTTTTGCCTTCACTTAATTTTTCCAATAATTTCACTAATAATTCTTCAGTCTCTTTTTCTTGTCCCATCCCTGGTCCTATTAACGTTACATCTGACCATTCAATTAATTTTGAAATATCAGTAAAGGCCTTCATTGTTAACCATCTACCAGGACTTGTGCGTACAATCATATTAGGAGAATAACCCTTTAAAACATCACCAATAACTTCAGGAACATACGTAATTACCAAATCAATCCCAAAATGAATCCCTGTTAATGAGGAATATGCAGGAGCTCCAGAGTAATTCATTGAACCTCCTATTACAAGTATCTTACCAAACTCTCCTTTATGCGCATTTAATCTTCTTTTTTTCAGTGTTGGGATCAAATTACCCCTACCTACAAAAAGATTTGCTTCTGGAGGAATTCCAATTGACTTTTCTATAATTTCTTTTATATAGTCATTACTACAAGACATTCCTTTTTTTGTTTTATGAAAAGTAATTACTAGATCTGCTTTAACAGCTTTATCAAAAACATCTCCAGTATTAGGATCTAATCCTGATGGAACATCAATGGAAACTACTGTAATATTTTGATTTCCTCCCTTTTTAATATTATTTATTAGGTCTATTGCAGAAGCTACAGGTTCTCTAATTACACCTCTTATGCCAGTTCCTAATAATCCATCAACAATTACTTGATAAATTTTATCTTTTTTAATCTTGTTTCCAATTTTAATTAAATCCGTAGAATCTTTTACAATTTCTACTTCAATAGAATTATTAAGATTATTAAAAATTATATTCCAGTTTAATTGTGCCTCTTTAGTTTGAATCTTATCTGGATCACCAACTAGAATTACTAAAACTTTAACTCCAAAAGAACTTAAATGTCTAGCAACAACAAATCCATCTCCTCCATTGTTTCCTGTTCCACAAAAAATTACTGCTTTCTTTTCTTTTTCTATATAACCGCGATTCATAATTTTTACTGCCACAGAATACCCTGCACATTCCATTAAATGACTTTTAGGTATTCCGAGCCATTCTGAATTATTATCCAAAATTGCCATTTCTTCAGACGTAATCTTCTCAGAATTAAATACTTTCATAACAATTTAATTTAAGATTTAGATATAAAAAATCTTTTAGATTCAGACTAATTTTTAATTGAAAAAAAATTTCATAAATCTAATCATATTGAAATTTAATTTTAATAAAAAAAACCTAATGATTTAAAAAAATGAGTGAAAATTTAGAAAAATATCAGATGTATGGTAAAAAATTTGAAGAAATTTTACGACTAGCATCATTTCCAATTGCTATTAAACTAGTAAAAGATGAATCTGAAATTCCTTCTAATTATAAAAGACCAAAATCTGATTTAAAAGTTCAAACTTTTATTTGTCAGACTTTTAAGATGGTTCGAAGTTATGGTTGGACTATGGTTATGACAGAAGAGGATTGTGCATGTAAATTAGCAAGAGGGATCTATGGGTGGGACCCAACGACAGAAGAATCAAAGAATTTTGGTAATCAGTTCAGTGTTGGATTATATGCTAAAGACTTAGAAACTGCAAAAAAATGGCAAGATACAGTATATATGCTAAAAGAGAAATATACTGGGATTATTATCTCACCATTAACAAGAACCAAAATTGAACCTGATGTTGTTCAAATTTATTGTAATCCAGCACAAGCAATGAGATTAATCCAAGGTTATCTTTATCATGAAGGGGGAGTTCTTAATTTCACATCTGCAGGGCGAGGGGCTTCTTGTCACGAAGGAGTTATCAAAACAATACAAACTAATGAACCTCAGTTAGTCATCCCTGGAAATGGTGATAGAGTCTGGGGGGGAGCAGAAGATTCAGAAGTTATGTTTTCGATTCCACAAAGCAAGTTAGAACTTATTGTAGATGGATTAGAAACAACTCATAAAGCAGGTTTAAGATATCCAATTCCAAAATATATGAATTATAGTCCAGGATTTCAAGAAACTTTTAAAAAAAGAGCACAAAAAAGAGCAGGAGGCACAATAGTTAAGGAAAAATAGAATTCAAATAATCTGATAATAAAAAAAAGAGTAATTAAAATTTAATTATTCCGGTGGCATAAGCATTCCTACGAGACTTAAAGCATCTATTCCTGTAAGATATGTATATGATTTAAATTTCATGCCTTCAATATCAAAATATTCCATTTGAACTTTCGATTCATGTTTCATGTACTCGTTATATTTACCCTCTTTAACTTCTGTAATTGATATTGTTTCGATACCGTTTTTGGCTATTCTTGCCGCCATTCGTAAAATAGGCTTTTCTAAATCCCGATTTGGAGGAATTTTTTTGGACACTTCAACAAATCTTTCAGCAACTTCCTGTGTTTTACTATATGGAAAAGTTGTAATTGATACCACTATAACCATTCTATCACCTTCTTTATTTATTACCTAATTGAAATTGATTTTCGCAGCAAATAACATAATAATAGGTATTATATTTAAGGTTTTACTCAAATAAACGTAAAAATATAAAAGTAGATTAAGATAAATGTCAAATTAATTATTTTATCTAAAAAGATTTTTAATTTAACAATAATTTAATGATAATAGCATAGATTTTTAAAAAGAATGCCTCAATAGCTCAGCAGGTAGAGCGTTGCCTTGGTAAGGCAAAGGTCGGGGGATCATAATAGTCGAGCACTTTGCTCGAAAATGATAAGCCCCCTTGGGGCTCCATTACGCCGGTGTGGCTTAGTTGGTTATAGCGCCAGACACGCATACATTCTGAATATTTGGGTCAGACTGAATGTGCTGGACTCATAATCTGGAGGTCGAGGGCTCGAATCCCTCCACCGGCACTTTTTAAAATAGGAGAATAGTAATCTTCATTCCCCTCTATTTTTATTAGGTTAAATTATTAAATTTAGGAAGTTTGAATTAATTTCATTAACTTTCAAATTAAATGTAAAAAAAGAGAGATAAAAAAAAAATTATCATTATTTATGGCAAGACACTTAAAAATGCGCCTAAAGTAATGTAAAATTGAGCCAAAAAGTACGTTATCAAATTAATCAATCGACCATGCTTAAAGTCTCCTTCCCATTTTATCATTGCAAGGATAGAATCTGAAAAGATGAAAAGAATAGAGCCGATATATATAAATATGATCTCAAAGTGTTGAATTACTGCTAATCGTACGACAGCGGCAACATGCATTAATAAAATGGCTCCCATATATACTAATACAGGAACCTTCAATTCATCTGTTTTATTTATGAATCTTGGTACCGTAAATGCAATAATTAATATTACAGGACCAAAAAGAAACAGCGTCCATGCATTAAAAGGAGTAATATCACCAACACCTATAAAGAAAGAGATAATATAGAAGATTTGGTTTACTAAGAAACCAATCATACCAAACAAAAACCATTTTTCTTGGTCTTTAAGCATCAAGAAAATATCTCCTGTCATTCCCCCTATCAATGCGACGACAATTAACCAGTCGATCTTTTCAGCTCCAACACTGTTAACTATTCCAAATATATAAAATAATATCAAAAGAGGCATTGCGAGTGGCTTACTAGCATAGAATATCTTTGTATTTTCTTTATGTTCACCATACAACTCGACAATGACGATAATAAAGAAGAGTATCAAAAATATGTATTCAATCATGGTAATCATTCATTTTTGGTTTGTTTAATGATTTTCTATTAATTAACACCAATTTAAATAATTTTTTGATAATTTCTTCACAATTTTGTTTTATAAATTGGTAATTTTATTATTTTATAATATGAATGGATCGAACGAAATATTTAAGATTATCATTTTTTAATATGTTCCTCTTCTATTTATTAATTGCTTAAGCTTTATGTCTCATAAAAAAATTTAAGGAGGGTTTTAATAAGGTTCATTTCTTTGAAGAATCTTTTTTACCGCTTCTTCTCTTCCGGTTTCTTTCAATCTTTTTATATATAATTCGAGCATACCCCGACTATGTAGAGGACCTCCTTCTTTTATCACAGTCCACATTGGATCTATTTCAGAGTCTGAAACTTTCATCATTTCGTTGTGCCATTCATTTAATAGTTTCAATCCTTTCTCTACAAAATTTTGTTTCTCTTCCACAATATTTTTTGTCATATGAAAGTCTTTTTCCCTATCGAATAACATAATGTCTGGGAAATCTTTCATTCCAGTATGATATGTTCTTATTAGAGACCAGTTTTCAAATATAACCGTTCTTTGACAACTCCAAGCATTTTGGCATATTACTAAATAATCTCTCCCAAAATCTTCATTATTTTCAAGTTCATCAAAAAAGCTTATTCCATCCCAGTTATCGGGAATTTTTTGTTTTAAGCCTTCAACAATTGTAGCTGCTATATCAGTTTGATAAATTAGATTATCATATTTTTTATTCCAACTCTTTCCTGGCCATTTGATGATCATTGGAATACGATTTACAATATGATCTGCTGTAGCATGATCTCCATAAACATTTAATTCACCTTGACTTTCTCCGTGATCAGAACTAATTAAAATTAAAGTATCATTATATATTCCCAAGTCTTTTAACATTATCTCAATTTTTCCAACGAGATCATCAGCATATCTTATACCTGTATCATAACCATCAATCCAATTTTTATAGTCATCTGTATTCCTAATTTCTGACGAAAGTATTCTCGGAAATGCTTTTAAAAAATATTTTTCTTCGACACTAAAACCTAATAAATCTCGAGCTGATCGTGGTCCATAACTGTTTCTATGTTCTTTAATAATTTCATTATTAATCCATGAAGGTGGAGGTTCATCTTCAAAAGGATTTCCATACGACATAGGAGTTCTATACGGTGTATGTGGATCCCATGTATTTAAATGTAAAAACCAATTATCTTCCCTTCCTTTCTCTTTTAACCATTTCTCAAGATAAGGTTCAACTGTAGCAGCTATTTCCATCCCTTTCTTACCAGGATTATAGATCTCTTTAAAAGGGGCATAAAACCAATATGCGGAATGTCTTTCAGCATATGGGGTTATTGCTACTGTGTGATATCCAGCCCGACGTATTAAATTTACCCAAAATGTATTATATTGTACATCTTCAAACCCTCTACTTTTTCCCGTTAATCTTAGATCCGCAGCAGTACCTCCATGCCCCACGATACCTGTATGAATCCCAAATCTTCCTGTAAAAAAAGTAGCTAGAGATGGTAAACAAGGAGCGTCTGAACAATAGCAATTAGTAAAAATTGTACCTTCATTAGCTATTCTGTCTATATTTGGTGAAGTATCTCTATGGTATCCATAACAACCAAGATGGTCTAATCGAAGAGTATCGATGTCAATATATAAAATTCTCATAATTGAAAATAGTTAAAGGAAGATATAAAATTCTATTTCTTTTCATATGTTAGAATTTTAAAGACTCCATTTTCTATTTAAAAAGTGAATCATGAGCACATGAAGTCCTTCCATGAATTTTGGATTGATTTTATCAATTAAATTACAAAGAAGGGTTTTTTTAATTTAGTTGTTGTTTAATTTTTTATTCAATAATTTTTACTCAGAGTATCCAATTCCAATTTATTAAGGTTCGTTATATTTTAAAAGTCCATTCTCCATTTTGCATAATTGGTTCAGTTTTAATATCTTCTGTTATTCCTTCAACATTTATCTCTCCTGAATCAATCATCATATCAAGATGAATTATGCTGTGAATTCTTTTCTTATTAAATTTATCTCTTCATATAAGCTTTCTATATTTTCAATAATTAATTTTGTAAAAATTGGACTATAATAATCTTATAAATAAAACATTTTTATCTTTTAAGAAAATTAAAAGAACTAACTTGTTTTGTTTAAGGGAAAATGAATAAATTTGCTTCTCGTCTTGGCATTGAACGTTTATCAAAAAGAATCATATTAGCTGCAATATTTACTATTGTAGTTATATCAGCGACGGTGACGGGTGTAATCTATTATATCATCCAATCCTCAAATGCTGAAAATGAGTATGAGTTAACCATTAAGGATATTGATCCTGCTGAAATTGGCGTTGATGAATGGTTAGAAGATTTCTCTGCACTCTATAATTATGTTCAATATAACTATCCCTATCTAACACTCAAGAACCGAACTCATGGGTACAATTGGCTGGATTTGAGAGCGCGTTATGAAAATCAAATTAAAGAAGCATTAGATAATGCAGGGTTTTTCTCTATAATAGCAGATGCTGTCGAAGCCTTACAAAATAGACATACTAATATCGTAGACCCTGATTATTATTCAGTTTATCAATCATCTTATGGTTCATGGTTACCTATTTGTAAGAAAGTTTTCAACAATGATGTTGTGAGCGCTTCTTTTTATTGGAAAGATATCTACAATGAATACTACAATAAAAAGGAAAATATCAACTATGATGTGAAAATAGTTTATGATAGAGGAGTGTACAGAATTGTGGATGGGAATGGATCCTGGGTAGAAAAATATGGTAACCAATCCACAATTCTCCTAGTAAATGACGCACCAATTGATAGTGCTGTATTGGAATGTTTTGATAAGGCTTATCTAGATTGGGACTTTACCCGAAAAAAGCATTTTTTATGGATGATCACTCCACATGAATTTGGAAACGCTGTATTTACAATTAAGAATGAGATAGGTTACCAATATGATGTTTCTTTTGATATTATCAATAAATCATATGAAAATTCTTTCTGTTATCCTACTACACTGTCTTCACCCGTCATCTTCAATACTTGGGAAGACCAGAGTGTAGCTTACATTTACTTCCGTTCATTCTCATATTATTTAGAACCATATTTACTAGATATTTTGAACTTTCTTAACCAGATTGATGATTATAAGCATTTAATTATTGATATACGAGGAAATGAGGGAGGTAGTTCGAGTAATTGGTATAATTATCTTGTTGGACCGTTAATTAACGAAACAAAAGAGCTTATAAGATACTTAGCTTACCCGAATGGTAAATATGTTAACAAATTCAGAAAAGAAATCCATGAATATATCACTCAAAATTGGGGGATCTCTTCCGAAGATATTCCATCTGATTTTGAACCATTACCTCCCGAGGTTTATGAAAATGATTACAAGATTTGTGATTTTTCGTTCAATATTGAACCAGTCAATAAGGTTAATTTTAATGGTACCATTAGCCTATTGATCGATAATATAGCATTCTCTGCTTCTGAAAACTTGGCAATCTTTTGCAAGGAATCAAATTTTGCTACGATTTATGGAACTCCAAGTGGTGGTGATGGAATCATTCCTACTCCCATCTTTTTCACATTACCCAATAGCAAAATTGTCATTAGAACTCCACCATCCATAGGACTGGAGAGTAATGGTGAAGCAAATGAAGAGAGTAGAACCCTCCCAGATGTGTATTACGAGAGTTCATTTGGTAATTTTAATGAACTAATTTATTTTGTCATTGAACATATTACATCGTAAATTTGCAATATCAAAAATTTTCATATGAGTGATATTTTTTGATGATTTTCTTAGAATTTTGTTTTTTAAAATTGTATTTTAATAATTTAAAAATATGAATGGATCCAATGAACTATTTAAAGTTATAATTAAAAGGAAAATAAAGAGAGATAAGAAAAAAATTATAAATTTAATTCTTTTATTTTTTCCTTGATTTCTTTTGTTATCTCTGGGGTTAATTTATATACTAATATAAAAATGACCAAAGCAATAAGTGTTAGAATCATTGGAATTAACGCTGTATGCACTCGAATTCCAAATATTGCCAAGGAAGTTTGAACATCCGCCCCTGGATCAAATCCCGTTAATGTATGCGTAATAGCAAAAATTAATCCTTGGATAACAATACCGAACCTTAGGAAAAAAGTGCGTACTCCCATGAAAGCACCTTCCATACGTTGACCTGTTTTAACAATCGCTTCATCGATTGTATCTGCTAGAATAGGATCTTGTCCAGCTCTTAAAGCACCTCCACCAATACCCAGTAAAAGTGCCGCAATGGTAAAACCAATTATATCTTCTACGAACATGAATGGCAACAAGAGAATTGTGTTAAGGAAAGTCCCTATAATAAACATTTTCCGATTATTTTTAAGCTTTTGAGCCAATAACAACCAGAAGAAAAGGGATCCTAAGGCGCCTAAAAGAAAACCCACCATCAGAAATATTGAAATTCCTGCTTCCTCTAAAAGAACATATTTAGTAACGTAATGAATGGATGCTATAAGACTCAATCCAATTATCCCATCCATAAGGAATATCAGGATCACAACTATAAAATTTTTTGAAGATAGTACGATTTTGAGAGCTTTAAAAAATGAGAAGCTTTCTCTTTCATCTTGTTCTCTGATATAACGTTCCTTCATAGTTTTAGATTCAATATGTCCTGGTATAGTGGTAAAAAACAGGATTATGCTTATACCAGCAATAATCCACGCCATAGTTGCATATGACTGAGGATCTCCGTATGTAATAAACAATGGAGGGAGGATGGAACCAAATGCTGTTCCAACTAGAATTAATGCCCTGCCTGTAGCTCCTACTTTACGCCTGTCGGGATCCAGGCGAAACTTGTCAGGAAATAAAGCCGCATGATTCAATGAAAAAAATGTAAAGAATAATTCATAAAGACAAAGAAAAATTAAAATCCATATAAATAAAATCCATTCACCTTTCACGGGATCCACATCAGGTGAAGTAAATATTGCGACAACCAAGAGAATAGCAGGAAATGCAGAGATCATTATCCAAGGAAATCGTTTTCCATATTGACCCCAAAACTTTTTGGGACGATCAACGTAGTAGCCTATAAGTGGATCATTTATAGCATTCCAAACGGCATAAATCGTATAAGCTAAAACTACGATCCATACATTTAATTTCACTTCTGTTTCCCAGAATATAAAGAAGAAAGTCCCAAAAGTCATTTCACAAGTTTGAAGAATTAAATCAGCCATATTATATGAGATTATTGATAGATTCGATTCCTTTTGCTCTAATAGTTCTGACATTATTATACAATCTCTTATAATTTAAATTGTAGATCTTTCATTCAATTTTACATTATTATGAAATAAAGATATGTAATGAATAAGAATGGATCGAACAAAATATTTAAGTTTAACATTTTTTGGTATTCTCTCCTCTTCAAATTTAAAACAAACAAAATTAACCATCAATTATAATAGAATAATTAGCTATATATTATGTTTTAATCTTTAAAATGGCAGAATTTACTATTTTGAAGAAATTTTTTCATATTTTTGCTTATATACTTAAAGTATAGAATATTAGACATAGTTTTTCTTAAAAAAATTCTCAAGAAAGGTAAATTCAGCGTCTGATTTCAATGAAAATTCCATTGAAAAATTATAAATTTAATAAATTTTATACAGAATAACCCAATTTAATTGTAAAAAACTTACAACTATTACATATTTAAGCGAAAAATGAGAATTATAATATATGTCTTATCCTGATCACTTTTTGCCAAGTTGGTAAATTAGATAAATTTATCAAAATAACTTAATACTAAATTAAAAATTTAATTAGCATTTCATTTTTGCTTACTTGATAAAATTATTTCCTTATAAAACTCTTTTATCTTAGCTTTTAAACTTTCATTAAATTTTTTAATATCTGAACGTTCTTTTTCTGGAAATTTATCAATCTCCTTCATATATAGAGCTTTAAAAAGCCATTCTATGTTTTTTAAACGTGAAGCAAAATCCGCACAAATTTCCTGAATATCCTCTTCTAATAGCTGATTTGTTGGTATATCTAAATTTATGCTGATCATGAGCATTTCTTTGTTTCCACGAGCCCATTCTGAAGGAATTTCAAAATAATAATTCAAGGATGATGGTACAGTGCTTGATCGATGGACAAAGAAACCCTCTTTAAATACTTGATCCATTATATTTGCAATTTGAATAGATAATACTTCGTTGAGAGTACTCTCAGGATATGCATAGAAAACAAGAGGACCTTTTCTTCGAGCAAAATAACTTAATATTACAGTAGTTTTAGTAGCGATTTTAATTTCGGGTATTAAAATAAGAGTATATACCATTTCAGGATCTAAAAGTTCATCATCAATATATGTCTTACTTATTGGAAATTTCGCACCATTCTTGTGTACTCTTAAAGATTGACGTCGTAGGCCTATACCACCAAATTTCTGTACTTCTGAAATTATTTCCTTTCTATCTTTTTCAATCATCACATTCATAATTGAACACCTTTATATTATATATTAGAACATTTATATTTATATTTATTGTTTCTTTTCTATATTAAATTTTGAACAATTAAATGAACACATATAAATAATAACATTTTTAGAACATATATTAACAAAATTCGAAATGATTGAATTTTGAAGAACACATTTTATATGTGTGTTTTATTTTATCTACTTTCAATTTTCATTCATTTGTCTTTTTCAATATTTTAAAAAAAACGTAAGGTTAAAACCTTTTTAATTTTGTACCAATTTCCTTCGAAATTTGGATGGAAAGGAAAACTCTGAGTTTGAGTCTAATGAAAATTTAGTGAAAAAAGATAAAATTGATTTCACTTCTGAAATTGTTGGAATCATTGCACCAAGAAATTTAATGAGTTAATAATAGTTTTTTAGTTTTTATCATTGTTCTTGAGATTTTTTTATAACTTTTTCATATGGTAATATAAACCCATAATTAGTACGCTTATAGAATATTTATAATATTCTAATGGAAAACCTCCCTTATATTTCATAATGGGAAATTAAATTTTTAATTTTTATAGAGGAGAAGATTTAAATATGAAAGTTGATTTTGTTCTATATAGAACAGTTCGATATCGAACAAAAAAAAAAATAAAAAATTACAAATAACATTATGGATACAACATCTTTCTATTTTGAAATTGATAATTTTGGACCTGAAAGAAGTTCAAAAGACTTAAAAAGTGAAGGAAATAAAAAAGTGAATGCTATTGAGAGAATAAATTTCAAATTAAATATTATAGGTGAGAAAAATAAGTAAGGTTAAGACGGGATGGAAATTGCCATTACTTCCCTTACCTGTATGTTTATTGGGAGCTCATGTAAATGGTAAGCCTAATTTCAATACTATCGTGTGGTTTAATATGCTACATGATAATCCGCCTTTAATGGGGATAGTAATGTCAAAAAAGCATTATACTAATCAAGGTATTAAGGAGAACAGGTCATTTAGTGTTAATATCCCAACTAGCGAGATGGTGGTTGTCACCGATTATTGTGGACTCCATAGTGGTTCAAAAGTAGACAAATCTAAAGAATTTGAACTTTTCTATGGAGATCTTAAAACAGCTCCAATGATTAAAGAATGCAGTATAAATATTGAATGTAAATTAGTTAATATTAAGGAATTTAAGAATACTGAATTATTTATTGGAGAAATTATTGAAATATATTCTGATGAAAAATATATAACAGAAAATAAACCAGATGTTAAGAATTTTGATTCGTTTATATTTTTAATGCCTAATGGTCCATACTGGAAAATTGGTGATTACCATGCCGAAGCATATGAAGTGGGAACAAGTTATAAGCCTAAAAACTAAAAAAAGAATTTTTTTAATTAAAATTTTATAAAAATAAAATAAAAGAGGAATAATAATATGGATAAAATTATAGCGTATTGTGGATTGAATTGCTCAGAATGTCCAGCATATTTAGCCACTCAAAAAGACGATTACGAGGAATTGCAAAAAGTAGCTCAAACATGGTCAAATGAATTAATGACCTTTACACCCGAAGATATTTATTGTGATGGGTGCAATCAGGAAGGGAGAATTTTTAGTTGGTGCAGTGAATGTGAGATAAGGAATTGTTGTCGTGAACAAAAACTCGAAAATTGTGCTTATTGCGATGATTATTACTGTGATTTATTGAAGAAACCATTTGAAAATGACCCTACTGCTAAAGAACGCTTAGATGAAATTAGAAAAAGTCTATAAAATTAAAACTAGTTAAATGAGGTAATTTGAAACATGGAATTAGATGAAGTAAAAAAAATTAGTTTGGAGTTGATAGAAACCTCCAAAGCAGCATATCTAACTACTATCGACTTTGAAGGATACCCTATAACAAGAGCTATGTTTAATTTAAAAAACAAAGAACAATTTCCAGAGTTTTCTAAGTTTTTTTCCAAACAAGACAATAAATTTGCTATATATATTTCTACTAATACATCATCCTCCAAAGTTGAGCAGATAAAAAAGAATCCTAAAATCTCAGTCTATTTCTGTGATCCTGAAAATTTTAAAGGAGTTATGTTTGGAGGAGAAGTGGAAATTATTGAGGATATGGAAATAAAACGGAATATATGGCTTGAATGGTGGACAAAATATTATCTTGAAGGATTAGAGGATCCTGATTATACATTACTCCGCTTAAATCCAAAAACGGCACAATTTTATTACAGACTACAAAAAGTTCAATTTTCACCAGGAGTAGATTAATTATAAAGTAGGTGAATTAAAATAGAACGATTGAGGGAAGGAGGATTCTTGATCTCAAAAATTAAGCAATTATCAGACCGTATTTTTGCAAAATTACTTCGTGAATATGAAACACTCGAAATAAATCCAGCTCAAGGAAGAGTAATGTTTCCGCTTTGGCGTCAAGATAATATTTCCTTCCATGAACTTCGAAAAAAAACATTATTGAGTAAGGCGACTTTATCGCACATGTTAGATAATCTTGAAAAAGCAGGTTATATAGAACGGGTACCTTCAGAAGAAGATAAAAGAACTATAAACATAATACTAACAAAAAGGCATAAAGATGAACTTAAAAGGTATCTTGAAGTATCTAATGAAATGAAAGAACTGACTTATAAGGGCTTTAATGACAAAGAAATTGATGAATTTGAATATTATTTAAGGAGACTTTTAAACAATCTCACAGAATATAGTGAGAAAAATAAGTAAAAAAACATATAAACAAATTTTTTTATTCTTTTTTAAAAAATCTAATAAATTCTAATAAGTAACAATAAGGACAAAAAAATCTAATTTGTGAATTTTGCCATAATTCAATTAATCGATCATGATAGAATTCAGGATATTTTTCAACTACAATTTCAAATTGATACTCTTTTTTACAATTCTCGCAATATCTATTCTGAATCTGATCTATCAAATTATGTTCTCCATTAACTTTCATTTTGAAAATTCAATTCTTATAAAAAAAAATATGAAAATAGAAAAAAAAAACTACTACTTTTTCTTGACTAAAATTTCTTTTATCTTTTCTGCGCCCCCATTATTAAAAAAGTCTTTGATTTTATCGGAATATTCCGGTAATAGTTGTAAGAATGGCATTATAGCTTTTGAAAGTGAAGAGAATGCCTCATTACCGTCTCCCATAATAAACATCTTATCAGGATGTATATTTTTAAATATTTCTGGCAATATTTTTGTTAATTGAACAGCAAGAAATCTCTCATCAGCAGTACTCATAGCTTCAACTTGTTTTCTAAAACCTTCTGCTTGAGCAAGCATTTGCTGTTTAATTTGCTCAGATTCACCTTCTGCCTGAGCTATCAATTTACGTTTTATCTGTTGAGCATCAGCATCAGCTTCAATGATTTTTTTCTGACGTTCACCATCAGCTTCAACTTTTTTACGTTCTCGTTCTTGTTCCGCAATTGCAATCTCTTTTTCCTTTTTTCGTAGTTCGATTTCACGTTCAACAAATTGCTCTTGAATTCCAAGTTCATTTTTCACTTCTAATTCTCGTATGGTCGATTCTCTATCTGCTTCAGCTTTAGCGATTCTAGCTTTTCTAAACTCTTCTGCTTGTTTAGTAGCTTCCATATTTTTCTTTAGCTCAGGTTCTCCAATGATGACTTCAAGAATTTCTATTGATTCAATTATTATCCCCCAATCTGCGCTTAATTCATGTAAATCTTTCTCGACATGATCAATTATTTCTCTTCTCTCTCTAATGATTTTTTCTAAGGGCATATTAGCACAAGTTGTTCGAATAATCGCCTCTGCCGCACCTTTTAGTATTTTTTCAACAAAATTATCATCTCTAATATTCCAAGAGACTGCACTAAAAGCCTTTTCAGGATCCATGACTTTCCAGATTAATAATCCCTCGATTTCAATATTTTGGTATTCTTTTGAAACTACTTGTTCGTGTGCTTCTAGATGTGTCTGAATACTTGTGGTAGGAATAACGATATATTCATCAACTAAAGGAAGTAAAATTAGACTTCCTCCCAAACCTGCATGTTTCACTTTACCGTTTCGTAAATGAATTACAAACTGATTAGTTTTGAATTTTCTATAACGGGATGCGAAAAATACAACAAATAGAAATATTATTATTCCTATTGCGACACCTAATCCTACAAACCAAGGATTTAATTCTTGTAATAACACTTTTCTTTTCCAAACCTCCTTAATTTTTAATTTTTTTTATTTTTATTTATAAAATTTTTTTTCTAAAATTTGGTAATTTTTTATATATTTATTTTAGTGAATTTAATTTATCCTCCAAAATTGGTAATTAACATTACAATAACTACTGGTAATATCATAAATATAATAATTGATATAAGATAGATTACGTAGTTGAATATTCGTTTAGCTTTTATCTTATTACTTTTGAAAAGATCCTTATCTTTATGATGTTGTTTAACATATTTAGATGATTGATTCAGAATTATAATTTCACCAGTTGTATCTTCCATTTTACTCACTTTTTATAACCTCCTGTTTTTATTTACCATTCTAGTATTATGAACTAAGAGATAACCATTTTTCACATCACAAATGTATACTTTTTCCCCTCTATCAAATAATAAATCCTCAAATACTGGTTTAACATGCAATTTTTCAAATTTCATGGGAGTAGATGAATGAATTTTTATTATTCCTCCTCTATTATCCACAGGAAGGATTACTTCACCTTTTTTACCAATTAAATTCTGAGTTGTGGATATTTGATAAAATCTTGATTTCGCAATTTTTTTCCAAATGAAGTTAATAATTTTTGTAGTCAAATATGCTAATGTTGGAGCAATAAATAGTATTATAGGGCGAAATAATTCATCAATCAATTGGAATAAAATTATTCCTGATATACCAAAAATTAAAAATGCAGTTGAAAGTAAGAGCATTATAGGAGCAGGAGTGATAGTAGAAACAAAATCAGATTCAATCTCTGCTTCGGTCTCAATTTCGAAATCTGATTCTACATCCGCTCCCGCTTCTATTTCTAGCTCCATTTCAACACCAGTTGCTGCAACATCAACTTCGGCCTCTATATCAATATCAGTATCAACATCTACATCACTATCAATATCTATATCAGTATCAATATCAACATCGGCCTCTATATCTATATCAGTATCAATATCAACATCGGCTTCTATATCTATATCAGTATCAACATCTACATCACTATCAATATCTATATCAGTATCAACATCGACATCAACATCAATTTCAGCATCAAGTTCGCCCGTACCTGTGATATTTGATTCCATTTGGGCAAGAAATGTTGATATTACAGATAATGTGATACCTCCAATAAATAACCCCAAACTTAAACTAAAGAATATTATATAAAACTGAGAAAATGAATAACCAACATAAGTAAAAACTAAACCAATGAATACAATTAAAAATATAGCAAATGTATCTTTTTTCTTCCAATGAACAGTTCTGATTTTTCTGCTATAACTGCTTTTTATCATTTATTCTTTACTTTTCTTTCCTTTTTTTTTTTTTTTAAGTAGCGGCTATTCTTTTTGGATTTTTTGTCTGAGCTTTAAGATTTTCATGTAATAATTTACTTACTAGTTCAAATCGTTTATTTTTAAAAGCTTTATTATGCCACAAATTTTCTAATTCATGAGGATCATTTTTTCTATCATAGATATCACCAAAATTACTTAAACCAGCATAAACAGTTAATTTATAATTTTTTGTCACTAAATGACGTAATCTAGTTTCAAGAGGTCCAATTTCCTCATCGTTTTCTATCAATATACAATCTCTTACTTCTTTATCTGGATTTTCTAATATAGGTGTTATATCATATCCTTGCATATTAGGAGGTTGATGACGTTCAGGAATGTCCAAAAGATTCATTATTGTCTTTGGATAATCAATTGAGCTTACTAATGATTCAGAAACACTTGATTTTGTTAATCCCGGCACTTTCCAAATTAAAGGAAGTTGTAAAACACCATTAAAAGGGCAAGGCCCCTTGTATAAAAGACCGTGTTCCCCCATTAAATCACCATGATCGCTCATAAAAACCACAACAGTATTGTCTAAAATTCCTAATTTTTCCATTGAAGCCAAAATTAAACCAATATTATAATCTACATATGTTATTGCAGCATAAGTTAATCTCATTATTTCAAGGACTTCCTCCTCTGTAGATTCACGTAGGAATTGTTTTCTAAAGGGAGGATTTCTTAAATGATAACCCATAAAATCATGCTTATACAAGTTTTTAATATTATTAAAATTAGCAGGAAGCGCGATATCTTTTTTTTTATACATATCTTGATAGTGTTTGGGTGGATATAGTGGATAATGGGGATCAGGAAAGGAGCAATGCAAATAGAAGGGTTTATTTCCATAATCTCCTTTTGAGTATCTTTCTAAGAATGCTAAAGTTCTTTCAGTGACCCAAGTAGTATTATATAATTCTTCAGGAATTGGATCACAGAAAAGACTAAAAAGATTATCATAATTTTGAACCCTAATTTTCACATCTTCAGCTATTTGAGGAGATTTTTCTTCCAACCATTCAGTATAATGACCAGCACATACAGAACCATTTCCCGATATAACTTCAACTTCTTGATACCCATAATAAGGTAGAGGAAAATTATCTCTAACTGGATAACTCTTACCTCTGTTTAGAACCCAATCAGTTAGACTTTCTGCGGATCTACTCTTGTGTTTAAATGGACCTAACCAATATTGATGGTGGACTTTACCAATAGCAGCTGTGTACCATCCTCTTTTCCTAAGAGTTTGAATGATTGTAGGAATATCTTCTCTAAGATTTATTCCATTACTT
>Ga0209427_10003758_pt1 | contig 17727 bp, 15 predicted proteins | sample DeeMarSWOR136_30_FD_187465 | JGI IMG/M metagenome (GOLD analysis project Ga0209427, IMG submission 187465) | Marine sediment microbial communities from White Oak River estuary, North Carolina - WOR-1-36_30 (SPAdes) (version 2) | ecosystem: Environmental > Aquatic > Marine > Intertidal zone >...
CCCTAGTGGGTGCAGGTGCAGCGGAGGGAGCGATCGATGCCTCCAATATGTTGAAACCGGCCTTGGCCCGAGGAGAGCTTCGATGCGTCGGGGCCACTACGCTCAATGAGTACCGGAAGTACGTTGAGAAAGATGCGGCCCTGGAACGACGGTTCCAACCGATTTACGTCGCCCAGCCCACGGTGGAGGATACCATCGCCATTCTGAGGGGGTTGAAGGAACGCTACGAGGTTCATCACGGCGTGAAGATCAAGGATTCGGCGATCATTGCTGCAGCCATGCTTTCAAACCGGTACATCTCCGATCGGTTCCTCCCAGACAAGGCCGTTGATCTGATCGATGAATCAGCTTCAAGGCTGCGGATCGAGATCGACAGCGTTCCGATGGAAATCGATGAGGTCCAGCGGAAGGTGATGCAACTGGAGATTGAACGCCAGGCCCTGAAGAAAGAGAAGGACAAGGGCTCCGTCGAGAGGCTGAAGAAACTTGAAAAAGAGTTAGCCGATCTGAAAGCGGAGGTCAAGGAAAAATCGCTCAAATGGGAAAACGAGAAGAAGTCGATCTCTCAAATCCGGGAGATCAAGGAACAGATCGAAAAGACGAAACAGATGATGAAAGAAGCCGAACGGGAGCTGGACTACACTCGGCTCGCCGAATTGCAATATGGAGAGATGACCCATCTTGAACAGGAATTGAAACAGGAAGAAGGTAAATTGGCCGAACTTCAGAAAGAGGACAAGATGCTCAAAGAGGAAGTCGATGAGGAAGACGTGGCGGAGGTGGTCTCTAAATGGACTGGCATTCCCGTTTCAAGGATGTTGGAGGGCGAGGTGGAGAAGTTAATCCACATGGAAGTAAGGCTTCGACAGAGGGTTGTGGGGCAGGATGATGCGATCAACGCCGTTTCGAATGCCGTGAGACGAGCGAGAGCTGGACTGCAAGACCCAAACCGACCCATCGGGTCCTTCATCTTCATGGGGCCAACGGGTGTTGGAAAAACGGAACTGGCTCGAGCCCTGGCGGAATTCCTCTTTGACGATGAGCAGGCCATGGTGAGAATCGATATGTCTGAGTTTATGGAGAAACATTCTGTGGCTAGGCTGATTGGAGCCCCTCCGGGTTATGTGGGGTATGAAGAAGGCGGATTTCTTACAGAGGCCGTCCGCCGAAGGCCTTATTCTATCGTCCTGATGGATGAGATTGAAAAGGCCCATCCAGAAGTATTCAATATCCTCCTGCAGATCTTGGATGATGGAAGATTAACGGATGGCCATGGAAGAACTGTTGATTTCAAAAATACGGTCGTCATCATGACCTCCAATATCGGAAGCCAATGGATCGTGGATTTAGGGGAGAAGGATTATGAAGAGATGCGGCGCCGGGTGACGGAGGCGGTGAGGGCCCATTTCAAACCCGAATTTTTGAATCGGGTTGATGAGTTAATCATCTTCCATGGGCTCGGAATTGATGAGATCAAGGCGATTGTAGAGATTCAGATGAGAAAGCTCGAACAGCGGCTAATGGAAAGAAGGATTCAGCTTAAGATGACCGAAAAAGCAAAGGGATGGCTTGCGAAAGAGGGATTTGATCCTGCCTATGGGGCTCGACCTCTTAAGCGAGTGATTCAAAAAGAGATTCAGGATAAATTGGCATTGAAAATACTGGAGGGAAAGTTCAAGGAGGGAGACGCGATTACCGTGGAGGTAGACGATAAGAAAGGAGAATTAGTATTCAAGGCATAGAGTTGTAAGTGTATCCTCTTAGTCATGTGATTGAAATCCATCGTCCCGGCAGAGATATTTCCGAAAACCTTAGAATGCGGATTGCATTGATATTTATTGATGTTAGCGAATGTTCACTGATAGATCGCAGTCGTGTGAGGGTTGGGTGAAGGCTTGGAGTTTAAGGGACAAGATGAGGTTGCCGCCCTGCCTTCGCCGAAGCGGCTACGCGCAGGCAGGTCTAACGTTTTCTCAAACATCCCTGCCGGTCCTATTCTACACTTGAGACCGAGAGGCTACTTGTAAGTTAACAATTTTCTTGACAATATCATAAAAATCGGTTAAAAAATCAAATATTTTCAAGCAAGGAGGATACAGGCACGTAGCTCAGGGGGAGAGCGCTACCTTGACGCGGTAGAAGTCTGGGGTTCAAATCCCCACGTGCCTACCATTGAAATTAATTTCTTAAAGAATGAAGCATAAATTATTGGAAAAAAAGAGTTTTTAATCCATTCAAAACCGAAGAGGCATCATCCGGAAACTATAAGGGTGATGCCTCTTCCGCTTGAATTTAAATCAAAGTGGCGGAGCAGATTTCCATTACATTACCCGGCGGCGTAAAGAGGTCGATCCCTAAGGGAACGAAATTACAAGAGTTAGCTGATGAGGGGGCGATCGCTGCTCAGGTGAACGGGTCCTTGGTCGATCTCTCTCAACCGATCGAGAAGGATGCGATGGTTACGTTCATTCCCATCCATTCGAGAAAAGGTCTTGAAATATTACGCCATTCAGCAGCTCATGTGATGGCTCAAGCGGTAAAGGAACTTTTCCCCTCGGCGAAACTCACCTTCGGACCTTCGACGGATAGTGGGTTCTATTATGATTTCGATTATGATCGGCCCTTTACACCCCAGGATCTTGAGAAGATTGGGGAAAAAGCTCTGGAGATCATCAAACAAGATTTTCCTTTTAGTCGTAAGGAGGTTTCCAAAGATGAGGCCATTAAGACCTTTCGCGAAATGGGAGAGTCTTATAAGGTCGAACATCTTGAAGAACTTCCGGATCGGGTCTCCCTCTATCGTCAGGGGTCCTTTTTAGATCTCTGCGAAGGCCCTCATCTACCCTCCACGGGCAGAATTAAGGCCTTCAAGCTTCTCAACGTCTCTGGTACGTACTGGAGAGGCGATGCACGAAACCAGGTGCTTCAACGAATTTACGGAACGGCATTTCCAGATGTCAAGGGATTGGAAGATTACCTTCTCATGCTTGAGGAGGCCCGCAAGCGGGACCACAGAAAATTGGGCAGGGAACTGGATCTTTTCAGCATTCAGGAGGATGCCGGTCCGGGTCTGGTCATCTATCACCCTAAGGGAGCCATTCTCCGCATCCTCTTGGAGGATTTTGAGAGAAAGGAGCACTTGAAGAGAGGGTATCACATTGTGATTGGTCCTCAACTCCTACGGTTGGACCTCTGGAAGCAGTCCGGTCATTTTGAAAATTATCGGGACAAGATGTATTTCACAAAGGTTGAGGATGCAGAGTATGGAATCAAACCGATGAACTGTTTGGCTCATATGCTCATCTATAAATCGCAGATCCGAAGTTATCGGGATCTTCCCCTTCGCTACTTTGAACTGGGAACGGTTCACCGTCATGAAAAATCAGGAGAACTCCATGGCCTGCTTCGGGTCAGAGGTTTCACCCAGGATGATGCCCACATCCTCTGCCGGCCTGACCAGTTGAATGATGAGATCTGTGGCATCATCGAGTTTGTCGATGATGTCATGAAAATCTTTGGTTTCGAATATGAGATGGAACTCAGCACCAAACCGGAAAAGTCAATCGGGACAGATGAAGACTGGGAAAGGGCCACCCATGCCCTGCTGAATGCCCTCAAAACGAAGGGTCTTTCCTTCGAAATCAACGAAGGGGAAGGCGCCTTTTATGGCCCCAAGATTGATGTCAAATTAAAAGACGCACTGGGTCGGAAGTGGCAATGTGCAACCATCCAAGTCGATTTTGCTATGCCCGAACGATTCGAACTGACCTATGTTGGAAGTGATGGTGGACGGCACAGACCGGTGATGCTCCACCGGGTGATCCTCGGAGCGATGGAGAGATTTATCGGGGTATTGATTGAACATTACGCAGGCGCTTTTCCGGTCTGGCTTGCTCCTATCCAGGCAATGCTTTTAACAGTGACCGACCGACATATCCCCTACGCGGAGAAGGTTTACCGTCAATTGATTCAAAGAGGAATCCGTGTTGAAAAAGATTTCCGCAATGAGAAATTGGGGTTCAAGATACGGGAGGCCCAGATTCAAAAGATCCCTTATATGCTCGTCATCGGGGATCGGGAGGAGAAGGAAGAGACTCTTTCCCCACGAAAACGAAGCGGTGAAACGATGAAATCGATGCGACCAGAAGAGTTCATCGCCCAGGTCGAATCGGAGTACCCAAGAATATAAATTGCAAATTGCAGATTGTAGATTGCAGATTGAAAGATCTTCAATCTGAAATCTGAAATCTTAAATCTAAAATCTAAAATCAAAGAAGGAGGTGATGTCTATCGCCAGGGAGGCTCAGGTTCGTATCAATCGTGCCATTCGGGTGAAAGAGGTGAGGGTCATCGATCCTGAAGGAAAACAGCTAGGTATCTTACCCATATTCGAAGCCCTTCGTGTGGCTTCCAGTTTTGACTTGGACCTAGTAGAGGTCTCTCCAAAATCGGAGCCACCGGTCTGTCGCATCATGGACTATGGAAAATTTAAATACCAGCAGCAGAAAAAGGCTCACGATGCGAAGAAGAAGCAAGCCATCATTCACCTCAAAGAGGTGAAGATGAGGCCAAAGACGGAGGAGCACGATTTTCAATTCAAGCTCCGGCATATTGAACGGTTTTTAAAAGAAGGAAATAAGATCAAGATCACCGTTGTTTTCCGAGGAAGAGAGTTGACCCACCCTGACCTTGGAAGAAATATGATCAACCGGGTTGTTGAGGGGATAAAGGAGATCGGGAAGGTTGAACAGGAACCTAAATTTGAAGGAAGAAATTATATCATGATCTTGGCCCCGCTCCAGAGTCCAAAACCGGCCTAAGTTTATCTTTTCCTCCCCGTGATGTCAGTCTGCTGTGCCTACTGACAGACAGGCGGCAGGCAGGGGAGAATTCCTTCCCATGAGGGGAGGGGAGAATTTGTTGGTGAAGGGAGAAGATTGTGCCAAAACTAAAGACCAACCGAGGAGCAGCAAAGCGGTTCAAAAAGACTGGGACCGGTAAGATCAAAGCCAAACGGGCTTTCGCGCGGCATATCCTGACGAAAAAATCGGCCAATAGAAAGAGGATGCTCAGGAGATCCAAATTTATTGAACAGGGGGATGCCAAAGGAATAAAGACGTTGCTCCCCTATCTCTGAAACTAAGTTTGAAATTAAAAATTAGAATCAAAAATTTACATTCTCAGCAGAGGGGTATTCAAGATGCCTAGAGTAAAAGGTGGGCCCAAGACGAGACGGAGAAGGAAAAAGGTTCTTAAAATGGCAAAGGGTTATGTGGGAGGTCGAAGCCGGCTTTACCGTACTGCCGTGGATGCCGTCCATCGTGCTCTCGCTGCTGCCTATCGTGATCGGAGAACCAGAAAGAGGGATTTTCGAAGATTGTGGATTACCCGGATCAATGCAGCGGCGAGGCTTCATGGACTCTCTTACAGCCGCCTCATGGAGGCCTTGAAGAAAGCCCATGTCGATCTGGACCGGAAGATGTTGGCGGATCTAGCAGTTCATGATCCGAGCGCCTTTTCAAAGATTGCCGAGATGGCTAAGACGAGTGGTTTGGCCCAGAAGCAATAACTTCCTCTGCCCCCCTGCCCGTCGGTAGGCAGGGCAGGCAAGCTTGTGGGGGGAGGGCAGAGGTGCGAGAGGAACGACTTTTGTGATAGAGGAATTAGAAGTATTGTATAAAGAGACATTGTCTTCCCTATCTCAGGTCTCGGCGGAAAAAGATGTCAACGAGATCCGAGTCAGGGTCCTGGGAAGAAAGGGAAGTTTGACCCAGCTTCTCAAGGGATTGGGGGCCCTGCCTGAGGGGGATCGTCGGGAGATTGGCAGGCGGGCTAATGAGATTAAAGAGGATCTAGAGTCAAGAATTGAAGAGGCTTTTTCACGCATCCAGGAGGAGGAGAGGAAGGAGACTTTAGAGAGGGAGAAGATCGATGTCACGCTTCCCGGAAGAGGGCTTCCCATGGGAAGAAGGCATCCTATTACTCAGACCCTCAATGAAATCATTGATATCTTCTCTCGCTTGGGATTTGAAGTGGTGGAAGGACCGGAGGTGGAATTGGACTACTATAATTTCGAGGCCCTCAATATCCCCAAAGGCCATCCAGCAAGAGAGATGCAGGCGACTTTCTTTATCTCCGATGAAGTCGTTCTGAGAACTCACACATCGCCAATGGAAGTCAGGACCATGGAGAAACACCCTCCCCCGGTTCGGATCATTTCCCCGGGTCCGGTCTATCGACGGGATTCGGACCCAACCCATTCGCCCATGTTTCATCAGGTCGAAGGACTCTTAGTGGATAAGGGGATCACCTTTTCTGATCTAAAAGGTGTTCTCACCGTCTTTGTCCATCAGTTCTTTGGCGAGAAAACCAAACTTAGATTCCGACCCAGTTTTTTTCCATTTACCGAACCAAGTGCGGAGGTTGATATTGAGTGCGTTATGTGTGGGGGAAAAGGATGTGGCGTTTGTTCTAATACGGGATGGTTAGAAATTTTGGGTTCTGGAATGACGGACCCAGCTGTCTTTGGGTTTGTAAATTATGATCCCAACGAAGTAACTGGTTTTGCCTTCGGAATGGGCGTCGAGCGGATTGCCATGCTTAAATTTGGGATCAATGATATTCGACTCTTCTTCATGAATGATCTGAGGTTTCTGAAGCAATTCTAAGTTCGGCGTTCGGAGTTTGGAGTTCGGAGATTAAAATCAAATGCTCCGAACTAGACACTCCGAACTCATTACTCTCCGAGAGGAGTACATGAAGGTTAGCCTAAACTGGTTGAGAGATTACATTGAGATAACGATGGAGGTCAAAGATCTGGTTGATCTTCTGACCATGGCTGGCTTAGAGGTTGAGGCAGCCATCTCGACGGGTGAAGGATTTGAGAAGGTCGTTGTCGCGGAGATCAAAACGATTCGAAAACACCCCAATGCTGACAAGCTCTCATTGGTTGAGGTCCTAACCGATCGGGAGAAGTTTTCAATTGTCTGTGGAGCAAAGAATATCAGGGAGGGGCAAAGAGTCCCCCTCGCCCTTGTAGGAGCCAGACTTCCAAATGGCATTGAAATCAAAAAATCGAAGATCAGAGGCGAAAGTTCCGAAGGAATGCTCTGTTCGGAGATAGAGCTTCACCTGGGTCCGGATGCCACAGGGATTATGATCCTTTCCTCGAATCTTCCTCTGGGGGCAAACCTCGGGGACACATTGGGGTTGAGGGATACAGTGCTCGATATTAGCATTACCCCCAATCGACCAGACTGTCTCTGTGTGATCGGAGTGGCCCGGGAGATCGCCGCTTTAACTCATCAGAAGGTCAACTATCCGCCTCTCTCCCTTTCAGAGAGGGGAGAGGAGATCCACCGAAAGACCTCTGTCACTGTTGTGGATCCAGATTTATGTCCGCGGTATGTGGCAAGAATGATCGAGGGGGTGAAGATCGGCCCCTCTCCCTCCTGGATGAGCAATCGACTGGAAAAAGTCGGAGTCCGGTCCATCAGCAATGTGGTTGATGTGACCAACTACGTGATGATGGAGTATGGTCAGCCCCTCCATGCCTTCGATTTCAGCGTCCTCGAGGAAGGGAGGATCGTGGTCCGCAGGGCCAAAGAGGGAGAGCAGTTCGTCACCCTGGATGGCGTGCAAAGGACCCTTGATCCGGAGATGCTCATGATCTGCGATGGCAGAAAGCCCGTGGGCGTTGCAGGTGTCATGGGTGGCCTCAATTCGGAAATTAAGGAAGATACAAAGGTGGTCCTTTTAGAGAGCGCCTATTTCGACCCGGGAGGAAACCGAAGAACGGCAAAGCAACTCGGTCTTGAAACAGAGGCTGCCTATCGTTTTGGAAGAGGGATCGATTACGGAGGATGTCTTTCTGTGGCGAATCGGGCGGCTCAATTGATTCAAGAACTGGCCGGGGGGAGGGTGCTGGAAGGGGTGGTCGATGTCTACCCGGTGGCTCTTCATACGAAACCGATTCCATTAAGCGTTCAAAGGATCCATCAAGTCTTGGGAACAGAAGTCCCAGCCTCTAAGGTGAAAACCTACCTGAAGGGCTTGGAGCTAGGTGTTCAAGAGAAAGACGGAGATACCCTCATTGTGACTCCTCCTTCCTTTCGAGGGGATTTGGAGCGGGAAATCGATCTCATCGAAGAAGTGGCGAGACTGAATGGATATGAAAAAATACCTATCACTCTTCCCAAAGCCCCTCCATCCTCGGAGATAAGAAACAAGGCAATTCTTCTGGAAAGGAAGGCGGCAGAGTTACTCATCCATCATGGCTTTCATGAGGTGATTACTTATAGTTTCACCTCCCCCACTGTCTCGGATTTCCTCGGTCTTCCTCGAGGAGATAGGCAGAGAAGGCACCTTCAAATTCTCAACCCTTTGACAGAGGATTTTTCGGTATTAAGAACCTCACTGCTTCCAGGCTTACTGGAGGTGGCCCGGTATAATCTGTCTCGTAAGAATTCGAACCTGAAGCTTTTTGAACTTAAAAAGATCTTCCTTCCCCAAGAGGAGGAAAAGCTTCCAAAAGAAATAAAGCATTTAGCAGGTTTAGCCTCAGGGCTGGATAGGGATCCCCATTGGACCTCTGTTCCGAGGTCGGTGGATTATTACGATGTGAAAGGTTGCATCGAAGATCTTTTGGAAGTCCTACAAATCAAAGGTGTAAAATTTGTGAAAGCCGAGGATATCCCCTATCTTCATCCCGGAAAGTCCTCTAGGATTTTGATGGAGAAAGAGACCTTGGGAGTGATCGGGGAGGTCCATCCTCAGGTCTTGAGCCATTATGAATTTTTTGGGGAGGCCTACCTGTTTGAACTCGATTTTGAACTACTGGTGAAGGGAGCAGTGGAGGAAAAACGATTTAGGCCGCTGCCTAAGTTTCCAGCCGTGTATCGGGATCTCTCTATGGTGGTCGATGAGGCTCTGGAGGTGGAGAAGGTGACGGAAACCATTTGGGCTCTCCAGCAGCCCTTCGTCGATGAAGTGAGCCTCTTCGATGTCTACCAGGGAACTCCCATCCCCAAGGAGAAAAAAGGCATTTCCTATCGCATCCGGTACCAGGCGAGCGATCGGACCTTGACAGATGAAGAAGTGAATCGCTACCACGAAAAAATTGTCTTTGAATTGATGGAAATCTTTAAGGCGGAATTAAGGCGGTAAGGATTCCTAAGAAAGGGGGAAGGCAGCCATGACAAAAGTTGATATCGTTGAGGCCATTTACGAGAAAGTGGGGTTCTCCAAGAAAGAAGTGGCGAACATTGTGGAGACCATCTTCGATATCGTCAAAGAGAACCTCATGAAAGAAGACAAGATCAAAATCTCGGGTTTCGGTAATTTTGTCATCCGAAAAAAAAGGTCAAGGCGAGGTCGAAACCCTCAAACGGGAGATGACATCGAAATCTCCTCGCGAAGGATTTTAACCTTCAAGCCAAGCCAGGTATTGAGGGCAGCCCTCAATCGCCAGGAGATGACATCTAAAGAACCTGAGTGAGTCGTTTGGGGCGACTCATGGAAGAAGAATAGAGCAAAACGGAGGGACGGACTTTGACCAGGCTACTCAAAAGTCGGGAGGATGAGAATCCTATTTCCTATGATAGGCTCTATTACCGGATCGGAGAGGTGAGCCGAATTACAGGCCTCAAACCCCATGTGCTCCGCTACTGGGAATCGGAATTTAAAGTCATCAAACCCCATAAAGGAGGATCTCTCCAGCGGCTTTACCGAAAAAAGGATTTGGAGCTCATCTTGAAGATTAAGAAACTTCTCTACGAAGAGGGGTTTACCATCGCGGGAGCGAAGAAGAAGATTCGAGATCTGGAAAGAATAGAGAATAACCAGATGAAATTGAAACTGGTTGGAAAGAGATCGAACGGAAAAGACCATGAATTGCTTGTCTCCGTTCGCGAGGAACTGAAAGGGATCAGAGAAATGCTTGAGTAGTTCTATCCCTAGGCAAGACGACATTATGGCTAAACTGATCATCGGTGTGCTTTTGTTATTCTTCTTCATTCTGGTTGTCCTTTTGTTTTTTATCATTACCTTTACTGCTGCGCTTCTGATCTTTCGGAAAAAGGAGAGGAAGGAAGGGGTGCTGAAGGGAGAGGCAGGGGGGAAATAGAGGGGAGGTCTTATGAACTGGGTCGTCTACTGTACAGTATGTGGAAGCTCATACGTTTATGAATCTGGCCAAGGTCTGCCGGAGATGTGCCCCCTCTGTTCCGAAAAGGAGAGAAAAGAGGGCAAGAAACTTCCCAAGAGGGATAAAAAAAAGAGAGAGATCGTCGCGATCAGCACGTCGGAATTTAAGAACCGAAAGGTTGTCAAGACGCTGGGAATCGTTTCTCACGAGCATATTTTTGGAATCAATTTAGACGGGGCAGATCTGAATAGATTTAATAGAGAGATCGCTGTTTCTTGGGCAGAGAAGGTAAATGACGGAAGAGATCTGGCAGTCAGTTCCATCGAGGATAAGACCATTGCATTGGGAGGCAATGCAGTCATTGGAGTCGATATCACCTATAATGTCTTAGGAACCCATGGCGGTATCATGATGATGCTCGTGGCGGCCCAAGGGACGGCCGTGGTGGTTGAATAGGGGGAAAGCTGGACTTTTGAGAGCCGTTTGAGTATAGTAATATTTAAGCTCTTTGGGTGTGCTAATAACCAATAGCCAAATTCCAAATTATGATCAGCGTTTGATTATTGGGTTATAGGAACTTATTTGGGCCTGCCTGCCGCAGGCAGGGAATTTGATTGTTTGGATTTTAGAAATCGGGGCGTGGCGCAGCCTGGTAGCGCACTGGCATGGGGTGTCAGGTGTCGGAGGTTCAAATCCTCTCGCCCCGACCATCTCTTATCAGGGCTTCGGGTTTGAGGCTTAAGGGTGCAACATTTGAAACGTTTAGGTTAGGGGATGAAGGTCCTTGCCGGACGGCCTCGGTCCCGACCGAGCCTGCCTGCCGGTAGGCAGGGGCGGGGCAGGCAGGAATTCTATGTGGCTTCTAACCTTCGGCCTTAAACCTCCAACGTTTTCAATCTCAACCTCTAGCCTTAAATTCTTTCTGCTGAAGTATGATGGGCCGATTGAAAATTCTGGTTACCAACGATGATGGGATCCACTCCGCAGGCATCATCCTCTTAGCCAAGGCCCTCCACGAGATCGGAGAGGTGTTTGTCGTCGCTCCAGACCGGGAGAAAACAGCCGTCGCACATTCCCTCACGCTTCATCGGCCTCTTCGAGTGGAGAAGATCAAAAGAAATTTTTGGGCTGTTGATGGAACGCCAGCCGATTGCGTTTATCTAGGGGTGAACGCCATCCTCTCCCATCGCCCCCAGTTGATCGTCTCGGGAATTAACAAGGGAGGAAACATGGGAGATGATGTCACCTACTCTGGAACCGTTTCTGCTGCTTTTGAAGGGACCCAGTTGGGGATTCCTTCTTTTGCCATCTCCTTAGACGCGAGGAGTCAGTTCAAGTTCCAAACGGCGGCGCGCTTTGCCGTGAGGGTAGCCCGTTATATTGCTAAGAAGGGACTTCCAAAGGATACCTTCCTCAATATCAATGTTCCGAACGTGAATGAGAGGGAGATCAAATCTTATAAGATCACACAACTGGGGAGATGGACCCAGAATGGGAATGCAGTGGTTGAGAAAATTGATCCCAGAGGGAAAAAATACTTTTGGATTGCTGGGGGCCGGCAGGATTTTTTGAAACAGGGGGAAACGGACATTAAGGCGGTTTCGGATTCTTATATCTCCATCACTCCGATGCATCTGGATTTGACGGATTATGCATCGATAGGCCTGCTGAAGAAGTGGAAACTCTAAGACTGGAATATTGGATTGGCGAAGAAGTAAAGGGTTAAGGTTAAGGTTTAGAATAATGCTGAGAAATTCTTAACCTCAACCTAAACCTTAACCTGAAGGTTTTCTACCCGATATTCCAATACTCCATTACTCCATCATCTCATATAAGTCATTCAAGGAGGAACCTATGAAGACGACACTCAGTATCATTAAGGCAGACATTGGAAGCATTGGGGGACACATTCGGCCCAGTGAGAAACTGATGGCAGAAGTCAGAAAGTACGTGGCTGAGAAAGGGAAGGGGGTCATTTCTGATTTTTTTGTCAGCCATACAGGCGATGATATCGGCATTCTTTTCGCTCATTCACTTGGGAAAGGGAGTGAGAAAATCCATCAGTTGGCTTGGGATACCTTTGTTGCCGGAACAAAAGTCGCCAAAGAGCAGGGCCTTTATGGAGCGGGTCAGGACTTGTTGAAAGATTCCTTTTCAGGAAATGTCAAGGGGATGGGTCCAGCCGTAGCAGAGATGGAATTTGAAGAGAGACCGAATGAACCGTTCCTCTTCTTCGCTGCTGACAAGACCGATCCCGGGGCCTATAATCTTCCCCTTTATCTTGCCTTTGCCGACCCCATGTACAATGCTGGATTGATTCTCAGTCCTTCGATGAATAAGGGATTCCGGTTTGTTATCATGGACGTGGAATACACCGAGGGGGATCGAGTCATTGAGCTGAACGCCCCTGAAGAGATCTATGACATCGCAGCTCTTTTAAGGGACAATCAACGCTTTGTGGTCGAAGCCATCTATTCGAGAAACAATGGGGACATTGGGGCTTCGGTGAGTACGACTCGCCTTCACAATATCGCAGGGAAGTATACGGGGAAGGACGATCCAGTCATGTTGGTGAGAGTGCAGGGCGCATTCCCTGCCACGGGTGAGGTCCTAGCTCCCTTCAATATTGGCCATTATGTGGCAGGCTTTATGAGAGGAAGCCATACCGGACCGTTGATGCCTGTTAAGATGAATTCCCCTATCTCTTATTTCGATGGGCCCCCTGTAGTCGCTTGTCATGCCTTCTGTGTCCACAACGGCAAATTGACAGAACCTGCAGATGCCTTTGATCATCCCTATTGGGATTGGGTTAGAAACAAAGTATCTCAGAAAGCTACAGAGATTCGCCAGCAGGGGTTTTCTGGGGCAGCCATGTTGCCTTATGGTGAACTCGAATACGGTGGTATCGTTGAGAAGATGGGGATCTTGGATAAGAAGTTTAAGGTAAGAAAGTAGAAAATTCCAAGCTCCAAGCCCCAAATTCCAAAGTTTCTCGTTTGGCAAATTGATGATTGGAAATTGGTGCTTGTTTGGAATTTGAATATTGGGATTTGGAATTTCAGCCCTTCGATTGTTTGAAGAGTAGAGAGGGTCTGTTTAAAAGTGAGGTAGTCCCAGGGATGGAGAGACGCGTCTATATCGAAACCTATGGTTGCCAGATGAATGAACACGACACAGAGCGGATCCTTCGTCTCCTAGAAGGGGTCCAGTACACCGAGACAAAAGAGGCTGATGAGGCTGATCTTATCCTGATCAACACCTGTAGTGTGAGGGAGAAACCAGAACATAAGGTCTATAGTGCTTTGGGAAGGTATCGATGGTTGAAGGAGAACAGGGGATCGATGATTGGAGTTGCTGGGTGTGTTGCCCAGCAGGAGGGGGATAAACTCTTAGATCGGATTCCTTATCTGGACATCGTCATCGGAACTCATGCCATCCCAATGATTCCAGAGATATTACAAAAAATAGAAGTTTCAGGAGAAAGAGTCTGTGAGACAAGTTTCGATCACGATGGTAAATATTTGAAGGCCCTTCTCCCTGAAAAGCCGTTAGATAAGGTGAAATCCTATGTGACCATCATGCAAGGGTGCGACCATTTCTGTTCCTTTTGCATTGTCCCCTATGTCAGGGGAAGGGAGAGAAGCCGTCCCAGCAAGGAGATCCTTGAGGAGATAAGACGACTGGCCGAGATGGGAGTGAAAGAAGTCTTCCTTCTCGGACAGAATGTGAATGGCTATGGAAAAGGATTGGAAGGGGAGATGGATTTTCCTGGTCTCCTTCGACGGATTAATGAAATCAAGGGGATCGAACGGATTCGGTTTACCACTTCCCATCCGGCTGATCTTTCAGATGCTTTAATCCATGGCTTTTCAGAGTTGGATAAACTGTGTGAGCATATTCACCTCCCCTTTCAATCGGGTTCGGATCGAATTTTGAAGGCGATGCATCGTGGCTATACCAAAGCCTCCTACCTTGAGAGGATCGACCGCCTGAAGAAAGTATGCCCTTCCATTGCCATTACTGCTGATGTGATTGTTGGGTTTCCAGGTGAGGAGGAAGAGGATTTCAAGGAAACGTTGGACCTGATGGAAAAGGTTCAATTCGATGACCTCTTTTCCTTTAAGTACTCACCGAGAAAAGGAACACGAGCTGTCCAATTCCATAATCAGGTCGAAGAGAAGGTAAAACAAGGCCGGCTCTCTATCCTTCAACAGCTCCAGCGGGAGGTCACGTTCCGGAAGAACCTCGTTTTAGAAGGAAGGATGGAGGAGGTATTGGTTGAAGGCCGGAGTAAACAGAGTGATCGCGATGTGACCGGCCGGACACGCTCGAATAAGATCGTCAATTTCCCAGGCGATATGAATCTTGCAGGCAAATTAGTTTCTGTCAAAATCTTGAAGGCATATCCCCATTCTTTGAGAGGGGAAGTGGTCCTTCCATCTGCAGATTGATTTAGCTTTTTCACTCAATTCCGCATTCCCAATTCCGCAATCCGCATTCGATCAAAAAGCCTTTCCACACTCTCTTCGCGGTGAAGTAGTCCTTCCAGATGTGGATTGCGGAATGCGGATTTTGGAATTAAAAATCTAAAATCTAAGATCCCAGCCTACCCTGTACCAACACGGTTCACGATCTGCTGCCAGGTGGGTGCAAGACGCAATCCCTGCCTAGTGGAACGCAGGTGTGATCCCCATTCTCTCTTCTTGACCCTTCTGCCTCTATCTGGTAGGCTCTTTATCGGTATCCGTACTGAAATGAAGGAGTGAGGTGAACCCCAATGAATGTTTTTGAACCCAGGTACCACTATTTTATCCATCCGGAGAAGGGGATTCAGGTAAAAATCGAAGAAGACCTCAATCGGTTTAATGTCGATCTCTTGAATATTGGAGACTTAAAAGCCCCTTCCAAAACGATTGAAGTCCTATCCGTGAGTTTTGATTTGGAAGGATTCACCAATTTCACCAGACAGGTCGATCCTCACTTGACCATTCCCAATTTCATTTCCGATTTTTTCAACTGGTTATTCAATAACATCAAATACTCGATGAAAGACAACGAAAAGGAAAATACCCTATGGGCAGAATTGCCCTTTTTCTCAAAATTTATGGGAGATGGGGTATTGTTTCTCTGGAAGATCGATTTGGACAGAATTTCCCAGATTGACAGAAACCTCAGTTCCGAGCAACTTCGGAAACTTTTACAAGAATTTCTGTCGAATGTAATTACCAGCATGTATGACATCTGCAGGGGATATCAACATTTCTTACAATCGGTAAAAGCCAATTATGTTGAACCTCCCTCGAAATTAAGGTGCGGGATTGCCCGAGGAAGTGTCCATCCGATCGGAAACGGATTGGATTTTGTAGGCCCCTGCATCAACATTTCGGCCAGGCTTCAAAAGATGAGCAACATGTCCTTTGCCTTTTCGGCAAGGGGGGTAGATCTTAGCGTGTTTCACCCGAGTTATCATCAGGTTTTTGTAAAGAAGCAGGTTGCCATCCGGGGGATTGGTGATAATGAATTGGTCTATGTTTCGAGAGAGGAATTTGATAAATTGCCCAAAGACCTTAAGGCGACCTTCAGCGACTTATAATTCTTGATTTCAAATCCGCCCCCCTTCTAGAGGGGCGGCGAGAGGGACTGTTAATTACACAGATATGTCATGGATTGAGAGCAAAGAAAATTTGTATAATTCCGTACTGTTCTTCTTTGATTCCGTATTTTAAGCTCCGAACTCCGAACTCTTAACTCCGAACTAAGAATCAGGTGTGTTTCATAACGATACTGGAAATGATATTAGCGGCCTCATCCCCCCGATCGGCAGCATTGCTCAGATGGCGGTAAATCTCCCTCATCTTGAGCATATAGACCGTATCGGTCCCTTTGAAGAGGTCAGCCAAGGCTAAATGATAGGCCTTTTCCATCTGGTTTTCATAGGTCTTTGCTTTCACGGCGTGTTCGGAGGCAATTTTCGGATAGTCCTTCAGGATCTTCACCGCGTCATTCAACTCCCTCGCCGCCTTCCGGAGAATATTGATCATCTCTTTAATGTGTTCATCCCCCTTGACCTCGTAAATTTCCATCTCATCAACCGTGGTATTGGCATAATCGATCACGTCATCGATAGCCCGGGAAAGCGCATAGATGTCTTCCCGATCCAAAGGGGTGATAAAGGTGCTATCCAGTTCTTCAATCAGAATTCTCCTCAATTCATCTGCTTCCCGTTCAATATTCCGGACAAGATTGCCATTCTCTTTGGTTCCATTCTCTGCAAAATTCCAGAGGGCTTCCAGTCCCTCAACGGTCTTAGCTGATTGACGCGAGAGAATATCAAAAAACCGGCTTTCACTACCTGAAAACGACTTTCTCCTTCGGAGGAAATCGAAAACCATTTTTTTCTCCTTTTCCCCTAAAAATGAGGATGAATCAATCGGATCAGAAAGAAACTCAGTCCTGCCATTACAGCCGACGCAGGGATGGTAATAAACCAGGCGACAATAATATTCTTTGCTACCCCCCATCGGACAGCAGAAATCCTCTGACCTGCCCCAACCCCCATGATGCTGGAGGAAACCACATGCGTGGTTGAGACCGGTCCTCCCAATAAAGCGGCCCCTAAGATGACGGTGGCAGAGGAGGTCTGGGCACAGAAGGCGTGAACCGACCTCAAGCGATAGATCCCCGATCCCAGGGTTTTAATAATCCGCCATCCGCCACTGGCTGTTCCCAGTGCAATGGTGGCCGCGCAGCTGGCAATCACCCAGAACGGAATATGAAATGTCGGAGAGAGGCCAAGGATGACCAGGGACATCGTGATCAGCCCCATTGACTTCTGAGCATCGTTGGCTCCATGGCTGAGGGATAGGGCGATGGAAGAGGGGATTTGCATGCGGTTAAAGAAATATTTTATCTTGGGCGTTGCATTTTGAGAGAGCGAAATAGTGGCCTTAAAAAACAGGTTACCGAAAACTAAACCCAAGATAGGGGATAAAATCAGAACAACGATCACATACAGAAGACCTTTCCATAATATCTTATCAGGTCCGTAAGCCACCAACACAGCGCCTACCATCCCTCCCACCAGGGCATGAGAGGAACTGGATGGGAGTCCCCAGAACCAGGTGATAAGATTCCAGGCAATGGCGCCCACCAGGGCAGCGACGATCAGGCTGATCGAGAGCTCCGTCAAAGCTGTGTTGAAGGTGGAGATGTCAATGATATTCTTTCCAATCGTTTCAGCCACAGCGGTTCCAAAGAGAAAGGGGCCGATAAATTCGCAAGTCGCCGCCATCACCAGGGCTTTTCTCGGAGAGAGGGCCCCTGTGGCAATAATTGTGGCCACCACATTGGCCGCATCATGGAATCCATTAGTGAAATCGAAAAAGAGAGCCAATCCGACTACCAGGATGGTGAAAAATAGGATCCAGTCGATGGGAGGCCTCCTTAAAGCTTACTAGCTGTGTAGACAGGCTATAAAGGAAAAAAGACGTATTGTCAATACGATTGTTCATCGAGGGCCCGATGAAGATCCCAACAGTTTTCGATGATCAGGTCGGCGCCCGCCTTCAGGAGAGAGTCCCTCG
>Ga0209427_10003761_pt1 | contig 17724 bp, 17 predicted proteins | sample DeeMarSWOR136_30_FD_187465 | JGI IMG/M metagenome (GOLD analysis project Ga0209427, IMG submission 187465) | Marine sediment microbial communities from White Oak River estuary, North Carolina - WOR-1-36_30 (SPAdes) (version 2) | ecosystem: Environmental > Aquatic > Marine > Intertidal zone >...
GTTCATAGCCGATTCCCGTGCTAGTGCTGCAAGATCTGCACCAACATAGCCATAGGTTATGTCTGCGAGATCATCTAGATTACAACCCTTGGCCATGGGCATACCACGAGTATGAATCTGTAAAATTTCCTTCCTGCCGTTTCTATCAGGGGCATCTATTCTAATCTCCCTATCAAATCTTCCAGGCCTTCGTAGTGCGGGGTCTAAAGTATCAGGAATATTTGTTGCACCGATAACAATAAGTTTGCCTCTTCCTTTAAGTCCATCCATAAGTGTTAACATTTGAGATACAACACGACGCTCTACTTCTCCGTGTACCTCGCTTCTTTTTGGCGCAATTGCATCTATTTCATCTATGAATATGATAGAAGGTGCGTTTTTTTCAGCTTCTTCAAATATCTTTCTTAGGTTTTCTTCACTTTGGCCGTAGAACTTACTCATGATCTCTGGGCCATTGATTGTGTAAAAACTTGCACCTGATTCATTTGCAACGGCTTTTGCAATAAGCGTTTTTCCCGTTCCTGGGGGGCCATGTAGTAGTACTCCTTTTGGCGGATCAATTCCAAGCCGATCAAAAAGCTCAGGATGCTTTAGAGGAAGTTCTATCATCTCTCTAACTTTTAAAATTTCATTATGTAGCCCACCAATGTCCTCATAGCTAACCCTCGGGCCTTCTATTTCGATTTCCTTTGCTGCCTCTTCTTTGACATTAATAATTGTATCCTCACTTATAGAAACAATGCCACCTGGTGTTGTATTAATGATAACGAAAGGAAGTGAGCTTCCAAATAATGCAATACCTGGTATGATTACACTATCTCCTTTAGTAAGTGGTCTCTTCAGCAATCCTTTTTTTATTAGGTTGCCAATGCCGCTGCCAAATTGAATTTGCTGCCCCTTTGATATTAAAGGAGCAAGTACAGCCTCTTTTGCATCTTTTACTTCAGCTTTTCTTATTTTTACACGTTCCCCTAAACCACTTCCAGCATTTTTTCTTGTTAAATTATCGATACGAAGTATCCCTTTACCTTCGTCCGTTGGGTGTGCTCTCCAAACCACAGCCGCGGTTGTTTTTGTACCCTCAATTTCTATAACATCCCCAATAGATAAGTCCAAATTCATTCTAGTTTGATGATCAATACGTGCTCTACCGTATCCAACATCTTGTTGAAACGCCTCAGATATTTTTAACACAGTTTCTTTTTGTTTCATTAAACTCCCACCAAAGGACAGCCGTTTTAGGCTTAATAAACAAGAGGTTATTATAATTTTTTCTGTTATCCTAGAATACAAAAAAGCCGTATTTTGCTCATTTTCACAAGTAAAAAGGCATATTTATAACATAAAATTTAAATTATTATATTTAAATTAAAACCGAAAAGTGGAGGAAAAAATGAAATTGAAATATTTTTCATTATTATTTTCCATCATAGGCATCTTGGTTTTATATTTTTTATCAAGGCTTTCCCAAACACCCATAATAGCGATTCACGAAATGCCAGATTACGCGGGCAAGCAAGTCACAATTGAAGGAGTGGTAACTGATTACCAAGTGACAAAGCATGGAAGCCAGATAATTACAATTAAAGATAATAATGCTACAGCCACTGTTTTTGTCGAAGGTTTTACTGCTTTAGAATACGGAGATAAAATACAGGCAACTGGGGAAGTACAAAAATACAAAGACGACTGGGAATTAGTTATTAACGACAATCGGCTTGTAAAAATATTAGAAAAGTGGCAAAACATTTCGTTTCCCCTTTGGCAGCTTGCAGAAAATCCTACTAAATATCTTGAGTTAAATGTTAATGTCACAGGCTATATTGAATCAACCTCTAATGCGTATTTTTATCTTGTAGATATAGAAAAGAAGCACTCTCTTATCGTTTTTTACAAACTTTCAAAAAATATTACTATCTATCCAGGCCAAAAAGTCAGTGCTTCAGGAAAATTCACTTTTGACGAAGAAAATTTCAGATACCAACTAGAAATTTGTGAAGAAAAACACAGCATAACTCCTTTGAAGCAGGAGTAATATTTGTGCTTCCCCTCCTTCTTGTCATTCTCTTTTGTGTTCTTGGTGTCTTAACTGGTATTGCAACAGGGCTTTTGCCTGGGCTTCATGTTAATAATATTGCTCTTATTCTGTTGTCCTTATCTGGAGCAATTATTGCAACGTTTAGCTTTCTTTTTGAATACGGCATATCTGAAGAATTCATACTTGTTTTAATCTGTATATACATCATATCTACTTCAATTTCTCATACGTTTCATGACGTAATTCCTTCAACTTTTTTAGGGGCACCTGATGGAGACATGGCTCTTTCTGTTCTTCCTGCTCATTCTCTCTTATTGGAGGGCAAAGGCTACGAAGCGGTTGCACTTTCAGCTATGGGAAGTTACGGTGCGATTTTGTTTTGTTTCCTTTTAATTCTTCCCATTCGTTTTATCATAGGCTCTCCTTTGTTTTTTTATGAATCATTGAGAGAGATCATGCTGTTTGTCTTAATTGCAATATCAATCCTTATGATTGGAACTGAAAAATCAAAAATTGATGACTTTGGAAAGAAGGGTATTGCTCCCTCTATTGTTGGGATGTTGTTTGCAACGTTTGTGTTTTTTCTATCTGGTATTTTTGGTATTGTAATATTTGAAGTGCCAGTTGATTCGCCAATTGGTTTGTCATCTCCAGTTTTATTTCCAGCACTTGCAGGGCTTTTTGGAACTCCAACGCTTTTAACTTCTCTTATGACAAAACCAGTGATTCCAAAGCAAATAATCAAACCCCCTGTTCTTAATAGAAAAACCAAGAACTCTTCAACTTTGTCTGTTATGACGGGTAGTTTAGGGGGGATTCTTGTATCGATTATCCCAGGGATAACCTCTGCAACTGGAACCATTCTTGCTATGAATGCAAGAGGAGAATCAAGCAAGAGACAAACCATTATCACCCTTTCAGCGGTAAACACTGCATGTGCCTTTTTTGTTGTTGTAGTAATGTTTGTTATACTTAGATCAAGAAGCGGTGCGACCTTGGCAGCAATGGAACTTATGTCTGTAGCGGAATGGACAACATTGCTGATGCCTGCGAACCTTGCCTATCTATTAATAGCTTTGTTATTGGGAGGGACACTTTCCTATTTTTTAACATTAAAAGTTGGGAAGATATTTGCTAGGCGTTTTGCAAATGTGCCATATGCTTTGATTGTTAAACTAACAATTGCGTTGATTGTGATACTTGTCTTTCTTTTCACAGGAATAATTGGCATTCTAATACTGGTAGTTGCAACATTAATTGGTTTACTTCCAGTAGAATGGGGCGTGAGGAGGAGTCATTGTATGGGAATATTATTGATTCCAATTATTCTCTATTTTCTGTAAATATTTTTTCCTCAATTTCTTCAAAAAAATCTTCTAAGGGGACACTATGTTCTTTGCCGATTAATAAGGCTGCGACTTCTGTTGTTATGTTCTTTTCTTTTGACGCTGCATTTATTTTTTCGATAACTTGCCGTTCGTCAAAATCTGTTTTTTCAACAAGCCGTTTTACAATTTTATCTAAAATATTTTCATCCTTTTCTTCTTGTTTCTCTACTTTTTTTTCTTCAAAAATTTGTTTGGATGGAGTGAATCCCACAGGTACAACAATTTTATCATATTCAAAACACGGCTGGATTGATTCTCCCTTTTTTGTTAATAGTTTCTGTTTTAATGCCAAGTTTATGAACGCTTTGGCATCATCAGGTGTAAACCAATTTAAATCCATTGAGAGAGTAAGATAAAGATCTGAAAAACTTAGTTTTGATTTACCACTGCGTTTGAATAGAAATGTAATAATTATCTCAGCTTCAGATGGCATTTTTAAACTCCTTTATTTTATCTAAATCTGCAAATATGCCTACAACACCAAAATACTTCCAATAAGTAAGATTTTCTAAATCTGTTTCATAGGAATATATCTTGTTTTTTGGTGTCATTCCTTTTAAGAGGCTACCATATTTAAAAGAGGATTCAATTTCTTGTCTGCTATAAAAATTTACAAAACCATCAGCATCCTGAATAGATAAATCTTCATTAAAGTCAATATTCGCATAAATTTTGTTTTCAGTAATCTCTTTTATCTCAGAAACATACAGTTGAGGGCATAGATTTTTTCTTAACGTTATATCAGTGGCACCTGCCATAGTGGCATCAACAACATCACCTAGATTGCGTGGACCAAAATCAACCCACAAATCATGGGATCCAGATAGTCTTTGGTATGTACAGAGATTTGGTTTGTCTTTTTCTATTCCGTCTAAATCCAAAATATAGATTTTCTTTTCTTCTTCTATTTGTTTTAAAAATTCTTTTGGAGTTACAGGGTTTTTTGTTCTTTCCAAATGTATTTCCCTATTTTTCATATGGATGAGAGGGATTAAATCCATATCAATAGAAAAAGGAAGAGGATTCTTTAAATTTTCTAGTTTATCTTCCTAGCCTTTTTTCAGTCTCGGCAATACGTAGTTTTGTTTTTACAACCGTATCAGGATTAAGAGAGATACTATCTATACCGCATTCTACAAGGAATTCTGCAAATTCTGGAAAGTCAGAAGGTGCTTGCCCGCAGATGCCTACTTTTCTTCTTGGTTCATGTTTATGTGCGCAATCAATTACCTGTGAAACCAATCGTTTTACAGCTTCGTTTCGCTCATCAAAAATATGTGCTATAAGATCAGAATCTCTATCAAGACCAAGTGTAAGTTGTGTCAAATCATTTGACCCGATACTAAAACCATCAAAAATATCTGCAAACTGATCTGCAACTACGACATTTGATGGTATTTCACACATAACATAGATTTCGAGGTTGTTTTCTCCTTGTTTCAAACCATATTCATTCATTATTTCAATGACTTTACGACCTTCTTCAGGAGTCCTGCAGAACGGTACCATTGGTTTAATGTTTACAAGCCCCATTTCCTCTCTGGCTTTTTTTATAGCTTTACATTCAAGCCCAAAGGCTGGTTTGAATTTTTCATCATAGTAACGTGATGCGCCTCTCCATCCTATCATTGGATTATGCTCTGACGGTTCGTAAAGATATCCACCGATAAGATTTGCATATTCATTTGTTTTAAAATCAGACAGACGAACAATTACATCATTTGGATAGAAACCAGCTGCGATCTTGGATATGCCTCTCGCAAGAGTATCGATAAAAAACTCAACCTTGTTTTCATAGTTCGCACTTTTTTCATCGATCTGTTTTATAACCTCGCCTATTTTGGAATCAGAACCCGCTTTTTCTTTTAGCTGGTTGTACTCAAGCAAGGCAAGAGGATGAATACCAATATATGAGTTTATAATAAATTCTTCACGTGCAAGACCAACACCATCATTTGGCATCTGCCCCTGCTGGAATGCTTTTTCAGGCACGCCAACATTCATCATAATCTGGGTTTTAGTCTTCGGCAAGGTATCTAATTTTATCTCATCCCTTCTGTATTTCAGTAACCCCTCGTATATCCTACCAATTCCCTCACTGCAATCAACAGTCGCCTTTGAACCATGGGCAAGCTTTGATGTTCCATCACCTGTACCAATAACACAGGGAATCCCAAGCTCACGAGAAATTATTGCCGCATGACAAGTGCGACCCCCTCTATTAGTCACAATAGCACCTGCGATTTTCATTATCGGTTCCCAATCGGGATCAGTCATATCTGTAACCAATACCTGTCCTTTTTTGAAGTTGGCAATATCTTTTGCACTCTCAATTACATTGACTTCGCCCTGACCAATCTTAGTTCCAACTGCCTCGCCCTCAACAAGCAGACTTCCCTTTTCTTCGAGTACATATGTCTGCATTACAGCTGTATCCTTTTGCGAATGAACTGTTTCAGGTCTCGCTTGAACAATAAAAAGGTCACCGGTTTTTCCATCCTTGGCCCATTCGATATCCATTGGTTTTTTGTAGTGCTCTTCAATTATACATGCCCATTTAGCAAGTGTTAGTATTTCATCATCATTTATTACAAACATCTTTTTGTCTTCCTCACTAACTTCTTGCTGTTCAGTCCCTTTCTTACCATATATCATGCGTTTTTCTTTAGTCCCAACCTTTTTTTCAACAATAGGTTTGAAACCCTTTTTAAGAGTTGGTTTGAAAACATAAAATTGATCTGGGTTTACTGTTCCTTGTACAACATTTTCACCCAATCCATAGGCTCCAGTAATATATACGGCATTTTCAAAGCCACTCTCTGTGTCAATAGAAAACATAACACCAGAGGATGCAAGATCAGATCGAACCATTTTCTGCACACCAACAGATATGAACACGCTGAAATGATCAAATCCCTTGTCAACCCTGTATGATATGGCCCTATTGGTAAATAGGGATGCAAAACAGTCTCTTACCTTTTCTACTAGTTCATCTTCGCCTCTGACATTCAGAAAAGTTTCCTGTTGCCCAGCAAAACTTGCATCAGGCAAATCCTCAGCAGTTGCACTACTTCTAACTGCAACATCAACATTTTTTTCATAAAGTTTTTCCATCTCTCGGTAATGATTTCGAATATCTTCTTCTAATTCAGGAGGGATTGGAGTTTTTTTAATGAGTTCTCTAATTTTTTGCCCTCGTTCTGCGAGGTTACGAACATCATGCGTGTCAAGATCAGATAAAATCTCCTTTATTCTTTTGTCAACACCTTCTTTTTCAATCATATATTTATATGCATAAGCAGTAACAGCAAAACCACCTGGTACACTAACGCCTTTCTCCTCAAGAGCCCTGATCATTTCCCCAAGAGACGCGTTTTTACCACCAACTAAGGGAACATCTTCGATCTTCAGCTCTTCAAACCACTTTATAAATGTTTTTTCCATAGAACTTCCTTCTTAATTATTGCATTTATTTAAACTAGGTGCCGACATTACCACTTAATATTAAAAACTTTTTATTCCTCTAAAAATACAGCAGCTGCAATAACGGTAGTCCACAGGCCATTTTTATCTCCCTGTGCTGTTTGTACTACACTTTGTGTTCTAACAAATTGCCCACTCATTTTGTACTCTTGTTTTCTTTCATCCCATGCTTTATCCAGGTCGAATTCTAAACCTAATGTTGTCGCAAGCATAGTTGCTGCTAAGTCTTCTGCATAGTCTCCCGCTTTTTGTGCGATTTCACCAAAGCTATGATGTTCTGATATATAGCCATAGGTGTTTTCCTCTTTAGGAATAGCAACACCAATTGCTGCACCTATTAACCTATTCGGCTCATTTGTTTTATTGCGGGACATTACACAATGAGTTATCAACCCTGGCTTAAGGTCTTGAACGCCTTTATCTCTAGATATTATTTTACATTTAGGGGGGACAATGCTAGACACATTTACAATGTTACACTTCTCAATACCTGCATTTCTAAGTGCTAACTCAAAAGATTGCAACTCATGTTTATGCCTTCCAACGCCCTTAGTGAAAAAGATCCTCTTTGGTACCATAACTCTCTCTACAATAAATTTTATTTTATAAATATATCTATAAAACTAAGATTTTTTTTCTTCTTCCTCTTCTTCGTCTTTTGATTCAGACTGCATCTTCAAAAGGTCCCGCATTTGTTTCTGGATATCAACTTGTTCTTTCTGAAATGCGACTTGCTCTTGTTGATATGGTGTTATAACGTTCCCCTGTACCATTTCTTCTACAAGTTTCTTGATATCTTTGTAAGGATAGACACCATGGAGTTCATAATAACTCCTAGCGCGAGGAGTTTGTACCTCTTTACCGCCACCAAAAAGGCCAAAGAACTTTGCTTTTTTTTCGCCAAGCATTACACCACCGGCAGCCTCAGATTTATCACTACCAAGCCCAAAACCAGATTGACTAATTGGGATTATAGTACCAAAGCCAAAAATCTGACCTATGATACTTTGTTTGGCATTAATATCTGTTATTTTATCATATCGCAAGGTTCTTTCTCGTTTAGTTAAAATCCCGCCTTTGAATTTAATACGCTGATTAGATATTATGTATTTGTGAGACCTGCGGTACACCTCTACGATTAAAAAACCTATAATGGAGACAAAAATAGTATATACCGGTGCAAAAAATCCTATGTTTTCCTGCAAACCAAGCCAAAAAATTATACCTGTACCACTTCCAAACACACATAGATAAAGAACAAATATACTCCATCTAACAGTAATTAAGGAGGCAATTACGCCGACTAGTAAAAGCCCAATTCCCCAAAGTGATAGTGACCACCAAAAATTACCAGCAAAACTGCCCTGCCATTCAGAAAAATTTACAATCCATCCGAAAAGTATTCCCCATATAATAAGATAGATACTAAGCGCCTGATAGCCCATAAACGAAAGAGGATGTGGCGAGAGTACCTTCTCTACTTTTTCATTTTTCAACAGCTCGTCATCTTTCATTGTTTTCGCCTTTGTCTTTTTTCTCTGACATTTTTATATCTATCTCGGTTTTAAATCTATCGGCTTTAGTTTTTAACAAAAGATAGGTAATTAAAGACGTGGATAATATCATTACCAACAGTGAAATAATATTTGTGTAATCTGTTGGGAAATAGAAAAACAACAGACGCACTAGTATGTAAGAAACTGGCATTGTAATATATGGCATAAATTTCCAAAGGCCTAATATTTCATCTGTTGTTTTTATTAAAAGAAGTATCATATCAGCAACAATAAGTGATATTATGGCGATAATGGACAGCCAGCCAAATATTGAAAATAATGCTACGTACCAATTCTGATCAAGAAATAGAGATACGTAGAAAAACACGTAAGCCGTTAAAAACAAGATTATGAAGTATGATGGCTTACGAAAGATAAGTGACCATATGTTTTTCAGATCATACAGCATGTCTACTTTCTCTTGTTTTTGTTCACCTATATAACTTGGCCGCATACCCATCCCTAGAAATATTAAAAGCAGTAAAAATCCAAAGTGCCCAGGATGTAATAGATCTATGTTAAGTAAAAACCCAAAGAAGCCATTTGCGAAGGAGTGAAGACTTGTACCAAATGTTGTTATCTGCTCCCCAAAAGTATATTTCAATTCTAACACTTGTGAAGGCGTGATAATTTCAAAATTCACACCTCCAAAAAATAGACAAATGAGTAGTATAAACGCAGGTATGAAAAAAGGGCCTATGGATAGAAATACGTTTGATATCCATTCAAATATTCCTTTTTTTTCTTTTTTTGGTGCAACTCTCCCATAGTTCACACTTATATAAAAATCTGATATCCCGCTTTTTGTTACAGTGTATCCTAATGCGTGGCATATTGTTTGGAATAGTATTCCAAGGAAGTTTGTAAATCTGCACAATGGCTCATGTTTATGTCTAATTTTTGATAGGAGATATTTTTCGCTTTCAATAAATAGTAGTTGAATGAACCAAAATAGTAGAACACCTAATATTGGTGCTAATGGTGCAAATATTATAATATCAATAGGTGAGCCTTCCATCTCTCTCCAATACATGATAGAAGTTCTTTATATAAAATCTTGTCTTTTGGGTAATTCATTAATATTCAATCAGAATCTCTCTTTGATTTCCTCTCCACAGTATGGGCATTCCCTATCGTCAGATGAAATGACACGCCCACAATACGGGCATCTTATCATTTTTCCTCCTCCCTCAAACTACAACTTTGTAACATTTTTTCCTTTTTAAAACCATCCTCTAGTTTGGGTTTTGATAGATGATAAAAGGGTAACCAAATATAATAGAAAAGCCAGGGTCTAGAATTTGAGGGAGGAAAAAAGAATGAAAATAATCGCCTTATTTAAAATTCGTTTTTCCAATCTAGACCCCAAATTAACTATCGTTAAGTCAAAAGTCTTAATAAAGTTTTTGGTTTTGAGAAAAATAAAAGAGGATTCAGAAAATAACTCTTTACTCGTTTAAAATCAAACTGACCCTTTTAATTAAATCATTGGCATCAAAAGGTTTCTGAATAAAATCTACAACATTATCTTGTTCGCACAAACCCTGCTTTCTTGCCTCCGATATCCATACTATACTCATAAAAGCGATCTTAATATCTTCTATCTGTTCGACTACATTTTTAACTGGTATACCAGGCATCCTAATATCAAGTAAGATTAAATCGGGAGTTTCCTCCTGCAATATTTTTAGGCAGTCGTCCCCCCCAGTTGCCGTGATAACTCTATAGTCTTGTTTTTCAAGTATTGTTTTCACGCTTTCTCTTACGTCAGGGTCATCATCTGCTACCAGTATTGTTTTCATTCTTCTTCCTCCCAATTTCATAAACAGCTATCTCTTTATAAAATCAATCCTGGTTAATAAAACATAATAGATTTAATGTCAATATAGGCGACTCTTTTAGGTAACCTCTATTTCTAATTCATTTCCGTTATGGTCGTACGCCTGCCAAGAGGAATCAGTAAAAGGAGATGCGACAACAATATGCACCTTACCATATTTCCGGAATAAAAGTACATCTGCATCTGAAGGATGAAATGAGGGAGAAGGATGACTATGAACCGTTCCGACAATGCTAAAATCTATAGGAAGCATATGAAGTTTAAAAATTGCATGAGAATTACCAGAAACTGTTCCTGGCAAAATCACAATCTCAATAATTGTATGTTTCTCATCAGTATCAACTCGGAGAAGACCACCAAACTCATTGGGATAACTATCTTTTGCGCACTCTAAAATCAAATCAAGACATTTTCGTTTGATCTTCCACTGAAGCTGGACATTGTTATTCTCATTTTTTTTAAAAAATCCCATGGTTTTATCGCACCAGTTTTTCTCTAACCATCTGATAAAAAGATTCACCAAAACGGACAAAACGAGCTTTTTTTTCTGAACCAGTAATAACGATATCGCTATCTGTGGTAACTAATTGAGGTGATTCGCCGTCAATTACAACCTTAGATTCCTTGCTTTTATGAATTAACTTTATTCCAACCTTTTTATCCAATGGAACTACCCACGGACGTGTTGACAACTTAAATGGTGCAAGAGGAGCAATAACCATTGCATTTACAGCTGGATCCAGAATGGGTCCACCAGCACTCAAAGCATAACTCGTAGAACCAGTCGAAGTTGCGACTATTACACCGTCTGCACCAAAGGTTTCGATCAACTCGTCTTCAACAGAGATTTTTAAATATATCATCTTAGCAATGCGCGATGTCTGAACTGTAACTTCATTAGCAGCATCAGGTAACCGTTTTCCATCCACCATAACTTTTAGCTTCGCTCTTTCCTCAACATTATATTTACCATCAATTATCCGTTTTAATCCACTCATTGCATGTTTTGATTCAACCTCTGTTAAAAAACCCATGCCACCAGAATTTATAGCAAAAATTGGTTTCTCCACTTTTTCTAGAGCTCTGAGGATTGTACCATCGCCACCAATTGTAATGACTATGTCTGCTTTTTCATTAATTTCTTCATGAGAGTATCCTTTTATTTTCTTATTTTTTGCAAAACTTTCTTCGGCAAAGACCTCTTCCTTGTCACTTAAAAAGTCATAAATCTCGCCTGCTAATGAAACCGCTTTTTTAACATATTTGTTATAAATCAATCCCCATTTCATAATATTTTTACCCCTTTGCCTCTGACGATATTTTCATAAGAGGTCTTAATTTCATTAATAGTGTTGGATGTTTTAATACCAATGCCTTTACAAGACTAAAAGTGCTAATCTCTTCAAACTTGTAATCTTTTAGAGAATCGGCTAGCATGTTTAATGTTTTATCATCAAAATCAAGCACTATTTCTTTAACAAGATAATTTCTCTTTAGTTTCTTTCCAAAAGCTTCTCTCCAACCTGTTTCATAGGTAGATAATGTTTCTTGGTCAAACTGTTGCTTCTCTACAGCCATTCCAATGGTTTCACCTGCTATTTTTCCACCCTGTAAACAACATGTTACCCCTCCACCAGTTATTGGATCAACATGTCTTGCAGCATCTCCAACTAAAAGTAAATTATCCCTTACTGTTTCTACAGGAGGTGCAACGGGCGTCGCTCCTGCAAGAAAACGAATGGGTTCACCATTTTTGAATCTAGGGTCATTTGCAATAAATTTATCAAGTAATTTTTTAGCCATGCCTGATTCACTACGGCTTGCAAGAACCCCTATGCCTACATTGGCGACATCTTTGCCTTTTGGAAAGACCCAAACATAACCACCTGGAGCAACTTCATTACCAAGATAGAAGTCACAATAAGCATCTTTACATTCAACATTGGTAAGTGTGTATTGAGCACAAGATTCTAGATCTTTTGGGTTAAGCCTAGTTTCGATTCCTCCCCATTGGCCAACTTTTGATTCAACACCGTCGGCACCAACAACAACATCTGCCTCAATTTCAAATTCTTCATCAAATTGCTTGGCTTTTATACCCTTTATTTTATCGTTATCTTTCAAAAGACCAGTGGCCCTCGTATTCATCATTATCTTTGCACCTGCTTTTACAGCTTGTCGAGCAAGTTCTTGGTCGAAAATGTCTCTATAAATCACATAACCTGTTTCAGCTCCTGCCATCTCCGCGGAGAGCTTCACCATTGTACCATCTGGGGAATATATTCTTGCGGCATCCATAGTACTCGCGATCCATCTCTTACCTTCTAGCATATTCCATTTGTCAATTTTTCTACTTACTCCTTCCCCACAAAGAACGGGAACGCCTACCTCTCGCCTTCGTTCAACTATAAGAACTTTTGCACCTGATTCAGCAGCAAAACGAGCAGTAACACTTCCAGCAGGTCCAGCACCAACAACAACGGCATCATATTTCATCTAGTAAACCTCCCCATGTATAGCTCCAACTGGGCATATTCGAATGCATAGAGCGCAGCTAGTGCAATTCTCCTCATCCACGCTAGCTTTATCACCACACCAATATAGTGCGTCTTGTGGGCAAATTGAAATACAACCTCCGCAAGCTAAACATTTCTTTTTATCGACTTTGGCTTTAGGCTTTCCCATAAGATTCACCTCTCGTGATACCAGATGCTATCAGATGAGCCACACGTATTGGCTCAGGTACGGCACCTCGTATAGTAGATAACTTTATTATTTTTTTTGCCTCAACAATATCTATACCAACACATTTTACATAAATAGGATTATGGCTTGTTTCCACCTCATATAGTTTTCCTTTTGACATTAATCTCCAGCGCTCTTCCCAATCTTCAAAATTCTTCTTTAAAGCTAATTTAATTTTCTCAAAATCAGGTTTATCTCTTGTGATTGTTAAAACTGGGAGATTTGTACCATTGTATAATTCCTCGATATCGATTACGTTGAATCCACCGAGTGCAATTCCATCAAGTAACACCGCTTTCAATTGTTTTTTATGACGTGTGTTTTCAATCATATCTTTACAAACAAATGTTGCATCATTTCCATCAATGGCCACCTGACTCCTGAGCACACATTCTAAATATTCTCCCCCACGCATAACAACACCAATAACTACACAATACTTGTCATTAAAAGTGAAGGGGGAGTCATCAATGCCGAGTAACCTAATTTGTTGCTTCATCCAAAAACAAACCATATGACTTACTAAATAAACTTTCGCCTAAAATCAGCCAAATATACAATTAATCAATAGTATAAAGGTTTAAATAAATCATTGTCCATTAACAGATGTTAACTTAAAGGGAGGATTAAGATGAGGAAGAAAATCCTAGGTATATTGATTTGTATGTTGCTAATCAGCAGCATTGCAGTTGGAGCAGGTATAACCACAAACGAGGAAAATGAAATACCAGATGGCACAATAAGCGTAAAAATACCTATTGGGGCATATGAAATTGAAAGCACTAAGTATGGAGACGAAGTCTCCATTAATGACTTTGGACATCTATTTATTCCAGGTAAGCCTAATCTACCGTCAAAAATATTTTCAATTGCTATTCCCCCTGGTGCCGAGATTGTTGATGTAAGCTTTGAATTATCGGAAGGTGTAATTATTCAAGACAATTATGATGTACCACCAGTTTCTTTGCCAAGGGTGATAGGCGAGGAAAATTCTGAAGTTTATCAACAAGAGCAGAAAACATATGAAGAAAATTATAAATCTGTGTATTTATCTGATAATCCTTATCCTCCTTCAAATGTTGAGTTTATTAGAACTGCCGGTTTTAGGAAATATAATCTTGTGGATGTTAGAGTCAATCCGTTTACATATTATCCGTTATCCGGTCAATTGGCTTATCACCCTGAAGTTGATGTTTTTGTGAGTTATGAATTTCCTGAAGGGTATTCACCTGATAAGGTAATGATTGATAATAATCCAGATATGGAAAAACGGGCAGAGAGAATTATTTTGAATTATAATCAAGCTAAAACTTGGTATCCAACCGGTACTTTGAGTCGGGATACTTATGATTTTGTAATAATTACTACAGACTCTTTACAATCATATGTTCAAGATTTAAAAAATTGGGAGGAAGTTAAAGGTAAGAGTGTTAATGTAGTAACTACTTCTTGGATTAATTCTAATTATGAGGGTTATGATCTTGCTGAAAAAATGAGGAATTTTTTGAGGGACAAATATCCTTCAAACCAGTGGGGCATTGAAGATGTTTGCCTTGTTGGGCATTATGATGATGTACCCATGCGCCGATGTGAACAAAACACCGGTTACGGCAAACCTGAGACTGATTATTATTATGCAGAGCTTTCATTACCTGATAGCCAGTCATGGGATGCTGATGGTGATCATAAATGGGGCGAAAACTCTGACCCTATTGATTTCTATGCAGAGGTAAACGTTGGACGTATTCCTTGGAGCGATGGCTCAACAGTAGAAGATATTTGTGATAAATCTGCTGCATATGAACAAAGTAATGATAATTCATTTAAGAAAAATATACTTTTATTGGGAGCATTTTTCTGGTCGGATACAGATAATGCAGTCTTAATGGAGGAAAAAATCGATCAAATATGGATGTCAGATTGGACTAAGACAAAAATGTATGAACAAGGACATTCCTCGTATCCAATGGATTACAACCTTGATTATAATAATGTTAAAAATGTTTGGTCAGCAGGTAAGTATGCTTTTGTAAATTGGGCTGGTCATGGCTCACCTACTGCTTGTTATGAATATTACCCCTCACAACCTTTTGTTGATACAGATACCTGTGACTATTTGAATGATAACTATCCTGCTATTATTTTTGCTGATGCTTGTAGTAATTCAGATACAGATTATCTCAACATTGGTCAGGCTATGTTGAAACAGGGAGCCGTTGGTTTCCTTGGTGCAACCAAAGTTGCTTATGGACTTCATGCATGGGATGATCCATACGATGGATCAAGTCAATCAATGGATTATTTCTTTACAACAAAGACGACATCTGGAGAGTATACACAAGGTGAGGCTCATCAATGGGCTCTTCTTGAGATGTATACAAACAATCTATGGTATTATGTTAAATATGAAATGTTCGAATGGGGTGCGCTATGGGGAAATCCTGATCTTGGTATGACATATGTTCCCGATCAAAATTATCCACCAAATGAGCCAACCGATCCAGATCCATATGATGGAGAAATAGATGTCGAGATGGATGCCGATTTATTTTGGACTTGCACCGATCCCAATGGGGATTCTTTGACTTATGATGTGTATTTTGGTACAAGCAGTCCTCCTCCCTTAGTTTCTTCTGGTCAGATTATGAGTATGTATGACCCTGGTACTATGACCTCCGGTGAAACATATTATTGGAAAATAGTTGCAGAAGATGATGAAGGTGAATCCACTGGAGGTCCAATTTGGAGTTTCACTGTCTGGATAAATTACCCACCAAATCCTCCTTATCATCCTAATCCTTGGCCTGGAGATACAGATGTAGATGTTGAAACTGATTTGAGTTGGTTATGTAGTGATCCTAACGGGGATCCATTAGTATACGATGTATATCTGGAGGCTAATGATGAAACTCCTGATGTTTTAGTATCCTACCACCAGTCACAGCCCTATTATAATCCCCCAGATCCATTAGAGTATGAAACACATTATTGGTGGCAGATTAAGGCCTGGGATTCATATGGTGAAGGAACCATGGGGTATATATGGGATTTTACTACTGGCTCAAAACCCAATAATCCACCAAATGAACCAAGTAATCCAGATCCCTGGGACGGTGCAACTGAAATTGAAATAGATGCTAATCTTCATTGGGTTTGCAGTGATCCAGATGAGGATGACTTATTCTACGATGTGTACTTTGAAGCAAATGATCCTAGCCCAGATGTTTTGGTTTCAAATGATCAAACTGAAAACTCATATGATCCTGGAACAATGGCATATGAAACAACTTATTATTGGCAGATTGTTGCTAAAGATGAATATGGAGCAGCAACCTCTGGCCCAATTTGGCATTTCACCACTAAGCAGGAACTAAATCTGCCACCCGGCGCCCCAACTATAAAGGGTCCAGACAAAGGGAGACTAGGAATAAAATATGAATATACATTAAACGCAGTAGATCCTAATGGAGATAATGTTAGATATCATATTGATTGGGGAGATGGTGGAACAGGTTTAACTGGTTTTAATCCGTCAGGTAGTGATCTATTGGTATCACACTCATGGGATGAAGAAAAAGTCCATATCGTCAAAGTATATGCTGAGGATTCCAAAGGTTTATTTGGCCCAGAGACAACCCTAACAGTCACTATTCCTAGAACCAGAATAATAAATAGATTCATACTAAATTTCTTTGAAAATCATCCAGTTCTTTTCTCAATAATAAAACTAGTTATACAACGTTTAGGACTACAATTAAGGTTATAATCAAAAATCTCCTTTTTTCTTTTTTAATTCCTCTTTAATTAATGAGTCATAGAAGTGGTAGGTCTCCAGTTACCTGATCAATGATATTACTGGGAGCTGGGCCAATCCCAAGAACAGTTTTAGTTCCAACAGGAATCTCAGTATGACCTGCATCCTCTATTATATTTGCAGCAATTTTAAGTTTTTCTGCTTTTTCTTTAAGAGAATAAAAATCCTTTTCACTTTCTACTTTTACAACAGCTTTTTTACCACCCTCATTCTGCCATTTATTAAACCATTTCGAATTATTTTTCTTTGTAGAAAGTGCACAGGCAACAGCTGCATGAGCAACCTGAGCAGCAAGTTTACCTGGAGAGAGATCCAAATCTTTTCGGGTAACAATCACCATTTTATATTCAAATTCCATCTTCTGCTCCTTCACCATGATCAATTTCACGGAATGATTCACGCCGCCATTTTTCTCCCATTTCTTCTGCCATGTCCTGATCTACAAGCCCTTTAACAAGTAAAGTTTTTTCCTCCTCTTCAATGTGTTTAAGGGGAACACCAAGATACTTAATCCCCGACTTTATAATAAGAATATCATCATCTATTGCTACACTTTCTCCGATTTTTCTTCCAACCCCATCTAATACAAAACGACAAAGAAGATTATTTTTATAGGAATCTTCTTCCTCTGCTTCTTCGTTTTTCTTACGTTTTCCTCTAGAGAAAAAGAATACCCCTCCGATACTTTCTAGGGCAATTACAGTCGATAAAATCCTAGTAATCATTGCATTCCACAGCCACAGTATCTGCGATTCAATTATAAATCTTTGGAAACATACCTCTATTGGTTTATGTTGGAATATGATGCAGCAATTGTTGGCGGTGGACCCATTGGCGGGTATGTTGCCGGAGAAATAGCA
>Ga0209427_10003764_pt1 | contig 17716 bp, 21 predicted proteins | sample DeeMarSWOR136_30_FD_187465 | JGI IMG/M metagenome (GOLD analysis project Ga0209427, IMG submission 187465) | Marine sediment microbial communities from White Oak River estuary, North Carolina - WOR-1-36_30 (SPAdes) (version 2) | ecosystem: Environmental > Aquatic > Marine > Intertidal zone >...
AAAAATGAATTAGGATATTGTCCAAGGATATCCCTAACAGAGGGGATATCAGAAGTTATTAAATATGGGCAAATTGAAGATTCATGGGCTATGCCAACTGTAAGATAAAAACACATTAAATGCAAATATTTACTAATTAAAATCGAAATTATATATAGATAAAAATTGAATTATTATCTTTTTATTTCCTTCATAATGTAACTTAGCATCTTTTTAATATTTAATGTATCTAAAATAAAATCGTAGTCATCATGAGTAAATTCCTTCAATAAATACAGAATACCAAAATATATTCCTAATCCAAGTAAACCAACACCAAATAGCTCATACCATCTCTTGATATCAATATTTATACTAATCCAATATAATACTATACTCATTATACTCGCTGAAAACAAATGAAGTAAAATTTTAAAGTCAAATGCAATCTTTGACAGTTTCCAAGAAACAATTCTAATTTGAATATAACCAACAGTGTAAGATAATACTGTAGCTATAGCTGCACCTGCAGCACTTAAACCTACTAAGGTTAATCCTAATGATTGAATATCTTTTGGTATCAAAATAATATTAAGAACAAGATTTAAAAAAACCATTGTAAGTATTCTATTTCTAACGAGTTTAGGTTTATTTATTCCTAAGAGATGAGAAGTATAAGGTATAGTAAGAGCGTTTATTAAAGCATAAAAAGGTAAAATCCTAAAGACAGGGATTGCTGGATTAAATGAATCTGATAGAAGTATATGTACTGCTGGCTCTGCTAAAGCAACAATTCCAAAGACCATTGGAAAGGTTATCATACTGATATAGCGCTCAGATCGATTAATCATCTCCTTAATACGTCTTGTATCTTTTTTTGAATAAAAGTTAGATATCATAGGAAAAAGAAGTTCCCCAATACTTGACCCAGCTAATACAATAAATCCACATATCCTTGCGCTTGAAAAATAATATCCTACATCCTCTGCCGACCAAAACATCTGAATTAATACTTTATCTAAATTTGCAATAATAAGCGCAGACGAACTTACAATAATCATAGGAACCGCAAAGACAGTATAATCATTGAAACATTCTTTGGTTGGCCTTTTTATTGAATAATTCTTAAAAAGAAGTAAACTGGTAATAAATAAAAAAATATGTCCAAAAACATAAGCAAAGGCTAATTCAATTGCACCAAAACCAGAGATTGCTACAAAGATTATCGCCCCTGTTCGTGCAATAGTTGCTATAAAATTTGGTAGATGCGTTTTTGAAATCTTTGTTTCTGCTTTAAAAGTCGCTTGAAATATAGTTGAAAGACGTTCGAATATAAAATATCCAAGAATGATAAATATTGCTAATTCATGAGTAGAAGATTCAAATCCTCTTCCCATTACAAATCTCCAGAAAAAAACCGCTCCAACTGTTGTAACTGCCATCAAACTAATTAAGCCAAGTTTTGTAACCAGAAATGTCCCGATACAAGTGCCAAGATCTTTTCCTTCAGAAATCCGTTTAATATGAGCAGTATCAAATCCAAGGTTACTTAAAAAAGTGAAAAGCCCGACAAAACCCATAGCAAAACCAATAATACCAAAATCCCTTGGGCCCATGTATCGAGCTATGAAAAACAAGGCTACATAGGCCATTATGGCATCTGTAATATTGGTAGCCATAATCAGGCTTGATTTCCTAGCAATCATTATTAGTGAATTATTAATTTATTTTAAAAAGATGTGGAAAAAAAATTGCACTTATTAAAATATTTTTGCATTTGGTCTAATTTCACCTGAAACTATAGCTCCTAAACCAATAAAAACATTATTGCCAATCATGGATCCAACATTTATCATTGAATTTATACCTGTTTGTACATTATCTCCAAGGATTGTTCCTAATTTTCTACGTTTTGTTTCTAATTTTTTACCATTCAAAACAACATCGATATTCTTTTTATCCAAACGAAGATTCGCTATTTTTGTTCCTGCTCCTAAATTGCAATGGTATCCAATAACAGAATCCCCAACATAATTCTGATGAGGTACATTACTATTATCCATTATTATTGAATTTTTTATTTCACAAGCGTTTCCAATGTGACAATTATTTCCAATTGATGTATAAGGTCTAATGTAGCAATTTGGTCCAATTTTACAGTTAGATCCAATTACAACTGGTCCTTCTATATAAGATCCATTCATGACATTGGTGTTTTTTCCAACAATAACTTTTCCTTGTATAGTAGTATTTTTTTCAATAACTCCTTCTATTTTATTTTTTGTTTTTTTCAATATTTCTTCATTTGAATCAAGCATATGCCAAGGATAAACTACATCTTTCCATTCTTTTAAAAAAATTCCAGTTAGGGATAAATCGTTTAACATAATATTTATAGAATCGGTTATTTCATATTCACCACGTGTAGACTTTTTTGTTTTATTAATGTAATTAAATATTCTTTTATCAAAATGATAAATTCCTGCGTTTATTATGTTTGAGAAAGGTTTTTCCATTTTTTCATAAATTTTTTCAATTTTTTTTCCTTTTAATTCTACAATTCCATACTCAGTTGCGTCATCAACTTTTACCAGACCTATACTCGATTTATTATCTACAATATTTTTTAAATCCTCTTTACCAAAAATAGTATCTCCAGATATAACTATGAAATCATTTACAAATCTTTCAATCGTTGCTATTGCATGAGCGGTTCCTAGAGGTGGTCCTTGATTTACGTATTCAATTTTAACATTCCATTTTTCACCTTTTCCAAAATAATTTCTTACCATTTCACTTTTATAACTTACTACAAAAATATACTCTTTAATTCCTGTAGTAATCGCATTTGTAAGATTCCATTCTAAAATTGGTTTATTTGCTATTGGTAACATTACCTTAGGACGAGTGTAGGTAAGAGGATGCATCCGTTTTCCTTCACCTGCAGCTAAGACAACACATTTCATATTAGCATAACCTCATTCTACGGTAACAGATTTTGCAAGGTTACGAGGTTTATCAATTGAGCAACTCCTTAAGTTTGCCACATGATAAGCAAGAAGTTGAAGAATAACAATTATTGGTATACAAGATAATATTTCAGAGTTTGATGGAAAACTTAGAATAAAATCTGCGTGTTTTTCAATTTCAGTATCATCATCTTCTGCTAATGCAATAACTTTAGGTCCTCTTGCCTTTACTTCACCAATATTTGCAATCATCTTTTCATAAGTAGGATCCTTTGTCATAATTGCGACAACTGGTGTAGTGGATGTTAGTAGCGCAAATGGACCATGTTTTAATTCACCAGCTGCGAATCCTTCAGCGTGAATGTAGGATATTTCTTTTAACTTTAATGCACCTTCAAGAGATAAAGGATAATTTATACCTCGTCCTATGAAAAATACTGATTTAGCATTTTTTAGTTTGTTTGCAATTTTTAATATACCATTACTTTGATCAAGCACTTGTCTAACCTTTCTCGGGAGTTCTTTTAAATTAAGAATATGTTTATATACTTCATCTGCTCCAACCTTATTTAATTTTGAACCTAATTTTAACCCAATTAAGAATTGTACTAAAACCTGTGCTGTAAATGTTTTTGTTGCAGCAACACCAATTTCTGGACCTGATTGAAGTAGTATGTATCCATCTGCTATCCTTGTTGCAGTACTTCCAATCACATTGGTAATTACAAGAGTTTTACATCCAGAATTCTTTGCTTCTTTAAGAGCAGCTAAAGTGTCAAGAGTTTCACCAGATTGAGTAATAGCAATTACAATCGATGATTCTCTTTTTATTCCAAAGTATCTATATTCAGAAGATAGTTCGACGAAAACAGGTATATTTGTTAATTTTTCTATCATATATTTTCCTATGAGTCCTGCATAAAAAGATGTGCCACATGCAACAATATGAATTGATTCTATATTATTTAGAAGATTTTCTACTCGTTCGTTAAAATTTACGCTTCTATCTAATTCAGAAACACGACCTCTAATAACGTGATGTATAGTCTCTGGTTGATCAAAAATTTCTTTGAGCATAAAATGGGGAAAACCTGATTTTTCTGCATCCTTTAAATCCCATTGAATAATATTTTCTTCTTTTTTTAATTCACGTTTTTTTTCATCTAAGACTTTTATATCTTTTTTTGAAACAACACATAATTGGCCATCATCTAAATAAATTACTCGATTGGTGTATTTTAAAAATGCTGTAACATCAGAGGCTAAAAAATTTTCATTATCACCAACACCAATTACCAGAGGGCTTTCTTTTCTTGCACCTACTAACTTTTCTGGTTCATCACTAGATGTAACTACAATTGCATAATATCCATTTATTTTTTTTAATGCAGAAAATACAGCATTTTCAATATTATCTTTGTAATTATCTTCAATTAAATGAGCAATTACTTCAGAGTCTGTATTTGATAAAAATTTGTAACCCTTTTTTATTAAATCGTCTTTTAAAGCATCAAAATTTTCGATAATTCCATTATGGACTATGGCAATTTTTTTATTTGAACTTAAATGAGGATGGGCGTTTTGTTTGGTAACTGCTCCGTGAGTGGCCCAGCGGGTATGACCTACACCAACAGTTCCTTTAAAATCAGGTAATTTTTCTGCAAGTTTACTTATTTCCCCTACATCCTTGTAAACCTGTTGTTTTTGATCAATTATTGAAATTCCAGCTGAATCATATCCTCTATATTCTAATCTTTTTAAGGATTCAATTATTATCTTATTTGCATCTCTGAAACCGTTATATCCAATTATTCCACACAATTTAAATCACTTTACTTTCACTTGGAATGTTTTTCGTTATTGTTTTGATTGAGCCAATCTTACATTTTCTCCCTATTATTGTTCCTGGTTCTACCATAACACTACTATCTATTGTGCAATTTTCACCGACCATGGCACCTATAGTTTCTAATTTTTTATATTCCCCTTCAATTTCCATCGTTGCTCTGCCAGATGCGCAAGAGAAATTATGTCCAATTCTACATTCACGCGCAATTACAGAATGTGAGATGAAAGAACTTGAGCCAATGTGTACATCATTGTCCACAACACTATTTTTTATTTCACAAAATGGATGAATAACAGAGTTGTTGCCAATGGTTGTAGATGGAAAAATACAGGCATTAGGGCCTATTTCGCATCCTTCACCAATTACAACAGGTCCAACGATATAACAACCAGAATAAATATTAGTATTTTTACCTACTGTAACTGCTCCTTTCAGGGTAGCTCCTTTCTCTATTATTCCACTTATTGATGCTGTTGAATTACTTATCATAATCTCATTTACATATATTAAATCCCAGGGATATACGATATCCATCCATGAATTTGCGGTGACGGTACTTATGTTACTTTTTTTTTCAATTAATGATTGAATAACTGAAGAAAGATCATAAATTCCTTGGGATGTAAATTCTTCAATATTGCTAAAAATTGAGTTTGGAAGTTTATATATTCCTGTTGAAATGAATCTACCAACTTCCTCTTTTGGTTTCTCTACGATTTCTTTTAGAATATTTTTTTCAATAAATACAACTCCATATTTTGATGGATGCGGGTGTTCTTTTATTAATATAGAGTATGTTGATTTATTTTTAATTAATTTTGAAATACTGCTTTGATCAATGATATTATCTCCAGATAGAACAATAAAATCTTCATTTATGTACTTCTGTGCCTGCAATAATGCATGAGCAGTTCCAAGCTGTTTTTCTTGTACAACATATGTGATTGAAGCGTCTTCATAATTTTTAAAATACTCCATTATTACTTCTTTTTTATAACCAACAACCGTAATTATTTCATCTATACCACTTTTTTTAACTGCATCAAACACATATTCTAGTACAGGTCTATTAGCAACAGGAAGCATTACCTTAGGCATAGTTTCAGTAAAAGGTCTTAATCTCTTTCCCTCGCCTGCAGCCAAAATTACAGCTTTCATAAAAATCACATTTTTAATTGTAAGCTTAAATCATATATTTTATATTTTCTAAGATATCAATTTATTATTCTTGATATTTAAAAATATTATATATAAAAATATTTGACTATTTATATGAGTGGGGCTAATTTATAGTTACTAAAATTATTTTAGATTCAATGTTATAATATGTTTTTTCTTCTCTGTCTATATAATTTCTCGTCCACTATATTAATCATATTTTCCAGATTAAGTTCGGAATTGTTAATAAAATCATATATCCTTTTGACATTATTCCTAGGATCAGAAATTATGTCGTTGTAGTTTACTGATAAGAATTCAATGTCCTTTCGTTGTGTTATAAATTTTTTTATCATCGAGTTTAATTTAATAAAACTCTCCCGAGTTTTTTCACGTTCTGTATCTTTGATATCTGCCATTTTTTCCATTGAGTCCAAGATTTCTTCTATGTTTCTTTCAGAATAAATAATTTTATATTTGCCTATGGGAAGATATTTTAGTCCAAAAGAAGTAATTTTTATGAATTGTCCTTTATATTGATTTAATGGAAAAGTTCCTTCCATGAGTTTATTAATTATTTTTCCACCTTCAAGTTCAAAATATCCCTTTGGATTATTTATGTCAGCTTTTCTAGAATCGTTAAAACCAGTGGGAGCACCACCAGCATGTATTATCTGCATCAACATTGATGTCCCAGATCTTTCCAATCCTGATACAATATAATTTATATTATTATCCAACTTCATGTGGGTTTTCCTCTAGAGTTATAAGACCAAATTCCTCTAATTTTTTTAATACTTTTTCAGCACTCTCTTCAATGGTTTCTTTATCCGTGTCAATAATCAATTCAGGATATTCTGGTTCTTCATAGGGAGCATCAATACCAGTGAATTCTTTTATCATCCCTTCTCGTGCTTTTTTGTATAACCCTTTAGGATCCCTTTTTTCACAAGTATCCAAACATGCTTTTGTATAAATTTCAATAAATCTTCCTTTTCCTAGCAACTGTCTACAAATATTTCTATCTTTTCTATAAGGAGAAATAAATGCAGTAATGGTAATAAGTCCTGCATCTGCAAAAAGATTTGCCACCTCAGATATTCTTCGGATATTTTCGGTTCTGTCTTCAGGGGAAAATCCTAGGTTCTTGTTTAATCCATGTCGTATGTTATCGCCATCAAGAATATAGGATAATTTTCCCATTAAGTGTAATTTATAGGCTACTTCATTTGCAACTGTTGATTTTCCACTACCTGAAAGACCTGTAAACCATAATACAACTCCTTTTTGTTTCAATAAAACCTCTCTTTCTTCTCTTTTTACTGTATGAGCATGCCATATTACATTTATTGCTTTGTTTTTCTTCATATTTTTAACCTCTTTTTTTCATTTAAAAAATTTAATATCTCTTCAACAAAAGAATCAGTTTGATTATTAGGGATAATAGCCCCAAGAACTTCTTTTTTACCGCCACATTTAAAACCTAGTGATTTTCCTCGCTTAATCATTGATTCAAGATTCTTTGTGCTTCTTACATACAACTGATTTTTATCATTAAAAAATCCAGTGTTTATAACTATCGTGTTTTTTCCACTTTCCCATGCAACTTTTCTTGTTATTGTGGAAATGATATTGTAACTTGAATGAATTTTTTTAATAATTACGCCGTTGATTTCATCATTCCGAATGGCTAGTTGTGTAGTAATTTCATTATTTAAAGTATTGAGATTATTATTCCATTGTTTATGTTGTAAAATATCCTTTATTTCTCCGTGATTAAGTAAAAAATTTGGTGCATTTTCTACTGCTATTTTATCACCTATCTTGTAATTCGAGTCAAGTAGGTATACCATCTGAAGTAAATCTTTAAATGTAATTTTGAGCTGTGTACAGAAGTTTGTGATTAAATCATTAAAATAAGAGTTATTGTGTATTTTCTGTTCATGATCGCCAACAATTCCAAGTATTGAAAACAGGTTTATCTCATTTTTAAGATATTCATTGACAATCCAACTAGCAGAAGGGTATTGGTCAGGATTTTCGCCTTTAATTATTGGGTTATGATGAAAGACTTCTTTTATTTCTTTTCCAAGATGATGATCAAATATCATTACTTTTCCGTTATTTGCTAATGTGCAGACATTGTTTTCGGGCAATGACATGTCGACGATGATAATAAAATCATATTTTGAGTAATTCTTTAGCTCTTTTTCAGTAAGAAAATAATTACCAAGTTCTGGTGTTTTATTAATGACATCTCTATTAAATAATTTATTTAATAGTAGTTTCGCAGAGCATATGCCATCTGTGTCCCAATGATGTAAAAGTAGACCTTTTCCTTGTAGCTCTGCTAGCATCTTTGTATTACTCCACGAAGGGTTTGTCGAATTTCAAAATGGTTTCAGATACTTCTTTTCGCATCATATCTTCAGGTGGTATTTTTCCATTTCTTAATAATTCCCTTATTTTTTTACCACTGAAATTGATATGATATTTTTGATCGTGTGGGCATATCTTGTCGTTTACAACGCTATTACATTTTGTGCATCTTGAAAAAGATCTGAAAAAAATGGGGATTATTCCTAGATCTGGAAATTCTGAGAATATATCATGTGCATCATAAGGTTTATAAAAATTGCCGACGCCTGCATGATCTCTACCAACTATGAAATGTGTGCAACCAAAGTTTTTTCGCATGATTGCATGGTGAATTGCTTCTCTAGGGCCTGCATATTTCATTGATGTTCGAAGAATTGACATTACAGAACGTTCTTTGAGATAATAATGATTCATTAATGATTTATAGGATGCTAGTATTACCTCGTCTTTAAAATCTCCAATTTTTTTCTTACCTATAATGGGGTTAATAAATATTCCATCGACAAAGGTTAAAGCAGTTTTTTGTACATATTCATGACCAATGTGCGGAGGGTTTCGTGTCTGGAATGCTACTACTTCTTTCCATCCTTTTTCCTTAAATAAAAATCTTGTTTCTTTTGGTGACAAATTATATTCATCAAAATTTCTTGGTTTACTTTCTAGAGCAGAGATTTTTCCTCCAAGTAATAGTTGTTTCATATTGTTAATATTGACAACACCAGGATGATTTGTATCTTGAGTGCCATAGATTGATTGTGCTAGAGTTTTTTTATTGTAAGAATAAATTTCGGCGATATCCAATACTGCTTTTACACCATTTTCTTCATTGATAAGTAATATACTGTCTCCTTCTTGTATTTCTTTTATGTCTTGTTTATTGAAATCTAATAAAATTGGGATTGTCCAAGGGGTGTCATTTGCAAGTCTTTTTTCGGTTAATACGTTTTCAAGATCATTATTACATAGAAAACCTTCTAGGGGCGAAAATATTCCATTGGATATATTCAATATATCCTCAGAGATATTTGTGTTTATTTTAAATTTTGGAAGAGCTGATAAATCTGAAGGTTCTTGTTTAAGATCTCTATTGATAAGTTTTCCACCGTGTGGTTTTGGCATATTTTCTACCTCAGTCTAGATATCCAAGAGCTCTTAGCCTTTCCTTTACCTTTTCTTCATCTTCTTTACTGAATACTTCTTCACTTTCTTCTTCTATGCCAGATATTACTTCTCTTAGTACATAGGTGACATATGAAGACAGTGATGTAAATCCTGTCCCTTTTATTCTTTTTTTAATTTTTTCTGCAAGTGGTGTTGGTATTGATATTGTTGTGAATTTTTTATCTTCTTTTTCTGCTGACATAACAATCACCTAATTATATATAGTTATATTTAATTATATTTAATTATAAGTAATGATATGTTGGTATAAAAATTTTGCGTATTTATATATAAATACAGAACAGATTATTTTAAAAAATATTTTACCCAATAACCTGTACAACTTGGTTATTTACAACAAGAAACTCTACTAACTCCCCAGTTTTTTCAAGCTCCTTTAAAAGATCGTAACTCAAAATATGTTCATATCTTGATAAAACTCGGCTACCACTAGGAGACCAACTACCAATCTCAACATAATGATAATCAAAATTCTTGACGCTACCTAAAATAGTAAATGATTCCGTTATCAATTTAAACGAACAAGAGGTACATTCAATAACTGTCTTATAAGGGATATAAGGGTTTTCAGTATCATAAATTTGCTCTATTTGAACCATCATTAAAGACGCTTGACATTGGGGACAAGTCATAGCCTCTCCTCTGTTCTTTTTCCATATGCCCTCTAAAATCTTAAGATTCTTTTTGTAACTCATCTCCAAAAACTCCAAACCATATAATATGCAGGCTTCTAGAATATATAGTTTTGGATTAAATCAATTAAAATACAACAAATAGACTTATTAAATTGATAAAAGATAATATCCTCAGGAGTATTAGAATTCATATGAAAATAATAACCTTTCTCTCTGATTTCGGCACAAAAAATAGCTATGTCTCCCAAATGAAAGCAGTTGCATCAGGCATAACAAATGCACGATTAATAGATATTACACATGAAATAACACCACATGATATTCGAGAAGGGGCATATGCCCTAAGATGCGCTGCTCCTTATTTTCCCACAGGAACAGTTCATGTAGCTATAGTGGATCCAGGTGTTGGAACAGAACGTCGTGGTATATTAATAACCACAAGTAAACAAATTTTGATTGGCCCAGATAATGGACTTCTTATGCCGACAGCACATTTTCTAGGTAATTTTATTATTTACGAAATTTCCAATGAAAAATATATGCTAGATTCTATTTCAAGTACATTTCATGGTAGAGATATCTTCACTCCTGTAGCAGCACACATAACAAATGGTATACCATTTGATGAAATAGGTAATAAAACCTATGAATATGTAGATTTTGATTTTGGTAAAGGAGAACTTAGAGAAAATACTGTAATTGGAAATGTGATTCACATTGATAGATTTGGAAATATCATAACCAATCTAAATAAAGATATAATCTTAAACGCTATGGATTTCAATAAAAATATAAAGGTTTTTATTGGTAGTAAATGTCTTGAAATACCTTTTGTTAAATCTTATGGATATGTAAAAAATAAGAGTACTCTGGCAACTATAGGAAGCTGTAACTTCTTTGAAATTGGTATTAATCAAGGAAATGCTGCGAAAAAATTATCTATAAAAGAAGAAGACAAAATAGAAATTCACTTTGGTTAAAATTTTTTCATTAATCTTCCATCAATTGTAGTATAACTGTTTCCACCAATGTAGTACAAGGGCGATATTTTTTCTATCTTTAATAGATTATTTTCAAATGTGTTCGGTGTTGCTTGAACTGCTACAACCTCTCCGATAAATAATGTATGATCTCCAATTGTTAAGTTTTGAGTTTTTTTACACTCTAAATGTGCGTAGCATTCCTCGATTATAGGAACCTTTATCTTTAGAGCAGGTATTAGTGTTAAATTGGTTTCGGTGATTTTATCTGTTGATCTACCAGAATGTTTTCCACAAAAATGTGCCTTTTCAACTAAGCTATAGGGTACAAAATTAACCCCAAACTCTTTGTTATTCTTTATTAAATCATGTGAGTATCTACCTGGAGCAATAGATAAACCATAAAGAGGGGGCTTTATTGAAATAGGAGTATGCCAAGCTATTGTAATTATGTTAGTTTTACCCTGATCATCATTACATGTTACTAAAACCGTTTGCATCGGAAATGCATATTGATAAAATTTTTCTATACTACCTTCAACCTTCATATTATCATATCCTTATTATTAGAATATAATTCTAATATTTTAAAAAACTATCCAATAATCCATGTGCATAGTTTATACATCCAAAAGCAGTAAAATGATCCTTTTTCTCCAAATAGTATTTTGAATCTTGATAGTATTGTTTTGCCAATTCAATAATCTTCTTTGAATTTTCATTTAGTTGTTTATTATTTATTTTTTGAAGATTTTCTTCAAACATTTTAATATCTTTTTCAATTCTTAATTTTTCATCCATACTAATTTGTTATTGTGACAAGTAACAAGGAAATAAAATTTTCGCTATTTTATCGTTTGTAATCCGATAAAATGTTTTATCGTTTTTTAGACGACAAAATGAAAAACTATTTAAACTCATAAATCAACAAATTTTTATTATTATCTTAAAATAAATCGGTGCAATTTAATGCATAGAACTAGGTTGCGGATGGATAAAAGTGCAGAGAGAGCAGTACGTGATATATTAAAATCTAAAGCTGAAGCTAGAATCTACATATACTTACTTAGAAAAAATGGAGCAGTCAGTGAGGATATAATAAAAGGCACCAGACTTCATCCAAGTACAGTACGAGAATTACTTTCAAAAATGTTTGATCAAAAATTAATCTTCCGTGAAAAACTAAAAAATGACTGCATAGGCAAAAATCCCTATCTATACAGAGCGATTTCTCCTATTATTCTTTTACAAAATTATACAAAAGAAATGGAAAGCAGATTGAACAAACTTATAAATCTGACTGGTAAAAGCAACCAAAATTCCAAATATGTCAGAATTAAAATTTATGAGAGAGTAAAGAAAATATGAATATAAATACAATTGCGAAAATATTTGTTAGTAGACCAAAAACGGTCATTTTATTATTTACAATAATAACCGCAATTGTTGCTTTACAGATACAAAACGTGTACATGGTTTCAGAACTCTCAGGATATTTACCTCAAGATCATCCATCAATACAGCTTTGGAATGAAATAGATGAAGAATTCCAAATTACATCTACAATTGTTATCTATGTCGACGCTGATGATATAAGAGATCCATATGTATTGAAAGAAATGGATCGTGTCAGCAGTAAAGTAAATAAATACAATCTCGACAAAGGTGAAAAAGATGGTATTGTTTCTGTGCAAAGCATCGCTGCTCTTATTAAAGAAGAAAATGCTAAACCTTATTCCATTGGGGGACTTGGAGGAACAGGCAAATTTGAAATACCAGATGACAGAAATCTCATATCCAGTTATATTGCAAGAGATTTAATCCAGGCAACTGAAGGAGTTCTTTTTGTAGATACATACGAAGTAGCAGTTATTATTTTACAATTATCAGATGATGTTGATTATTATAGTATATTAGATAAAGTTCAAGCTGCCATTGATAAAGAAGTACGCTACTCGGATATGATGGTAACAGGACTTGTTGCAATGCAACAAGCAATTCAAAAAGAAAGCATGGAAAACATACTAATTATTTTCCCTATTGCAATACTTTTTATTTCAATTGTAATCTTTTTCTTCCATCGAACGATAAAAGGTATTATTATTATTTTCTTACCATTAGCATATGCCCTTATCTTAACATTTGGAGTATTTGGACTAATAATGCCAGAATTGACTCTATTATCAATTGCAATTGTTGCATTACTAGTCGGTTTAGGCGTTGACTACTCAATTCATCTTTTAAATAGATTTTCTGAAGAAAAAAAATTAGAAAATAAAATAGAAACTGTTGAGAAAACATTAAAATTAACAGGTAAAGCGGTTTTCCTTTCTACAATAACAACAGCTATTGGCTTTGGCTCGTTGATGGTGTCAAGTATGCCGCCAGTGGTAAACTTTGGCCTGGGCTGTGTAATTGGTATTACTTTTTGTTTTATTTCTGCAACCCTTCTTGTTCCATGCCTAGCCATTATATTAAAATTTGAAAAAAATGGTCGAGCTCGAGACTGGGCCACGATTGCAAATGTCGTTGTAGAAAACAAAAAACGATTTGCTTTACTAGCATGTTTTTTCGCTGTCATGTCTCTTATTGTTCTGCCTGGTATTAGAACAGATGTAAACTTCTTTGAAATGGCTCCAAAAGGTTTACCTGAAATTGAAAAATATTTCGAGTATTCCGAGAATTTTGGCGGTGGTACAAATTATAATATAATGTTGATTGAAACAGAAAGTCAAGGTCTTACATATCCTGAAACTATAGAAACTATCTATGCAATGGAAGAAGAAATAAGGGATTTGGGTGCATCTGTTGTTTCAATTGCAGATGCGTTGAAGAAGACGAATGATATTTTAGAGAGAAATTTAATTGTTGAAAAAATTGCCGAATTTGCTAGTGTAAACGAAATTATATTTGATAGAATTGCTCAGGAGGGGTTAGTGAATGATGACTATTCAAAGACCGTTATCATTGTCACTTTTCCGGTTGGAATGGGTGTTGAAAACCTTAAGATATTAGTGGATAAAATAAATGATATCGCAGCTAAGACTGAGTTACCTCATAATGGAAAAATATCAAAATTAACAGGTCAAGACGCTATAAATGTAGAAGTAAATAAAATACTTACAGATGAACAAACAAGATCAATGATTGTCGCCCTACTTCTGGTATTAGCAATGCTTATCTTAATTTTTAATTCCTCAATTTGGGGATTCTTAACAATTATTCCCGTATTATTTGTTCTTATATGGGAACCTGGGTTTTTAGTAATACTCAATATTCCATTATCTGTTGTTACAATTTCTATTGCGTCTATTATGATTGGGATAGGCATTGATTATGGTATACACATTACTCAAAGAGTAAGAGAAGGAATTGAAGAGGGTAAATCAAAAAAAGAGGCCACGATGGAGTCAATCCAGAAAAGTGGTCTGTCACTTATCGAAGCAGCATTTACTACTATAGCGGGTCTTAGTTCAGTTTTTTTTGTTGATATTTTAGCGATACAACAATTTGGGACTGTTATTATTATTATGACTATTTCTTCACTTGTTGCAGCAATATTGATCCTCCCAATATTTTATAATCTGAGATTTGTAAGATAATCTTTTTGATACTCATTCTCAGCTTTGATGTATTTTTTCAATTTATTAAAAATTGATTATTATTTTATTTATATGACATATAAATTATTGCAGACATCGTTCTTCTAGGGTTATTACCCCTTGTTTGCTTCCGACGATAACTTCATCAGCTAAGCCAATAAATAAACCATTTTCAATTACCCCAGGAATTGAATTGATTTGTTTTTCCAAACCTTCAGGTTCATTTATTTTACCAAAATCACAATCCAAGATATAATTGGAGTTATCTGTTATATATACCTCGTCCATTATCTTCCTTAAATCTGCAGTACATCCAAGTTCTTCTAAACTTTTTTTAGTTGCATTCCAGCCAAACTTAGTAATTTCAACAGGTAAATGGGTGCCAACTCCAAGTCTTTTAACTATTTTTGTTTCATCAACAATAATTATCTCCTTTTTAGAATGATATGCAATTATTTTCTCTCTTGTTAAGGCTCCTCCTCCACCCTTAATTAAATTTAAGTAAGAGTCAACCTCATCTGCCCCGTCAATGGTTAAATCAATTTCATTATATTCATTTAAATCAACTAAATTAATACCACATTCTTTGGCAAATTTTTTTGTTCTTAAGGAGGTAGGTATTCCATCTATTTTTAAACCCGTTTTAATCCTTTCTCCGATTTTTTTAATTGCATATTCTACAGTAGATCCTGTACCTAATCCAACGATCATCCCATTATCTACCCGTTCAACTGCTTTCTCAGCAGCTATCTTTTTCATATCCTCTTGTTCCAAAGGGTCACCGGACATGTAATAGTTATCAAATACAAAAACTTATACTTATTATTTCAATTAAGGAATTGAAAAAATGCTTGGTGAATGCAGTAAGCATGGATACTTCCGCGGAGAATCCTGCCCCGTGTGCAATGAAAAAGGAAAATTTCTAATGAATGATGATGAACTCAATTCATTAGGTAGAATAATAGCAGGAGTTCTTCGCCATTTTCCAGAAAAACTTGGGGTAATGATTGATGGTCATGGATGGGTAGATATTTCTGAATTTGTTGAAGCAATCGGTGTAAGTCGATCAGGTTTTCACTGGCTTCGAAACCATCATATTGAAGCAATTATACTTACCGATCCTAAAGGCAGATATCAGATTGATGGTGGTATGGTTAGAGCAACATATGGCCATACAATAGATGTTAATCTAGATGATCTTCCTCTTGCTGACATAGGTGAGTTTTTCTACCCAGTTACAGAAGAAGAAATTGATATTGTATTGGAAGGCGGATTGAATCCCATTGACAGAAAGAATGTTCATCTTAGTGGTACAATCGAGAAGGCAATAGAAGCTGGCAAGGTAAGAACTGAAGAACCACTTATTTTAAGAATTGATGGAAAAAAAGCAAAAAAAGATGGTGTAAAAATATATCGGGCAGGAAAGGATGTTTATATTACTGATAGGGTTGATGCAAAATACATATCAAAGGTCGACCAATCAGAAATAAAGAAAGTCGAAGAAAAAGATTAAAAATTGTCATTTAATTCAATCGCTTCTTAATTTTTGGGCTTGTAGCTCAGCTAGGCAGAGCAATCGGCTCTTAACCGATTGGCCGAGGGTTCGAATCCCTCCAAGCCCGTGGTTTATAAATAAAAAAACGTTAACTATACAAGTATTTTAAAAAATAATGAATTAAATATAAAATTAAAAAAGAAAAGAGAAAAGAGATGATTGTAATTATTTCTTCTTTAAATATGGAAGGCCTGTTCTTTTATTAACACCAACAGTATAACCGTCAGGTTTATCACATGGTGTACCGCTCTTTGGTTTCCTTTTACTAAAGAAATAGATTGTTTGCCTTCTCCCACCTTTGAGTGTCACATCTCTCTTATATAATGTCCATCCTTCATATGTATATGCCATCTTCTACCTCATAGGTGAATAAACAATCTATAATATAAAACCTTCTCCTATTTTCTCCATAAAATATATACAAATAGCTTATTTTTAAAAAAATCTGTAACATTTTTAATTATTTTACTACTCGATTCAGAATAAGTTTGTTTTCATATTTTTTAAATATTATTTCGTGATCTTCAAAAATTGGTTTTCTACCAAGAAGAACAGGTATATCATTCCTATTAGATATATGAATTTCTAAATTTTCATATATAAATTTTTTATATTTATTTTTAATAACCATGTTAACATTTGATTTGTAAAGGGCTGTTTCTCCTGCAGCAGTATCTACATTCCCAGCTTTTTTAAGTTTTAATCCTAAATATTTTGCTATAGCTAAAGGAATTACAATGAAATCTCCACCAGAATCTAACAACGCATCAATTATTGGAGTTTCTTTTTCAGAAGAAGAAAATTGAATTGGTATTAAGGGAAAATCTCTATATTCAAATACAAATTGTGATTCGGACATTTAATTCATCATAAACGGACATTGCCAGATAATACTATGGATATTTTTATATCATCATTTGGAAATTTATCAGCAGGATATTTTTCATCAGCGACCTTTAAAACATCTTCTAAATTAACACTGTGATTTACAATCATATCATTAAATAGTAAAATCCACTCACCAGAAAATTTCTTAATAATCTCATCCCTATTCATAGGTGGGAAATTGCTATAAACTATATATAAATGTTGTGTAGATTTTTATTAAAATAAATAAAAAAGGATTATTCTGTGTCTTCTTTCTTTATAAGAATCGATAATAAAAAACCGCAAAATCCCGAAAAAACTAAAAATATGGTTATAGAATAAATACCAATATCCATCCATACGTTATAAGTTATACCCCAATATATATAAAACAATATTCCTGCTAAAAGAAGAAGTAATGACAATATTGTCCATTCGTTTATATCTTTAATATTCATTTTAATCATCTTCCAATTTCAAGTGGTTGCATGGGAGCACTGGGATTTGAACCCAGATCGGCGGGTCTCTTCTTAGGTCATCGCTCCAGTTATTCATCATAAA
>Ga0209427_10003765_pt1 | contig 17715 bp, 10 predicted proteins | sample DeeMarSWOR136_30_FD_187465 | JGI IMG/M metagenome (GOLD analysis project Ga0209427, IMG submission 187465) | Marine sediment microbial communities from White Oak River estuary, North Carolina - WOR-1-36_30 (SPAdes) (version 2) | ecosystem: Environmental > Aquatic > Marine > Intertidal zone >...
CGGCATCATCCTTCTCTTCGATCCTTCCATACAGGTGGGTGATATGGTTCAGGTGGGCGAGGATTGGGGGACCATCAGCCGGATTAATATAAGAACAACAGTGGTCCAGAGCTTCGATAACGCGTCGTTGATTATCCCCAACTCTCAGATGCTTTCGGACAAGGTAACAAACTGGTCATATAAGGACCCTAAGGTGAGGCGTCAGGTTGATGTAGGTGTGGCCTATGGGTCTGACGTACAGTTGGTGCGGAAGCTATTGTTGCAGATTGCTGAGGAGTTGCCGGAGGTGCTGGTTGATCCAGCTCCTCGCGTGGATTTCATGGATTTCGGGGACAGCGCCCTGATATTCAGGATTCGTTTTTGGATATCTTCGCCGGACTACTGGCTCACTGCGCCCACGGAATTTAGGTTCAGAATCGATGAAGAGTTCAGAAAGCATGGCGTAGAGATTGCCTTTCCACAGCAGGATATTCATATTAGAAGTGCCTCCGGTTTGGACAAGTTCCTGACCGATAAGAAAGGCTTGCAGGGGTCGGCTGCGGATCAAGGCTGATATATATTGAGGCATGAAACAATCGGCCTTTCCCGTTGATACCCCTACGATATAGTTAAGGCAAAGCCCGATTATCCGGCTCTAAATAGCTTGTTAGATACTTAAGCAGGCTAATCAAGCATCCATGAAAACAGTTCCTTAGCCCTCTTGGCTGTATCGGGCTTCGGCATGTTAACCGTGGGGTACTGGTCTTTCCAATGGAATGGGCGACAGGCATCGATAATAGCCCGAGAGTTTGTGAAATTGCCTTTGTCCTTTTCCCACGGTGGTATGGAGGGATCGAGGGGTGTCGACCACGCATTATGGATAATGTCGATAGAAGTCGCAGGATCAGAACGGCTGCACACAGCCCACATTAGTTCATCCAGATCTGCAACATTTACGTCGTCGTCGACGACTATGACATATTTACCTGCATAGGCTGAGGACCGACACTGAGAGGCAATAAAACCGGCTTGGCGTGAGTGACCAGGATAGCGCTGCTTAATTGATACAGCAGTGAGTTGGCGTGAGCCACCGACCTCATGACACCAGACAGCAGTTATGTCTGGAACACCAGCCTTCTGCATTTCCTCTTGCAGAAGTGCTGACCGCATAACTGCGCGATAACGAGCTTGTTCCTCAGGCGGCCGTTGCGGCGGGCAGCCAAGTATTATAGGGTTGTTTCTATGATAAATTGCCTTGATATCAAGTACCGGTTCATTACGCATTTTGCTACCATAATATCCAGTCCACTCGCCGAATGGTCCTTCGGGTGCTGTATTGCCAGGCTCAACAAAGCCTTCAATCGCTATTTCAGCGTTGGCCGGAAAAGGCAGTCCGGTGAACTCACCTTCCACAACTTCTAGTGGTTTGCCCCGGTATGCGCCTGCAATCTCATACTCGCATACACCGTAAGGGAGCTCACTGCAGGCCATTAAAAAGGTAAGAGGGTCGCCCCCAATCACGACACACACTGGCATGGGCTCATTATATGCCATATACTTGTCGCGGTGAATACGCCCGTGCTTGCCAGGGGATATGTAGAATCCGACACTTTTTTCGTCCTGGATCATAACACGATAGGTACCCACATTAATCCATTTCTCGTCAGGGTCAATGGTAACATTGAAGCTTCCAGTACCAATGTACCGCCGTCCTTCATCTCGGTCATGCCAGACAGGCGTGGGGAACTTAGTGATATCGATGCTATCTCCTTTTATGACATTTTCGAGTACAGGCCCACTCTTCACCGTTTTATACGGCAATGGCTTTTGCGCAGCTTGGCGAAATTGCTGCAGGAACGCCTGACTCAATTCAATCTTGTTAAGATCAGCGGGGAAGCCTAATGTCATATTCTTACGTTTTCCACCGAAAAAATTGGTTAGCACACGGTATCCTTCTGGCACTCCGGGAATCTTATCGAACAGCGCGACTGGAGCGTCATCATTGTGCTGCAAAAGTTCAGCAGCCATGCCTATCTCTTCCTCCCAGCTATAGCCTTCTGCACCTCGGAGCTCACCCAGTTTGTCTGCCTCAGCAATCCATTCACGCAAATCATTATAGCCTATTTTGGCTTGGGTATTTTCGGGGCCAAGAGAACTCATAACAACGCCTCCCTTCTCTTTTCTGTAGCATTTAAATGTAAGATGCGTTGCTATTATATTCAGATCTTGCTACTTGACAAGGAAAAAGGTGGTCGGACTGCCAGCTTCATCCACCCTGCAATTACCTCTAAGGAGATAAGCAGTACCCCTTTAACTTTCTTCATACGAATCGAGTTTTGAGCGTTAGGATGGGATGAGAAAAATCTCTGTAGTTTTTTGAAGTATTATACTAAGAATACACAATTGATCCTAGCGGAGCTTTAAACTCTTCATTTATGGGAGGATGATTATGCCTGAAGACCTAAGGAGTTTTTTGCAACTACTAAAGAAGGAAGGAGAGATCATTACTATTGATAAAGAAGTTGACCCCTGCGAGAATCTTGCCGGTCTTGCCTGGCAGGGTGAAAACAGATTAGGCAAGGCTACATTGTTTAAGAATTTAAAGGGATATCCCAATTGGCAGGCAGTTAGTTATGCCGAAGCTAGCCGTAAGAGACTCTCATTGGCAATTGGCACTGAGCCAAAAGAGTTTATTCCCACCTTAAGAGACCTTTTAAAGAGAGGCCCCACACCGAAAACCCTTGAAAGTTCCGGCCCGGTTAAAGATCTCATTCTTACGGGCGATGCGGTTAACCTCAATGATCTGCCCATCCATACGATGTCAAACCTGGATGCTGCTCCTTATATTGGCAGTGGAATGATGATTGTGAAAGATCCTGATACGGGTATACAAAACGTTACCCTTCATCGCAATCAGCTCAAAGGAAAGAACAAATTGGGTATTTTGATGCATCCGGGTCGTCACACGGATCTAATCTACGGGAAATATGAAAAGCAAAACAAGCCGATGCCTGTTGCAATTGTTATTGGCCATCATGCCCTCTACTATTTATGTTCAACCTGGACTTTTCCTTTTGGTGTTGATGAATTTGAAATGACCGGAACTTTTTTGGGAGAACCGGTTCCTGCTGTTAAATGCGAGACCCAGGACCTTGAGGTTCCTGCGAATGCTGAAATTATTATCGAAGGTTATATCCCACCATTTGAAAGGGAAGAAGAGGGCCCCTTTGCAGAGCATACCGGATATGCTAGGGCCGGCTCGGGCAAGAATCCCTTTATCATTGTTGAAGCTATTACACGAAGAAAGGATGCCATCTATTACGCCCTTCAGGGTGGTAAACCCATCTCTTCATCGCAGATTCTGGATGCCCTGCCTCAAGAGGTTGTCATTTTTGATCGAATTAAAGATGTTGGCGGCTTTGTGGATTTAAAAGACATTGTTTGTCTGCCGTGTGCAGGAGGCAGCCACATTATTGTCGTTCAGTTTACACCTAAAATTCAGGGTGAGGCCAAAGATGTACTCATGGCGGCACTTTCAACCCCTTATATTCATCAAAAAATAGCAATTGCTGTTGATGATGATGTTGATCCTCATGATGAGAAAGAACTTTTCTGGTCATTATCGACGCGGGTAAATCCGGAGACAGATATTTTTATAGTTCCCGGAACCCACGGGCACCACCTGGATGCCTCCTTACCTCTGTTGACAAAACCGGGAGAGCATCCTCAAATCAGAAGGGGCTCAGTAATGGGGATTGATGCGACCAAACCACCTACCAGTTTGCCCGGAGATAGAGATTTCTTCACTCGAAGCCATCCTATGGGCAGCGATACATTCAATATTGATGACTTCATAACTTGAATTGAGTCGGCTTCTTAAAGAATTAATGACTTGGGTTATGGAAGCTTTTTAGGGGAAAAGAGAATTATTTTCCTTGCGATACTAAGCCATCTGGGCAGAAGATTTGTGAAGGACGTGTTGAGCTGAATAAGAAATTGGGCGCGGCGGAGCTGTGGGAAATCCTGTAGATAGGTGGTGATACAGAGCTGTTTATCCGGCTTCTGCTCTATTGCAATGCCTTTCGAGGATTTAAAGGTATTCATGACAGCCAGATTTCTTGAGTCATAAGCCTTTCTTATTGACTAGATAAACAAAACTAGTTTGACATGCCTTGCATGATATATCATTAAATAGTCCTGCCGGATGCCATCTTGGCAAGTGGGTGAAAATACAGGCGGAAAGAGAGCGAATTGAGCTTTGAGATTCAGCAATAGGAAGAGACCAGATGAAAAAACGGATCATCATTGGCATTACAGGGGCGAGCGGAGTCATTTATGGCATCGAATTATTGAAAGAACTCCGCAAAAATAAGGATGTAAAGCTCCACCTCATTATTTCAGAGTCTGGCAAGAGGAACATTTCTCTTGAAACAGATTATTCGGTTGGCGAGGTAGAGTCTTTTGCCGACGAGGTTCATGAAAATAACGATCTGTCTGCCCCTCCTGCGAGTGGATCTTTCATGACCGACGGTATGATCGTAGCTCCTTGTACTATAAAGACCCTATCGGGCATTGCCAACTCATACTCCGGCAATCTTATTGTAAGGGCGGCCGATGTTACCCTAAAGGAGAGGAGGAAGTTGGTCTTGATGGTTCGAGAGACCCCCCTGCACAAAGGACACCTACGTCTCATGAGTGCTGCTGCCGATTTGGGAGCTCATATACTGCCGCCAGTGGTATCCTTTTATCACCGCCCAGAGACTATTGAAGATATTATCCATCAAACCATCGGCAAGGTGTTTGACTATCTTGGTATTGAGCATAATCTCTTCAAGCGGTGGGGGAATTCCTAGAACGCACTTGTAAGTCCTGGGGGTGCATACAGAAAATTCCCTATTCGTGTAATGAATGGGTAAGCTGCAAATCGATCCGTATCCTGGGACTCCCAATTTACCTATCAGCCATCCCCGAGATCTCAAAAGACTCAAGAGCCTCAAGAAGCGTGAAGGCATTGGTACAGCCCCCGCTGAAACGGGGTTTGTAAAGCAAAATGCCTTCATGTGTTCGTTAGTGTGCAGAAAAGTAAGAGGTGCCCTCATTATGTCACAGGTACCTGATTACACTGAATCGAACGCAGAGATTACTGCCAAACAACAACTAAGAGATGCCCTATGCCTGACGGTCGGCGATAGGGCGATAGTGGAGATTCTCTAAGTTGATCAGCTTGTCCCAGTAGCTGGGTAGCTGACTGTCAAATTGACAGGAGGTTCTTGTGAATACCGGGCTTACTTTAAAGGTAAATCTGGTGTGGGAGACAATTGCGTTGATCTAAATAACGAGACATCCTAAGTGGCGGATTGTGGTGATAGGACGGTATCTTTCTGTCTTGGTTTCAGTATGCCCACAAGAAGGGCTGCAGTTAGGCTCAAAAGGGCTGTAAGATATAAGGCAAATTCAATCCCAAACGCGTCGGCCAGAAAACCCCCTACAAATGGAGCTATGGCGGACATGCTCTGGTTCCAGGTGAAGACATAGCTAACTGTGGTGCCCCCAATTTGAGGGGGAACAATATCTAGGGCAAATGCAAAGATAATAGGTCTAATTGAATAATGAAAAAAACCAAGCAAAACCAAGATAATCATAAGAAGGGCCCCCGGTTTTGCAAGGGTAATAGCTATAGCCGATAGTCCACTAACTGTGAAACTTAGTGCAAGGAGATGTTTTCTCCCGATATGATCAGAAAGCCACCCAATGAGAGGCTCTGGGAATGTGGCTGAAACGGTGAGTACAGAGATACAAGCTCCAACCCAGGCGGGACTCAGCCCCAAGTTCTCAGCCAGGAACAATGCGAGAAACGTTTCTATACCTCTTTGACCCATAGTGCGGAGCGCAGAAACTAGAGAGATAGAGAACAGAGTCTTATTCTTCAGAAGTTGGTTTTTTACTAAAAGCATGAATTCGCGCCCTGTTCTTTTCCTCGGGTGAAGCACTCCGAAATTAGGGAGAAGTAAGGCTAGCAATAGGACCGTTAGAATGGCTGGGGTTATGTTGAACTTTACTGCCGCTCTCCAGCCGAAAAAGGTAATCAGGAATCCCAGGATGATAGGGGATATGGACTGGCCTAAATTGGCTGCCGCACCATGGATTCCGAGGGTGAGCCCCCGCCTTTCGGGGTATGCTTCGGATAAGATGCTCATGGCTGGGGCGTGCCAGAAATTATTAAAGAAAGCGGCGAGAGGTATGAGAATGAGCAGGAGGGAATAGGTCTCGGCAAATCCAATTAGACCCCAACAAAACCCTAAACCAGTTATACTAAGGATTAGCATGAGGGTGCGTCTTCCTATGAAATCACCTATTAAGCCAGACGTAGCATTTCCCACGGCGCCCGACACGGATCTTAAAGAAATCAGTAACCCTATTTGGGTGAAGCTTAAGCCATAATCCTCCTTGAGGTAAGGAAGTAAAACCACTAATACTCCTATGTACCAATGGGTAGTCATGTGCCCCAGGGATATCAATACTAACGACTTTGTTTTGCTCACATAGCCAAGAATATTGGACCTAGTCATATACATATCTGAGGTTTAGTTTATTTGGCGGGTTTTGGCACAGGCGGCACATCTATCTTAGGGTTTTACTCCTCCTTCAAACCACAGCATTCGATATCCGATACTGGTTCAGGTCAATTGCCGCTGCTTCTATTTGCCAGTCTATCCGGTGACCACGAATATCGCTCTTTTGAGCGAAAAAATCCCCAATAAATACGGTGCAGTGATGAATCCCTAGATTTACAAGGGTACCTCAGCGGGCAGCCTTGCCGTGAAGGATTTTGCAGTCTTCTAGGTATCAAAGCAACCGGCATAAGTCAAATTCTAAACGGCTGTTTTAACAGTAATAGAGCACACCTTTTCCTCGTAGGGGTTCGGGAGCTCGATAGCGGCTGAAGCAAACAGATCACCCGCTTTCTTCGGGAGCTTTCACATAAGCGTGCATTTTGTTTTCCTTTCGCCGAGGCTGAGCAATGTTCCTTGGTGATTTTTCCCCATGACGATGTCGAGATTCCAGTCACCGATCCGCTCTCCTGCATCTAGGATGGCCTGTCGCCCTTTTTTCCTTGGTTACGCGTCAGCTTCCTCTATGCGGCGGTCCTGTGAACACCCGTTTTCCTGGCACTATTGGTTTGTAATAAACCTGGTTTCATGAAGGCACAAATGTGGTATCGTTGCTCTTGAGTTACCCGCGTGTATACATCCATAAGTGCTCTATTTAGTTGGTGGTTTAACCACGCGTATCATGCCACAGTCAACTCGCATTCCAAACCACCTTGTCTTGTTGCACTTATGAGTTGAATCTAGCATATACTTTGCGCTTCATCCGAGTTATTGGGAGTAGAGATGTGTAGAGAAATTTCATTTTTGAGCGGGGCATTTATCGCGGCAAACCGTCATCAAATATGAGATCCCTAAAGATTCTGCAACCATATTCGCGATGAACCATTTGATTTAACGCCTTTATTTTTTTCTGATAGGAAAACGAAGAGCCGAACAGAACCTTATGTGGATTTCCTACTCGAAAATAGGTGTTAAGCAACTTACAATTAATATGGAGTATAGATATGATCAGAGGCGGCATCGATATTGGTGGGACTTTTACCGACATTGTCTACATTGATGATGAAACTGGCGAGATAACCTCTCACAAAATTCTGACGACTCCTAAGAATCCTGCAACAGCAGTGCTAAACGGAATCCTGGAGAGCAGAGTTGATTTGAGCAAAGTTTGGTTGCTTGTTCACGGAACAACTGTTGTAATCAACGCCATAATTAGCCGCACCGGGGCTAAAACCGCACTCATTACAACGGACGGATTTAGGGATCTTCTTGAAATAGGGAGAGGCAATCGGCTTGTCTCCTTTGACATTTTCTATAGGAAGAATGATCCTTTAATACCCAGAAAATGGAGATTGGGGATCTCTGAAAGAATGGATGCAAAGGGTAATATCGTTATCCCATTAGACCTTCAGGAGGTGAAAGGGGTTTTGGATTATTTGATAAAAGAAGAAGTGGAATCCATTGCTATCTGTTTTGCACATTCTTATGCCAACAATGAACACGAAGAGAAAATTAAGCAATTTATTGAATCGAAAAACAGCAATATTCACATAACCCTTTCCACGGAGGTGCTTCCCGAAATAAGAGAGTTTGAGCGGTTAAGCACAACAGTAGTAAGTGCATATACAAAGCCGGCTGCTAAAGAGTATATTAACGAGCTTGAAGGGGAATTGAAAAAGAGGGGATATCCTTCTGACCTATTTTTAATGCAGTCCAACGGAGGCATCATGAAAGCTGACATTGCCAAGGCCTCACCTGCACAAATTATCGAATCCGGTCCAGTAGGAGGCATTGTTGCATGTAAATACTTTGGAGATCTGATGGGGTATGAGAATATCGCTGTCTTTGATATGGGAGGAACAACCTCCAAAGCAGGACTAGTGATTGACGGAAATATAAGTATAACCAGAAACTATTCACCAGCGGGTTACCCGATTAGGATCGCTGTGGCAGATATGATCGAATTGGGGATTGGTGGAGGAAGCATTGCCTGGATAGATGATGCAGGTTTTCTTAAGGTGGGTCCCATAAGTGCCGGCGCAGACCCTGGTCCTGCCTGCTATGATTTAGGAGGCATTGAACCCACTATAACAGATGCTAATCTCATTTTAGGTAGAATACGTGGTTTGCTAAGGGGAAAAGCAGACTTGAATACTGATAGCGCGACCAAATCAATACGGGAAAAAATAGCAGACCCTCTCGGTATTGAATCGGTCAGTGCTGCCAACGGAATTATTGAAATAGCGGTTTCAATGTTAATCGATGAATTTCGTGCAGCTTCAATTGCCAAGGGTATTGATTTAAGAGATTTTGTAATGTTCGCTTTTGGTGGCGCGGGCCCTATGCACTGCTCTTTGATTGCAAACGATCTCGGCATTAAAAGCATTATCATTCCCGCTGCGGCTGGTGCTTTCTCCGCCTTAGGTTTCCTTTGCTCGGATTTAAAGCATGATTTCGTTCAGACTCATCTCATGAAAACGAGGGAGATGGACTTAGGAAAGGCAGAGGAGATCTTCGAAGGGCTTGAAACGGAAGGGCTTCAGACTCTTAAGAAGGAGGGCGTTGACACTAAGGATATTGTCGCCATAAGAAGCGTTGACATGAGGTATGTTGGGCAGGCCTATGAAATAAATATCCCTTACGAACTTGCAACGATTTCGTCTCAAGGCCCTGAAGAGCTTACACAATCATTTAATAGATCGTATGAGAGTTATTATGGCCATTGCACTCCTAAAGAAGCTACTGAAATTGTTAACTTCCGGCTGACAGCTTTAGGGACGGTGAGAAAACCACCAATTAAGATACAATCAATAGAGAAGCGGGAATTGGTGGCAAGAGAAATGGGAAAAGTTTATTTCAAAGAAACAGGCTGGATGAACTGCCCATTTTATGACCGTGAAGACCTGACATATGGAATTAAAATCCAAGGGCCTGCCATTATTGAGGAATATACATCTACGACAGTTGTTCCACCTGATTTTGAAGCGAAAATTGACGAATACTTAAATATTATTTTGAGGAGACTGTAGACCATGAAAGCCATTGATCCCGTTACCTTAGAGATCATCAATAACAGACTCCGATTCATTTCAAAGGAGATGGTGATTACCTTGACGAGGATTGCTTATTCTGCTGTTATCTATGATGGGCATGATTGTTCGGCAGGCATATTTGATGCCAAAGGCCAACTGTTGACTTTGGACGCAGGTCTTCCCTTTCATATATCTCCAATGCCTTTTTCAGTAAGCGCAGTCCTCGAAAAATACAGGAACAATATTAACCCTGGAGATATCTTTATTGCCAATGACCCTTCTTTTGGAGGAACACACCTTCCGGATATGCTGATTCTGATGCCCATTTTTTTTAAAGAAAATCTTGCTTTCTTTGCGGCAGCAAGGGGCCATTGGACGGATGTAGGTGGTAGTACGCCCGGCAGCCTTTCAGGAAAGGCGAATGAGCTTATTCAAGAAGGTATAATCATTCCCCCTATAAAACTCTTTGAGCAGGGAAAATTAAACCAAGACCTGGCCGACCTATTGTTTACTAATATGAGAATGAGGGAGATAAGGCAGGGTGATATGATGAGTCAGGTAGCTGCTTGCAGGCATGGTGAGAGAGGTTGTGTGGAACTCATTGAGAAATACGGAATGGAGACCACAATAAAATGCGGGGAGGAAATCATTAATCGAACCGAAGAGAGTTTACGACGAAAATTGAAGGCTATACCCGAGGGAGCTTATTATTATGAAGATTATCTTGATAACGATGGCTTGAGTAACAAATCGGTTAGGATAAAGGTAGAAGTAAGTGTTAAAGATGGGTCCGTGTTTGTTGATTTTGCCGGAAGTTCTCCACAATCTCAAGGCCCAGTTAATTGTAGCTTATCCACAACCCATGGTGCAGTAGTTATTGCCATTAAAAGCATTGTTGACCCTCATGGAATACCTAATGAGGGTCTTTTTAGGTTAATCAAGATTAATGCTCCTCTGGGCACTCTCTTAAACCCTAAGCCGGGAGCCCCTACAGGGGGGTTCACAGAGAGCGGATATCGGGTCGTCTTTTGCATAGTGGGTGCTTTAGCAGAAGTCTTGCCTCAGTGTGTCAGTGGAGCTGATTATGGCTCAGTAAATCACACCTATATCAGCGGTATAGATGAATCAAAGGGAGATCTTTTTATACATTATGAATATCCTCCCGGGGGGAATGGAGGCACATTTTTGATGGACGGCCCAAATGGAATGAGGGGACCATCTTCCGGGAATGTTTCCCTGCAGTCTGTTGAACTAATTGAGAGTTTAAGCCCTTTGCGTTGCAGCTATGCTACTTTAAGAGAAGATTCAGGCGGGCCTGGAAGATTTAGAGGTGGGCTAGGGCTCGTAAGAAAGGTTGAAGTATTGGCTCAGTCGGCATCTCTTTCAACAGTAACCGATCGAAGCGCTATACCTCCGTTCGGCATTTTTAAGGGGCAATCTGGGTATGGTCAATATTGGAGTGTCATTAGAAATGGGATTGAGAAGCCCCTGCCTTTTTCGGGGAAAGTCTCGAATTATAAATTGAAGAAAGGTGACATATTTCAATGTCTCACCGCGGGAGGTGGGGGTTATGGTGATCCTCTTGAGAGAGACCCCGATATTGTTAGAAAGGATGTAGTCGAGGGGTATGTATCAATGGAAGCAGCACGAGAGACATATGGAGTGGTGTTAAATGAGACAGACATATCTATCCGTGAACAGGAAACTCAGGATCAAAGACAAATAATCGGGAACAGTAGGAAGCTTTTCACTTTGGGCAGGTATGGGGTAGCCCGTTTCGTAAAGGGCGTTAAAGCAGTTATGTTAAGTACTCAAGAGGCCACAGAGTTTTCTAATAGGAGTTTAGTTGAGATTTACCATGATGAGTGCGCTGCCCCTCACAGGGCGAGAGTTATTCTTAGCTCTAAGGTCAAACCTAAATACGTTTTAATCGATAACGAAAGTGCAAACATTATTGGTGCTAAAGATGGTGATATTCTACAGTTAATAGCCTTATCTACTCCATTTTGACCTGGATAGCTGAAACGGTCTGATAATGACTCGGTACTTCGAAGAATATATTATTTGGCCTCTTGTATCCAAGCATTTTTCTTGGTCTGTTATCGAGGAGATTGACCTCCATGTGGACATGTTCCTCTGTGATGGTTTGAAACTCATTGCGTGAGGTAGGTAGTGCCGAATAGGACCATTGGTGTTTTCGCACAGCCCTCTCTCCCATGCATGATCAGGGTGGGCGAGATACACCGGTGTGTATAAAGTCAGTCTCGGATCTTGGGTGTTGACAAATGGATCCATCAAGTATGTATTAAAATGAAAAAATGCGGGTCGAAAACAGGTGAAATTTTGGGCAGTTCAAGCCATTAAATTTCCTAATACTAAAAAACCCAAAAAAAAGGAGAAGGCAGATGTATGACAGAAAAACTGTAAGCCTTGAAGTAGCAAAAATAGGGGTAGAAGCAGCGATTAAAGAGGCTTCAAAAATACCAGATAAGCCGATGGCGGTGGCGGTGGTGGATGACCGCGGTGAACTTATCTGCTTTGAGAGAATGGACGGGGCACAGAAGCTATTCGGTGATATGGCTTTCAGGAAAGCACTAACTGCAGCACAATTTAGAAGGGACTTAAGGGAGTTTTATGAACATCTCATAGAAATCGAAGTTTCCCTCTCTGATGCCTGGGGCTCGCCTTACACGATGATACCGGGGGGACTGCCAATCGCTAAAGATGGTACCCTACCTTTCAGTATGGATATTTATGGTGCTATTGGAGCCTCCGGCCGCTATATGGATGAAGATGAACTTATAGCTAAGGCAGGACTTAAGGCAATGCAGAAGGTTTTATGGCCATCAGAGTAGTCTAGTGTCCCGCGAATTCAAACAATAAGTGCAACAGGTAAACTCATGCAGCTTGTTTCATGATTGCCTGGAAGAATACATTATTTGGCCTTTTGTATCCAAGCATTTTCCTTGGTCTGCTATCGAGGAGATTGACCTCCATGTGGATATGTTGCTCTGTGATGGTTTCAAAGCTCTTTGCTTTGGGCAAGCAGTGCTGATTAAGGCCATTGGTGTTTTCGCACAGCCCTCTCTCCCATGCATGATCAGGGTGGGCGAGATACACCGATTTGCATAAGGTCAGTATCGGGTTTTGGGTCAACAATAAGCTTCTATTATCATTTCTATAAGGTTTAATAACTTGACTTTCCATTTGCTCTGTGATTGAAAAAATTAACGGATTAGGAGGAAGCCATGGACCTTTATTACGATAGACCTGGTGAAAGTGAAGCCTTCAGGAATGGGAAATTAGAGACCCAGGTGTTGATCATTGGCGCGGGAAGTACAGGTCTAGCAATAGCTAGGGAACTCTCCCGATACAAAGTTGATGTCGTGGTGGTTGATAAGCATATGGAGGTTTGTTCAGGGGAGGTGAGAGGCAGCCATGCGCTTATTTACTCCAGCGTCGGTTTGTCTTGGGCAAATTCTCTTATCTTGAAGAGTATACAGACCCCTGATGTGCCACCATCTAAGCTATTTCACAGAGACAGCCTTAAGACAAGGCTTACCCGAGAAGGCTTTGACATGTTTCCGGCAATAGCTGAGGAGCTCGATATCCCATTTACATCAGCAAGAAGGCTTGTGGTAGCAAAAACTGAAGATGATTTTGAGGGAATGAAGGTGCTGGGAGAGATATGGAAGAGTATGGACCTTTCACCCGAAATCTTGGACCAAGAGGCCATTACTGCGCTGGAACCTCATGTGAGTAAGGAGTATACACGCGGAGTCACTCAGGTCGGCGATGTTGGCTACTGTTATCCCTGGGATTATGGTATAGCACTGGCAGAAAATGTCGTAGAAAATGGTGGTAGAATCATACTTCTTGCCGAAGTGCTTGGCATAACACCACAGAATGGTGGATTTACCGTAGATACGGCTCGAGGATCAATCAAGACTCGCTTCATAATTAATGCAGCAGGACCATATGCTGATGAAATAGCTGAAATGGCAGGGGTCAAGGATTTCGGATTAACCTTTACCAGATCTCAAATGCTGATCCTTGACAAGAGCGTTGGTCACCTTGTCAAACATGTGACCTGCGGTGTTTTTCGCCCGGGAAAAAGCCGATTGATCAGACCAACTCCGAGTGGAAACATTGAGGTCCTCTGCTCTAATTATTACCCTGCCACATATCCAGAAGAAACAACCACAAAGTCAGAATGGCTAGCTGAGAACCTCGCTGGCATGACAGAGATGTTTCCTGAGCTTTCTAAAAAAGACATAATTACCTCCTTTACCGGTGTGCGTGTATTTAACACCAGAGATCCGGGAGAGCATCTCTTTGAAGTCTCAGCGGGGAACCCAAATTTTCTGAATGCGGTAACTAGGCTTCCGGGGTTAGCAATTACGCCCGCTGCTGCTAAATATATGGCTGGACTATTGGCTGAGCAAGGACTTGAGTTAACAGAGAAACCGGATTTCAATCCTCGGAGAACCAACATCCCGAAATTCAGCGATCTTCCTGATGAGGAGAAAGAAAGTCTCATTGCCCAAGATGCGAAATATGGTCATATTGTGTGCCGCTGTGAAGGGGTTACGGAAGGTGAAATTCTTGAGGCTATCCGGAGAGGCGCAAGGACAGTGGCCGGAGTAAAATATCGGACTCGAGCTGGCATGGGGCGCTGTCAAATGGATTATTGTGGAACACAGATTGTCGAGATTTTGGCAAGAGAAATGGGAATTCCTGAGGCTCAAGTATTATTTAAAGGTTTCGGCCCTGAACTCGTACATTGATAGTAATCAATGTTTACAAAGAGGAATCGAAGTAAATGCGATCATGGAGGTGACAATGGCATACGAAGAAGCAACCCCACTAGATGTGGCTGTAATAGGAGGTGGTCCAGCAGGTATATCCGCTTGCCTGGAGCTTGCAAAATCCAACAGTTTAGGAGTTGCCCTTTTTGAGAGCCAAGCTCAACTGGGAGGCATGCCGCAAACCTGTCACTATGGTTTTGGAATGCGGGACAGGAAACGATTTTACACAGGACCAGGATATGCTAAAAGGTTGAGGAGCCTTGTCCAACAGAGCGATATTAACATATGTACCGACACAACAGTGGTAAATATCATTCCCGGAAGCAAAGAAGAGCCGCATAGAATCAAGACGACAACAAAAGATGGGTTCAAATTATACGAAACCCGCTTTATTCTTCTCAGTACGGGCTGCTACGAAGATGCCCGCCCAGAGAGGTTAATACCATGTAAGCGCCCTGCTGGAATTTATACAGTAGGGCAGCTTCAGCAAATGGTGAATGCTCAACATCTTCAGCCAGGCAGGCGTGCGCTTATTATTGGTAGCGAACATGTGGCTTTATCCTGCGTACTCACGCTCAGACGTTCCGGGACGTCAATTGCGGGGATGGTGGAGGAAGATCCCGAGCTTCAGACATACGCATCTGTGGCCATACCCATGAGTTTCTTCTTTAGATTTCCAATTTACAAAAACACTACAGTAGATGAAGTTCTCGGCTTGGAACGTGTGGAAGGGGTAAATCTAGTAACAAAAGGAAATGAAGAAAGCTTTAAGGTAGAGTGTGACACGGTAATTATTACCGGGAAATTCCGGCCGATTTCCCTGTTGTTGGATGACATCGCCATTGAGCAAGATCCCTTATCGAGGGGACCTGTTGTTGACAGGAACTTCATGACTTCAATTCCGGGAATCTTTGCAGCGGGAAACGTTTTACGAGGTGCAGACATGAACGATTTATGTGCCCTCGAAGGAAGGCGTGCCGCACAGGGCATTTTGAAAATGTTGCAAGGCTCTCAGCTGGAAGATGCTAATGCTATCACGCTCAAAGCTGAACCCCCGATTCGTTATGTAGTACCACAGAAAATTGTGCCGGCTCAGATGGAATCACCGATTTTTCCCTGGATGTCTCCTGGGGTTTCTATCCAACTGGAACAGACGGTCAGAAAACCTGTGATTGAAGCCTGGGCAGGGAATGAGCAAATTTGGGAATGTTCATTTTCAAAAATAATCGCAAGAACCCGAACTCTTCTTCCACTCAAAAAATTTAGATGGGATCGGGTTGCTCCAAAGCGAGAGATTGTCTTGAAAATTAGAGGAGCCAATAATTAGCCTTTTTGCTGTGTTTTCACCGAAATTGTCTCCTACAACATCATGCAACCATGCGCAAAGCGGCATTTTAGGAGGAGGGAAAAATGAAGGCAAAACTACTCAAAATAGACCTCTCGAACAAATCCTTTACCACCGAAGACATCCCAGACACCATAATCAAACATTACCTCGGTGGCAGGGGATTGGGCGCACACCTCTTGTACACCTTAGTTCCCCCCAAGACTGATCCCTTGGGCGAGGACAATCAGGTCATCTTTACTGCGGGGCCAGCCAGTGGAACGGCCTTCCCCTTTACCGGCAAGAGTAATGTCAACACCAAATCACCCTTGACCGGTGTTTATCTATTTTCCATATCCAGTGGTATCATGGCCGAAGAGATTAGAAAGGCGGGCTTCTGGGCAGTTGCTGTCAGAGGCATTGCCAACTCTCCCACCTACCTCGCAATCCAAAACGATACAGTCCAGTTCAGAGATGCGGCCGCGATATGGGGCATGGAGCCGGCGCAGGCCCAGCAAGCCATGCGTGACGATGCCTCAGTTCAGAAGGCTGCTGCTGTGACCATTGGTCCTGCAGGGGAGCAATTGGTGACATGTGCCGGCGTTTTTACCGAAGATGACTATTATCGTGCATTCGGGAGAGGAGGGACCGGGTGCGTCATGGGATCAAAAAAGCTCAAGGGAATAGTAATCTCCGGTGACACAGATATCGAGATTGCAGATAAGGCCCGCTTCAAGGCTGCCAGAAAGGCTGTGATGGATAACATCAAGGCGAATCCAAAATGGGTTGTAACACGACGGAATTATGGAACGGGCGGCGATATGGATAAAATGCACGAGGCAGGAATACTGCCGAGCAGAAACTGGCAAGGAGGAACCTTTGATAATTGGGCAAACATCTGCCCCACCACGACTGGTGATGAATGGCCCAGAAAGAACATACCCTGCGCGCCTCACTGCCCTGCAATCTGCTCCCATTATGTAGAGATCACGAAGGGCCCGTACAAAGGAGCTCGTTGCGATGGCCCTGAGTATGAAACGATTTATGCCTTCGGCTCAAATTGCGGAGTTGATAAATTTGATGCTATTGTGGCTGCCGAACAAATATGTGATGAGTACGGTATCGACACCATGACAGCAGGTGTGACCATTGGCTTTGCCATGGAATGCTTCGAAAAGGGACTAATCAGCCTTGAAGACAGCGACGGTATCGCATTGAGATTCGGGGATGATCAGGCGATGATAGCAATGCTCAAAAAGATGGCCAATCATGAGGGATTTGGTCGGCGGTTATTAGAAGGCACGAGGAGGTTGTCGGAAGAGATTAAGGGCTCTGAGGCCTTTGCCATGCATGTCAAAGGCATGGAATTCGGTGGGTATGAGTGTCGAGGGCTCAACGGACAGGCCCTCCAATTTGCCATTAGTGCGCGCGGTGCGTGTCACCATGCCTATGGATTGCCAGCCAGGACAGAGGCATTTGATGGAACCCGACTCAATGTCGAAGGCAAGGGTAAGGTGCTGAAAACCCAGGCCATCGGGCGCATTATCCGTGACTCGTTCATTGCCTGCACCTTTCCGGGGCCTGTGCTGACGAATCCCATTCTGGCTGATACGCTTTCAGCCATCTTTGGCGAGCCATTCTCAGTAGATGACCTGGCCACCATTGGTGAGCGAATCATGTGCCAGGAACGACTTTTCAATATGCGCGAGGGACTCACGCGCGAAGATGATACCTTGCCAGCGCGGTTGTTGCATGAACCTAAGCCCGATGGACCTACTGAAGGGTATGTAGTACCCTTAGAAAAACTAAAGGATGATTATTATGGGGCTCTGGATTGGGATTTGTCGAGCGGTGGACCTACTGATGCGGTCTTAGAGAGGCTTGAAATTGAGAGGTAAAAGACGAGGAGATGAGCGAGACTCATAGGGGCATGACTTCGTCCTTTCATACGTATGTCAGTC
>Ga0209427_10003766_pt1 | contig 17714 bp, 20 predicted proteins | sample DeeMarSWOR136_30_FD_187465 | JGI IMG/M metagenome (GOLD analysis project Ga0209427, IMG submission 187465) | Marine sediment microbial communities from White Oak River estuary, North Carolina - WOR-1-36_30 (SPAdes) (version 2) | ecosystem: Environmental > Aquatic > Marine > Intertidal zone >...
CCAGGCATCCCTTCATTTATTTTAATATTAACCTGCGGTAATGCTGTCATGCAATGGAATGCATTTATCTTCATTCCCAAGACAGTGATTCTTCCCGAATCTTTTAAAAGTCTTGCCGCTTCATGAAGAGCTACCCCAGAATTTATTGCACCATAAGTTACAAATGGAACTGATAATCGTCCCCATCCATCTTCAGGTTTAGGTAATTCTTTAATAATATTTTTTACATTATAATGTAAATGATGGGCATAAACAGGAGATCCAATGCATAAAAGATCATGATCATTAATATTTTCTTTCAAATAAGATTTAATCTTTTTCTCTTTAAAGATCAGAGCATTTCTAGTGAGATCACACAATTGAACATCTATATTTCTGAAAATTAATTGTTCTTTTAACATTTCTCCAACTTTCAATGTGTTGCCAGAGGGGCTAAATAAAATAATTGCTACTTTCAAGAGTTCACCTCGTAAAATGTAAATTATTTTTAAAAACGAACATCTGTTCGTTAATCATATTAAAAAAGAACAACTGTTCATTTTTAAACTTTTTGGTTTAAAAATCAAAAAATCAGCATTTTTTCTAAAAAATTTTCGATAAGTTCCTTAAATTCAATTTAGAACTAAAATCGAAATAAATAATAGAATTAAAAAAAATTAAATGATTAAGCATTAAGTTTCTTAAGAACGTGAGCAAAATTTTTACCAAGATTCTTAAATGTTTGAATACCTTCTTTATCGTCCAATACCTCTCCAGGTACTCTCCCAATACCCATGTTCCAGTATGTACTTCCTACCACGATCATTTCCTTAATTAAGAAGAAATAATTAATACTTGAAAAAACATGATTTGCACCAGCTCTTCTTACAGCAACTACTGCGGCACCGACCTTATTTTTTAAGAGTCTGCCTGTTGCATATCCTACTCTTTCTATTAATGCTTTGGTAGCTACTGTTAAATCAGAAAAATAAGTAGGAGAACCAATGATTATACCATCCGCGTTAAGCATTTTTTGGATGTAATCATTCATTTTATCTCCTTTAATGACACATCTTTGGTCATTATTCTCAACACATTTGTAACATGCAGTACATCCCTGCAATTTTTCCATACCAATCCATACATAATCACATTCAATTCCGGCAGATTTTAATTCATCCATTACCGTATTCAAACAATGATAGGTATTTCCCTCTTTTCGAGGACTTCCATTAAAAAAGACAACTTTCAATATAATTCACCGAGATAAATTTCCAATACTTGATTTATATAATATTATTTTTCTTATTTTTTATCCTTAGAATGTTTCGAGAATAAATATAATCTCCCATGAATTATAAGCAGTAATTTGATATTTCCATCTTACATTGATTATTTAGAATGGTGATGATTAATTGGCAGATTCAACTTTAGTAAAACCAAATAGATTAATAAATGAAAAAAGCCCATATTTACTACAGCACGCTAATAATCCTGTTGATTGGTATCCATGGGGCGAAGAGGCATTTTCTAAGGCTAAAAAAGAAAATAAACCCGTATTTTTATCAATAGGTTATTCAACTTGCCACTGGTGTCATGTTATGGCTCATGAATCATTTGAAGATGATGAAGTTGCTAAATTAATGAATGAAACATTCATTTCAATTAAAGTAGACCGAGAAGAACGTCCTGACATAGATAATATCTATATGACTGTCTGTCAAATGATGACAGGTTCAGGGGGTTGGCCCCTTACTATAATTATGACTCCTGAAAAAAAGCCCTTTTTTGCGGGAACCTACTTCCCGAAACATACTAGATTTAACCGAATAGGATTGATAGAGTTAATCAATAGAATTAAAGAATTATGGAATAACCAAAGGCATGAATTAGTAAATTCAGCTGAAAAAATAGCTTTTAGTCTCCAGAACATCGATCAAGAAGCACCCGGAGCAGAATTTACAAAAAACACTCTTAAAAAAGCATATAAATTATTAGAAAAGCAATTTGACGAGACTTATGGAGGATTTGGTAATCGACCTAAATTCCCAACACCTCATAATCTTATTTTTCTACTAAGGTTTTGGAAACGTACTGGTGAAAAAAAGGCCTTTGAAATGGTTGAAAAAACCCTTCAAGAAATGAGAAAGGGTGGTATATTTGATCATATAGGGTTTGGATTTCATCGATATTCAACAGATTCACAATGGCTCGTACCACATTTTGAAAAAATGCTTTATGACCAAGCGTTAATTGCTATGGCCTATATTGAAGCATATCAGGCAACAAATAAAGATGAATATAAAAATACAGCACAACAAATCTTTACATATGTAATAAGGGATATGTTATCCGAAGAGGGTGGTTTTTATTCAGCTGAGGATGCAGATAGTGAGGGTGAGGAGGGAAAATTCTACGTTTGGTCAAACGCAGAATTAGCAGGTATACTAAATAGCGATGATCTAAAATTTATTGTAAACACTTATAATGTAGAAGAATCAGGCAATTACTTAGAAGAAGCTACAGGGAAAAAAACTTCAAAAAATATACTATACCTTAATGATTTCATAAGTTATGATCTTAAGCAAAAGGCTGAAAATATTCGAAGAAAATTGTTTGAAGAAAGGGAAACTAGAATTCATCCTCATAAAGATAAAAAAATCTTAACTGATTGGAATGGATTAATGATTGCTGCTTTAGCTAAAGGTTATATTGCATTCAATAATGAATCATATCTTAGAGTTGCAAAAAAAGCTGTAAATTTTATTTTGGAAAACCTTTTCGATCCAAATGATGGATTATTACACCGATATAAGGATGGAATCTCAGAAATTAACGGCTATCTAACTGATTATAGTTTTTTTATTTGGGGTTTAATTGAAATGTATGAAGCAAGCTTCGATGTTTTTTACTTAGAATGGGCAATTAAGCTGCACAATATTCAATTAGAAGATTTTTGGGATGATAATATTGGTGGATTTTACTTTACTTCTAATAATGCTGAAGAATTATTAACACGTCAAAAAGAAATTTATGACGGGGCTATTCCATCAGGAAATTCAATTGCTATGTTAAATCTGCTTAGATTGAGTTTCATTACAGGAAATTCAGATTTAGAAGAAAAGGCAAATATCTTAAATAAAGTCTTTTCTGATAAAATAAGAGCTAATCCTTTGGCATATACGCAATTTTTAGTGGCTATTGATTTTGCTATTGGTCCCACTTATTCTCTTGTAGTGGCAGGGAATTCAGAAGATCAAGAGGCATCTTATATGATTGATGCTTTTAAAAAAGAATATCTCCCAAATAAAATAGTACTACATAGAAAAACCGAACAAGATATTCCGGATATTGATAAATTATCTAATTTTGTAGAATTTTTTATCAATCTTGATGGTAAACCCACGGCTTATATTTGTATCAACAAGATATGTAAACCACCTACTCATGATATTGCCCATGCGATGGAATTGTTGAAAGCTGAATGGGAAAAATTTTAAAGAAGGAAAAAGAGCGAATAAATTATTCATTTGGTGAATAGATAGCGAAATTTTTCCATCCGCTTTCTATTTGCGTTCCAATCATATCCTCCTATTCGTGATTGTGAACGAAAATGGATTAGTTTTTCTTCATCATTAATTAGAAATTCTACATCATCTTTAAATCGAAATAGAGCAGTAGAAAAAACCACGTGTAAATACGATTCTGTTTTTTCTAATATTTTCGTACGTTTTAAAGAGTTTACTACTTGAACAATTTTTTTCATTGTGTCTTCAATATTCCCGTCATACTTTATAGGTTCTATATAATGCATCTTATCATCTTTAGAACTCATGGTCGATACACAAACTTGTTTATTGGGACAAGCATGGAATTTTCCATCTGCTAATCCTGTTCTTCTGGGTTCTTTTACCATTGGATTCACCACTTATAAGTTAAATTCTTCTATTTTTTTATTTACAAGTTCCTTTAACTCGTCAATAGACTTTACATCATTCATCTCATCCTGAGTAATAAATAAATCCAAACTTGTATTATCTAGAAGATAAGCTGAGGGAAACTTAGCATCTTTTATGTCATATTTCTGATTGAACTCATCTTTATGTAAGAATTCAAATTTAAATTTATCTTTCTTTTTAAATTCTACGGGTACATCAAGGTCATTTACGAAATTCTTCCAATCTCGCTTCATACCGAACGCTCCAAAGGTAACAGCGCATAAATTACATTGATAAGTGCTTTTTCTAAAAGTCTTATGTAAAGTATCCTTTAATGCTGTAAACGCTCCTCCTGATTCAGCATTATAAACAAAAATTAACTTTTTTTCTGATTCCTCACTCATGTTTCTTCACTTAATAGTTAAATAGTAGTTTAAATTAGTTTTAATTTCAATTATTTTTAATTTTAAAGGTTATAATACATAAATTATGATAAAAAGAATAAGTTAGATTTAGGATATTATGTAAGAGATAGATGGCAATTTACTGATTTTCCTTAGTACTAATGCTTCCATTTCATCCAAATTCTTCACAGAATTCATTTCTTCTCGGGATATCAATAATTTAAGCTCAGCATTCTGCTCTAGGTATGCTGAAGGATATAAAGCATTTTTTATTCTGTATTTCATTTCGAACTCATCACGATGCAGAAATTCTGTGTCAATATTAAGGTTATTAATGAATTTCTTCCAATCTCTCTTCATAGTGAAAGCGCCAAATGTTTGGAAACATAAGTTGCACTCATATGAACTAGGATTCAGAATTTTTTTCCAAAAATCCTTTACTAAACTTATAACACCTGAATTAGCATTATAAACAAAAACTAATTTCTTCTCATTCATTTAAACCACGTGAAAATATCATTCGCTAATATTCCAACATTAATCAAATAATTTTAATCTCCTTCTTATTTAAAATAAATATTCGAAGAGTTAAGGCAATATAAATATAGGAAAAAGTGAGGATTAGTAATTTATTATTAATAAAATTAAATGTAATTAGATTCAAGTATCCACAAAAGATCTTTTAATCTTTATCATTCTACTCCTATTTACTTCCCAGTCATAAAACCCGAACCGAGCTGAAGATCGAAAGTGAATGATCTTTTTTGTATCATCAAAATAAAATTCTACATCGTCTACAAAACGCCAGAATATTGTTCTAAACTCAAAGTATAGATAATTTTCGGTTTCAGAAATTAATTTTACGCGTTTAAACGCATTTATTATGGAAATAAGTTTTGATTTTGCTTCTTCTAAGCTTATCTCATATTTTATCGGCTCCATTCTATGTTTTTTGTCGATACTTTGACTAGAAACACATTTCGGAGACTTTGGACAAGGGTGAAATTTACCATCTATAATTCCTAATCTTTTTTTTCTTTTCTTCATGATTAAAATATCCCTATTTATACATCAAGTATATCTTTAATATCAGGATTAATTTTTGAAGGGTCAAAAGGAGTAGTTCTACCAGTTTCTAAAAAAACGTTTATCTCATCAGCATATCTATATTCAAATTCTTCTACAAAGTATGCGAGTCTCTCTTTTAGACTTTTATTCGCTGGTTTTGAAAGAATTAGGGCGCATTTGATCCATTTACCGTAGGCAGCATGAATAGAAAATCCCTTATAGCTAATTTCATCCATAGCTTTTGAACCACCTATTTCAGACACAAATGAATCCATTGCACTTAAAAACCCAGAGATTAATTCTTGATCCACTCCTAAATCTTCACGAGAGTAAGTTATCACAGGCAACCCTGATTTTTTTTCAATGACTAAAATAGTTCTAAAAATATCTCGATATCTAGGGGTCCTAATCAGAGATTCTTCACGTTCTAATGCCACTTCTTTAGGTAATATCTCATACATTACAAATCTCTTTGGATTATATGAATCTGATTCACTGAACTCATAATTTGAAATCTTAGTTATTCGGGACTGAGCTCTTATAGGCTCTCGAGGGAGTTTTTTAATATATTGATCTCTAAGCTCTGTATCATGATCCTTTGATTTTTTGCCTTTAGTGATTCCTAAAACTCTTTGGTGAATTGGATCTATAATATAAAACCAAACATTTAATTTTTCCATATCAGATATAAGTCTTTCGAATCCGATATTATAGACTCCCTTAGGGGTAGTTACAAACACAGTCCATATAGCAATTTTTGAAGATTCATTCAATAAATAAAACGTATTCTTATATTGTTCCTCAGTCATTTGGGAACCTGTTCTGAGAAAGACAGCCTCAGTCCTTAAAATCGGCTTTTTTTTAATCAGATACAAATCACAATTATATTTTTTTTCATTAATAACAGAAGTATCAAAAACATCTATACCCAAATCAGCACAATAGTCGGCAAAAACATCAATTAATTCATGTTTAGCAATAAAATCGAATCGAGATAAATATTTTTTGATCCTCTCATCCTTAAAAAGCATATCAGCAATAAAAGCTAAACAGGTAGGGAAAACCTTTTGTAATTCTTTAATTTCCTGATATTTCTTATAAAAATGGATACTAATATGATCAAGATAATCTAATTTAGTAAATTCTTTGTCTTTTGGTATTTTTATTCTATTAGATTCTATAAAATCCTCAAGTTCCTTGAAACGAGTTCTCACTATTAAACAGTTTAAGCAAAGTATCCCAAATTTGTTCTCATTTTCTTGACGAATAATCTCAAGGATATCTTCTTGACTTTGTGAACTCATAATGTTTATTATGATATATGGATTTTAAAAGATTTGTCTTTAATTTAGTAATTCGACATGTAATTAATAATTGGAATTAATTATCATTATTCTTGAATATAAAATATGCATCTCTTAGTCGTAGAAGTGCTGTTATTAAGACTAATAGAGCGAAAATCCATAATATAATATTTCTCCAAGGAATCAAAACCGTTGTTAATAATAAGAATATGAATGTTTCAGATCTCTCCATTATACCTGATTGATAATATATAACTTTCTTGGTTTCATTCAAATTTTCTGCTTTCACATTGCCTCCAACTAATAAAAAAATTGTAATGCACAATATTATGGAACTAAGAGAAACAATTCCAGGCCACATTAAATCTATGGGATCTATAGAAATGATTGAAACAATAATGAAAACTTCTACTGTTCTATCACTAAAAATATCAAGAATTCCACCAAAAGTTGTTGGACCCTGCAATCTTGCCAAAACACCGTCCAAAACATCTAAAAAGAAAGAAATAAGCATTAATGCGATAGCACATATAATTAATTCAAGTGTCCAAATTAATAAACCACTTAAAAAAATTGATAATGCACTCAATAGTCCTGTAATCAACGCTATTAATGTGATCGTATTCGCTGAAATTTTTTCCAAAAATAATTTTCTAGTAAGTTTCTCGAAGAAATTGTTTAATTTAGTTTTTGAGAGCCATTTATCTATCATTTAACCAAATACTCTATATATGGCTTAAAATATAAAAATTAGGTAAAAAAAGATTGAGTTAATTAAATACTCTATACTCTTCCAGTTATAATTGAATAAATTTGTTCCCCAGTAAATCCCTTAATATCTATTGCTGAGCATCTGCAGTTTCCTGAACAAGCACCACAACCTTTACATAGGGCTTCATTAATTTTAGCTACTGTACCAAATCGTTTATCATCAACTAGCTCAATTGCTCCATAAGCACAGTTTTCTACACACATCCCGCAACCAATACATCGTTCAGCGTGAACCACTGCAAAAAATGGCTCTATTTCTACTTCTCCTTGAGCCATCAAGGCAGCTGCGCTTGATGCTGCACCTTTAGCTTGAGCAACAGCATCAGGAATATCTTTTGGGCCTTGAGCAACGCCTGCGATGAAGATTCCCTCAGTTAAAGTATCTACAGGACGTAATTTAGGATGAGCTTCTAAGAAGAATCCATCTGCAGATCTTTGAATCCTTAATAGAGAAGTTATAATATCTGCATCAGCTCGAGGTTCTAAACCACAAGATAAAACAAATAGATCTACTGATAGTTCAATAGGTTGCTGGAGTAAAGTATCCTCAGCTCGTATAATAATATTATGATCATCATCTTCAGTTACTTCTGCAATTCTACCTCTCATATAATTGATTCCATAATTCCGACCTGCTGATTCATAAAATTCCTCATAACCTTTTCCAAACGCTCGAATATCCATATAAAATATATATACATCTGCATCAGGATGCTTTTCTTTATATTGTCTAGCTTGTTTAGTAGCATACATGCAACAGACTCTAGAACAGTATTGATTACCTCCCTCTCTAAAATTTCTGCTACCTACGCACTGGAGGAATGCAATACTGTGAGGCTCTTTAAGATCTGAAGGTCTAACAGGTTTCCCTATGACAGGGCCAAAAGAACTTAATAAACGCTCCATTTGAAGTCCCGTAATAACATTAGGATACTTGCCATATCCATATTGCTTGAGTTCAGTCGGATCATATAAATCCCATCCGGTTGCAACGATTATAGTACCTACTTTGATCTTAATTTCTTCAGGTTCATCATCATAAACAATTGCTTCAGGTTCACAAACATCTTGCCTTGCACAAATTCCGCATTTAATACAATGATCCATATCTATAGTATATTGACCTGGAACAGCTTGAGGAAACGGAATATAAATTGCTTTACGAGTAGCTAATCCTAAATCAAATTCATTTCCTACTACAACTGGACAATAATCAACACAAATTCCACATCCAGTACATTTTTCTTGATCCACATAATGAGGTTTCTTTAAGATGGTAACATCAAAATTCCCAATATAACCAGTAACTTCTACTACCTCAGAATAAGTGAGAAGTTCAATATTTTTCTCACGTGAAACTTCTGACATTTTAGGAGTTAAGATACAACTACTACAATCCATTGTGGGAAATGTTTTATCTAACTGTGCCATATGACCGCCAATTGTAGCTGTTTTTTCAACTAGATACACTTTATAACCTTCTGTTGCTAGATCTAAAGCAGAATTCATGCCAGCAATCCCACCTCCAATTATTAAACACGAAGGCTCTACTTTTACTTTTTGAACTTCCAGAGGGACTAACTCTCTTGCCTTTGCGACAGCCATTCTAATATGATCTTTTGCTGTTTCATATGCTCCATCCGGTTCTTTCATGTGAACCCATGTGGAATGCTCTCTAATATTTGCCATTTCAAATAAAAATTGATTTAATCCGGCTTCTTTGCAAGCTATTCTAAATGTAGGTTCATGCATACGTGGAGAACAGGCAGCAACAACAACTCTATTTACTTTACCTGCTTCAATATCTTCTTTAATCATCTTTTGCCCTACATCGGAGCAGAAAAATTTGTATTCTTGAGCAACTTCTACATTAGGAAGTTTTTTAGCATATTCTACTAGATCAGGAACAGAAACAACACCACCTATATTTACTCCACAATGACAAATGTATACCCCAATTTTAGGTCTCTCATTCCCTGTGATTTTTATTTCTTTTTCAATTTCTGTCATTTTATTCTTTCACCTATATTAATTGTTCTTTTACTATATTTAAGAATGGATCCACAGAAATAAATGGTGAAACACCTTGTAAATCATGATTTTTAACTAAACCCAATAAATTTGGATCCATCCCAAAAGCGGTACCTAAGAGTTGGGTTATATATATTACAGGAATATTAAATTGTTCACCAATAATATCCCCATAGATATTGTTTACTTCCATCTGCCCAAGATCTAATTGTAAATGGCAAAAAGGGCAGCAATCAATGATAATATCTACACCTGCATCTCTCATATTAACTAATTTTTCTCTAGTAAAATCAGCCGCAACTTCTTTAACAGCTGTCCTGACAGCTCCACCCGCACCACAACACATATATTTATCTTTATAATCTATACTTTTAGCACCCGTGATTTCAACAATTTCATCAAGAAATTGAGGTTGTTCATACTCACCTTTCCAAGGTCTTTTATCACTTGGTTTTACAATATGACATCCATAATGGACAGCAACTTTTAAATCTGAAAATTTTAACTTAATATGATCTTTTAAATAATCTATTCCCATATCAAGATATAAGGCTTGAACAACGTGTTTTGGCTCAAGATTCCCTTTATATACGCGATTAATTTTTGCTAGGTATTTATTAACTTCTTTTTTCAATTCAAACTCATGTTCAAGTTCATACCATGCATCTCTTAAAGTTCCATAGCAACCATTGCATCCAGTAATAGGATTTACACCTAGTTCTTCTGCGATAGAAATATTTCTAGCAGCAATTACGAGCCAAGTTGGAATATGAAACGCTCTAAAAACTCCTGGGGCGGGACAACATGAGGCCCCTGGTAAATCTATAAGCTCAGCATCAAGATGATCAAAAACACTCCTAATAGAGGCTTCAATCATAGGATAACGGTTAGGAATTACACATCCTAAAAAAAATCCATATCGCCATTTGTATTCTTCACTCATCTTTATTCCTCCTTATTTTCATCCTCCTTCTTAGCTCTTTCTTCTTTTAATCTGGCAGCATTATCCATTAATTCTCTAAATCCCACTTCTTTCATTAAATCTTGGCATTCTTTTACTGCTTCAGGATAAGAGTGAACAGTGGGAGGTAAAGGTGGTAATCCGTAGGATTCTCTTAAATCTCTCCATCTTTTATTACCCTCACCATTAGCAGGAACACCATGACCAGTAGCATAAAATATATTATTGGCTAATCCAAAATGAGAATCTAAAATATAACCCTCCTCAACGGCTATATTTCTAAGTTTAATAATCATATCAGTTACAGGAATATTTCTGGGACATCTTTCATAACAATAATAACAAGTTGAGCAGAGCCAAATATCTATATCTTGTAATACAGATTCGTCTCCTGTTAAAGCCTTTCTTATCGCAGATCTTGTGCGATATGCAGTCCTCCTTCCTGATGGACATCCCCCAGTGCATGTACCACAATTTATACATGCTCTTAATTTCTCTAAACCAGCATCAACAAATTTTTGTGCAATTCTTGAACTTGTAGACTTATAGACTTTTCTTTTAATATATTTTTCTACATTATCGCTCATATTTATTTCGAATCTCCTGTGCAATTTTAAAATAGATTTGCAATTTTGTAAAAAACAAGGTATTTACTTACGGTGTTTGATCAAACAAAATCATTGATAATCTTATGAAGGTAAAAGTATTTTTCTTAAAAAAATTTGTTATCGATACTTAATAACTAAATTTATTTTAACAGTTATTGGATATATTTTACATTTTTATAAGGAAAAGTAAATTTGCATTATTTTTAATCAAGATAATTACCTTCATGAGTTTATTTATAAAGTCTGTATATTTCATCTAAATATTTGATTTGATTTTTCTTTGACAAGAAAGCTAATTCTTTTTTCAAAATCTTCTTTTTTTCTTTCGATATATCTAAATCTTTTAATCTGTCTCGGACTTCTTTTGAGAGTACTGTAAAAATTCTTGCGAAATATTTTTTGATTTCTGATATTTCCTCAAAATTCTTTTCATTTATATCGCTTTTAATTCTTATCACCAAATTTCTTCTAATTAAAGAAAACAATAGAGATTAAATAAAGAATTTGGAGTCCAATTCTTGGATTAACAACAACATAAAAATTTACAAAATAAGATTAGAATTTATAGCTTCGGAATTGAAAATGAGAATGTGCTCCCCTTATTTCTTCCTTCGGATTCAAGCCAAATTTTCCCACCATGTAATTCAACAAGTTTTTTAGTTATGTATAATCCAAGTCCTGTACCTTCGATAGCAACATCCCATCCTTGTCCGTATCTTTCAATTTTTCCAAATTGTTTAAACACTTGGTTTTTTTCTTCTTCTGTGAATCCAATTCCATTATCTTTTACAGATACAATATACGAGTCATTAATAACTCTAGTTTCAATCGATATTATACCACCTGGAGGAGTATATTTTACAGCGTTAAGAAGTAAATTTGAAATAACTTCATATATCCTTTCTTTATCAAACTTAGCTTCGAGTTTCTTATTAGGATCAAAAAAAATTGATTGATTTCTCAATCTTGCTAATCCTTTTAATTCTTTAACACAGAAATTAATTAGAAATGTTAAATCTTCTTCGGTTATATTAAGTTTCAATTGACTTTCTTCTAGTTTTGAGCTTTCTAATAGTAGATTTATGATTTTTTCAAGTCTCTTACTCCCATCTTTAATTTCTTCTAAAATTGAAATAGTTTCTGGATCTAATTTTGATTTATGTAGTGTTAATAAAAGTTCTGTAAATCCTTTGTATCGAACTTATCTAATTCAGTTGTAAAATATTATAGTTGTAATAAAAAGGAAATTAAATTGTGTTTTTCCATTTTTAATTTACTACAATAAATAATTCTTTAAGAATTCGTCATTTTCTATTTTCGTAAAAATTTCTTTACTAAGATTTTGATATTCGTTTCCGTATACCACCTTACCTTCAGATTCCTTTAAATCGGAATATCTTAATGTAAGGGATGCCGCAAATTTCAATGTTTTTTCAGTGAAATCACCTTGGATAATAGTTATTGGACTAGGTATATCTGGAACTTCCATTATTAGATCTTTTGGCTTCTTAAGTTGAACCAATATGTTATTTTCAATTTCATTCCGACCAACAATAATTTTAGCATTATTAAATCGAAAATGCCTGCCATATCTCAATATATCCATATCTTTTATTTTTAGACAGCTGTTAAATTTTAAGTAATCCCTTAGACGGTTAGAAAAGTTTATATCTGTTAAAAGACATCCACCACAAGCATAATATTCTTCCAATAATCCATAACGTCTAGCTAAACCTAACTGTATTTTTCTACTTCTTCCCTTAATCCCCAATAATTTTGATCTATCGATTAGGTCTTGATCTTCGTAAATTGTAGGTTCCAATGCAAGTGCAGATAAGGGTCTTAATAATTTACCTTCAAGCCCAGATTCTTTTTCTACAATCTTAAGTGCTTTCATATGTTGAGATTTTGGTCGTTGATTAAGAACTTCTCCAGTAAATATAAAATCTGCTTTTATCTTCTTCATGAATTCTTTTGCTTTCTTTAAAATATAAATTCTACAATCTACACACGGATTTAGGTTTCTTCCATAACCAAATTTAGGATTACTGATAATATCTAAAAAGTCATCCTCCAATGATAAACTATATACTTCTATTCCTAGTTTTTCTCGGAAAATATCAAATCTAGATTCATATTGACAAAAAGGAGATTTAAAATTTAGTCCTATCACTTCTATCCCTTGTTGTTTTAACAGCAGACAGGCAGTTAGACTATCTAATCCTCCGGATATTAATCCTAGCCCTTTTAATTTATCCTTTTTTAATGTAATTTCATCAACCATAATACGGATTTTTCAAATTTTTTTAATTTTGAGAATCCACGCCTTTTTCTCTTTATCAACATGTTTAATGTCTATTAATTCACCAATATTTTGCCTTTTACAATTATCAGGAATATTTTTTACAGCAGCGGGAAAATCTAATGTTAATTCTAGTATATCACCAGAATTCATTTTTTCGAGTGCTAATTTAGTATAAACAAAAGTCATTGGACATACCTTGCCAATTATATCTAATTTATGGATTTTATTAGATTTTAGGTCGTTAATATCACTCAAAACAAGCGTCACCTATATTATAATCATAAGTTTCAATTAAATTTTTAGCATTATCTCCACATGCTATACAATTTTCATTTTTGGCAATCTTTATAAAACTAAACCGATATTTAAGTAAATCTAAAAATAGCATTCTATTTGTTATTAAATCACCAATTTTCAATAAATATTTGATCGCTTCGTTTGCTTGTATACTTCCAATTATCCCGGGAATTAATCCAATTATTCCTGCTTGAGAACAGGACATAGAGGGCTCATGTTCTGTTATATCCCCAAAAACGCATCTGTAGCAGGCTGTTTTTTTCTTAGGATTTACAGTTATAATTTGACCATTAAACCTTATTACTCCAGCAATAGTAAAAGGAATATTTAGATTAACACAGGCGTCATTAATTAACATTTTCGTAGGAATATTATCAGATCCATCAATTACAAAATCAGAATCTTCTATAATGTCCTTAATATTATCTGGTAAGAGAATCTTATTGACCAATTCTATCTTTACATCCGGATTTAATTCATGTAGTTTTTCATAAGCACTCTGTGTTTTATTTTTATTCAAATCCTTAGTGAAATGAAGAATTTGTCTATGTAGATTTGAAATATCAACAGTATCGAAATCCACAAGTTTAATATTTCCTATTCCCGCAGCTGTAAGGTAATAAGCAACTGGAGAACCAAGACCTCCACAACCTATGATAGTAATTTTTGAATTCAATAATTTTGCTTGACCAACTCCTCCAATTTCTTTTAGAACAATTTGTCGGGAGTATCTTTCTATTTGTTCTTCTGTAAAATCCATAGTAATCACGTTTTGACTTTTTTATAAAACAGAAATATATTTGAACCATTTATTTTTTTTCTTAATTTTTTATAATTATAAGCTATTAGTTATTAAAGCAAAACTTAAATTTAGCTTACAAATAACCCACAAGTTATTGTCTGTATGAGAAGAAACTTATTAAAAATAAATGAGAGCTGTTTAAATGGGGAAGGTTACAAAAGTATTATTGCTTCTAAAAGATATGATATATGAATCAACTAGCCCATTAGAAATAATTCGATTTGCTAAGTATTATAAAAATAAAGGACTTGATGTTACTATTGTGCTTTGGGGGCCAATGGGAATTATACTTGGGAAAAAAAATAAAGTTGGAAGAATGCAATATGACAATGAAATAACGGAGTGCCTAAAGATGGGAATAAATTTCAAATGTTGTGATCTTGCTGCTAACCTTATTGGCTTGGATAAATCAGAATTGATGGAAGGTATAGAACTAGTAGAATCATTCGTTGTTGCTGATTTATTACTCCAATATCAAGAAGAAGGGCAATTAATTTTTTCATTATAATTTTAATTTTAATAATGCGCTAGTTCTGGGTGTACTTCATTAACAAATTCAAAATTGAAGATTTTGTCTCGTGTAAACTTTTTTTTAATATAGCCCAATCTATGCATTGTATTTACAAATCCTTCTGTTGAATTCAAATATCCCTCTGAAAGGGCTATACAATACTTGGGAGAAATTTCAAGAATAGCTTTTACATATTGTTCATGATTATTAAGAATAGTGAATGTTCTTGAAATTATCTCTGCTGCTTTATCTTGAGATTCCCTGAGTAATAAAGAAGCTCTTTTATGATGTTGAAGGAATGTAAGCACCATTTCAGGGTAATCCTCTATTAATGATTCATGGAAAAAGATACCATAGCTAGGATTATTTGCTAATAGATATCGTGCCGGAATTACCAAATGAGAATTTAAAATTGTCTTAGCAAATACTACTAATGCAGGGGTTCCTACACCTCCTTCTAATACACCTCTTTGCATATCGATTGCTATGAATTCAGCTTGTTTATAATTTCTTACCTTAATATCGTTTTCCAAATTATATTTTTCCAAATAATAATTAAGGATAGCATCATGGATAGAACCGACACTTGGGGTTCCCACAGAAGTTCCTTTAAATTGGAGAAGAGTTTCATATATATTATCATCTAATTGGGATATTGTTTTATGGTTTTGTTTTCCAATCATGATTGTCCCTTCCACATGACCCCCTGCAACACACTTGATAGGAACATTATTATCTATTCCAATTATCGCAGGAGGGAGTCCCATATAACCTATATCCAATTGACCATTTTTAAAAGCTTCAACCATTAGAGGTCCAGTACCAAATAGGAACCATTTCACTTTTATTTTTAAGTCTCTTTCAAGCTTATCATCTCCCATTAAAATAAAATTTGTATGATATGCTGTTGAAAGATGACCAATTCTTAATTCTTTTTTAGAAATAAAATCCACTCATTTTAGCTATTTATGATTATCAAAAATGCTTTAATCATTTAATAATTATAATCTAAAATATTAAGTTATTTAATTGCATTTATGAAAATATATAAGTGAAAAACATAATTTAAACCATTTTGGCTATTAATTTATGCTTAACGTAAAAATAATATTTTTATCCGTTTTGGTTGACATCACTGAAATCGAGGAATTAACCCTTCCAATAGAAGATGGATCAAATATAAGAAATATATTAGAGCAACTTTCTTCAAAATTTGGTAAGAAATTTGAAGAAATGATTTTTAAAGATTCAAAAGAATTAAGCAAATATGTAATAATCACCATCAATGGAAATGACATTCGAACAATAGATGGGATTAAAACAAGAGTACAGCTTAATGATGAGATTTCTTTCATACCAGCTATCGCAGGAGGTTAAGGTTAATAAGTTATAAAATAGAAAAGCTAAAAAAAAATCGAGAATATATATTTATATCTTACTAAATGAAATTATTATAAGAACTATCTTTTAATTAAGCCAGCGTATCCGAGTAGTTAAGGAGGCGGCCTGCAGAGCCGTTGCTATTAAGCATCGTGGGTGCAAATCCCACCGCTGGCTCTTATTTTTACATTTCTGTTCATTTGAGTTTGTAATATATTAATAAATAAAAATTAGTTCTTAAGGAAATATTTATCAAGAAAGTCAATACTATTTTTTATTTCTTTTTCTGTACATAAAGTACCATGCCCCGGCACGAATACTTTAATATCCTTTTCAAGATAAGACTCTAATATATCTTTGAAGTTAACTGGATCAGCAGCCCATGGAATCCCATTAATACCCTTAGCCCATTCTGGATCCAAATTTGAAAATAATAAATCACCCATAAAACAAATTCTCTCCTTCGGAAAATAAGCTATTATATCGTCGTATGAATGTGCATTCCCCACATTAATTATTTCTACTGATCTTTCAGTTCCATTAATCTTCATTTTGCTTGAGAGTAATAGATCTGGTGGTCTTAAGCTGAAATTAGGTTCTTGTATTTTTTTGTACGTAACCAAATCATTTTTATATTCAATTATTTTATTGGGATCTTTCTCCTTTTTTAATAATTCTTTAGTATTCTTTAATTCGGTCGATGCTCTTTCTTTAAATGAATTAAGTCGCTCTGGAAGTGATTTCTGAAATTGATTAAACATACCAAAGCTACTCATAATTGGCATTGAATCAGGAAATAAATGATTTCCAAATATATGATCAATATGCCAATGACTATTAATTAATAAAAATGGTTTTTTATTTGTAATTTCTTTAATTGCTCGTATAAAATCCTGAGTAGAAAACGGGTCCATTAAAGTATCAAAAATTATTGTAATATTTCCCAAATCGAAAAAACCTGCATTTGAGCTTGGTCCCATTTCTTGATTAAAGATAGAAGCATAAATCCCTTCATCTAATTTATATATATCAATATATAACGATTCAAAATCAATTTTTTCAAAGTTCATATATAATAACTTCATTTTACTTGATATTGTTTATTAATTAATACATAGATTATATTATTCCAAAGAATAAACACTATTATAGAGTAATAATGTGAACTATCATTGAACTTTCCAAACTCATTTTAAATCAATAAAAATTTATAAATACCTTCTAATTAAACATTAATCTATGAGTGTATATGATTTATTGATTAAACGTAGATCCGTGAGAGTATTTAAAGATCAAGAAGTACAACAAAATATTTTAGATAAACTTCTAGATGTTGCGAATAATTGTCCTTCCGG
>Ga0209427_10003767_pt1 | contig 17713 bp, 16 predicted proteins | sample DeeMarSWOR136_30_FD_187465 | JGI IMG/M metagenome (GOLD analysis project Ga0209427, IMG submission 187465) | Marine sediment microbial communities from White Oak River estuary, North Carolina - WOR-1-36_30 (SPAdes) (version 2) | ecosystem: Environmental > Aquatic > Marine > Intertidal zone >...
GTTCTTTCCAGTCGACGCCGTCGCTGCGTTTTATCGGGGCGTAGATGCGGGCTTTCTCTATAGCTACCTGATCTTTAGATACTTTACCTGCGTTAATCTGCTGCGAGTAAGCGGCGGCTTTTCTGCCGGCGTATCGCCCGGTAGACGCCGCGTAGCTGTGGTCGCCGGCGGCGAAAGTCTGCTCCCCGGCTACGTACAATCCGTCAAGGGTCGACTTTAAATCCCAGTCGATGACCGGACCGCCGCCGCCGGAGTTCCGCCATTGAGGCGGACTGGTTCCTTCGATGAAATTGTAGTTCTGGAGCAGGTGTTTATCGGGATTAAAGCCGGCTTTTTCGTAGGTATTGGTGATGATTTTAGTGGTGGACTCCTCGCCCAGCATGAGTTTCCAGGTTACCCTGCGCTCGATGTCCGGCATGGCCGGGAAATCCCCGTAGAAGGGCAGGGCGTATTCCCCGGTCTGCACCCCTTTGATAATCTTTTGCATGTCCTCGGGCGATGGTCTCATGGCGCCGCCGTCAGGCCAACCCTGCAGGGGCCAGGGGAGCTTTTTACCGTTGGCGTCAACGAGCTGGATATTCTCGTAGCTGGCGTCGCCGGCGCCGCCGTACCAGGTATGCTTGTAACCGGTTCCCAGCATGAGAGGGGCGGTCCGTTCCATCAGCGTAAGTTCGGCGCCAGCTTTCCAGGCCATGGCGACTCCGTCGCCGGTCATGCAGCGGGAACGGAAGGTATTGTAGCCGGAAAGCTCTGTGTTTAGTATATACAGAGAATAATTGCCGGCTGTAGCCAGCACCGCGGCTTTCGATTTGAATATCATAAATTCGCCGGTACGGTTATTGAGTCCGGTAGCGCCGACTACCCTGGCTCCCTGGACGCCTCCCTCGGTCAGCAGGCTGGTCACCATAACACGGTCGAATATCCTGACGCCCAGACGCTGACACTCCTTTTTGAGGGCGGGTTTAAAGGTAGTTCCCCAGATACGTATGACGACTTCGGCGGAGTGATTGGGGCTGTAGCGGGGCGAAAACATGAACTTGGTATCGTCGTACCTGCCTTCGGCGCCCAGGTATTCGTCGTCCGTATCCCGGATTTTACCGCCCATCTGTTCCATTTCGAGAAGCGTGTCGTAGTCCTCGCGACACTGAATCTGAGTACCGATACCGTTGGCGTAGGCAACCTTGGGCGGAGGGGCCGTGGGGCCCATAACGCCAGGTCGCTCCATCATTACTCTTGCCCACTCATCGGGGGTTACCTTGGAGTGCGGATTGGCAGGGACATTACACCAGTGGTCGCACCCGGGGCCGCCGGCGCCGCTCCTGATGGTATCGCCCTTTTCCACCAAGGCTACCTTCACTCCATTCCTAGCGGCACTGATAGCCGCCCAGCACCCGGCGATACCTCCGCCGATAATCAGGACGTCCGTCTCGATTTCATGTTCTTTTTCATAATTTATCGGGTAGGGCCAGACCGGCGGCTTTCCATTGTTAATCAGAATATCATGCCAGTTTGCCATTCATTTAACCTCCTTCTGAGATTTTTATTATCCTTTAAGCTTTTTTATCATCATCGGCACCACCTGAAAAAGGTCGCCGACGATGCCGTAATGGGCTACCTGGAAGATGGGGGCATCCGGGTTATCGTTGATGGCGACGATGCAGTCGGAAGTCTGCATTCCCGCCAGGTGCTGGATAGCCCCGGAGATGCCGCAGGCGATGTAAAGTCTGGGGCAGACCGTCTTGCCTGTCTGGCCCACCTGGTGGCTGTAGGGAATCCACCCCTCGTCAACTGCCGCCCGCGACGAACCCAAAGCCGCCCCCAGGGCGTCCGCCAGTTCGGCGAGCAGCTTGAAGTTCTCGGCTTTACCCAGGCCCCTCCCCCCGGAGACGATGATATCGGCTTCTTCAATCTTGACGGTCTCGGTGACGTCTTCGATGAAATCGAGCAGTTTTGTCCTGGCGGTGACGCCTTCTTTCTTGAAGTCTACTTTGATAATCTGCCCTTTTCGTTCGGGGGCGGGGTCGTTTTTCTTAAATACACGGGGTCGCACCGTTGCCATCTGGGGTCGTTTGGCGGGGCATATAATAGTTGCCATGATATTCCCGCCGAAGGTAGGGCGAGTCTGCCGCAGCAGTCTTTGTTCCGTATCTATGTCCAGTCCGGTGCAGTCGGCGGTAAGCCCGGTATTGAGGATAGCCGCTACGCGGGGTATGAAGGCGCGACCCAGCGCCGTGGCGCCGGCCAGGACCACCTCCGGCTGTTGCTCGCGAATGAGCGTTACCATCTGGTGGGTGAGGTAGTCTTCCTGGTTGTCGGCGAGGTCGGAGCTGTCCACCAGGTAGACTTTGTCCGCGCCGTAAGCGATAAGACTGTCAATATCATTGACATCTTGACCCAGGCATACCGCGGCGAGTTCCGTCTGCAGGGTGTCCGCCAGTTCTCTGCCGCGGGACAGCAGCTCGTAGGCGACGTTTTTCAGGGTACCGTGTCGCTGCTCGGCATAGACCCAGACGCCGCGGGCTTTATCAGGGATTTCGGCTTCTTTCCGGGGTACCTCTATGGTAATCACATCGAAGCTGCAGGCGTCACGGCAGGCGCCGCAGAGGGTGCAGCCCTCTTTTAACTGTACGACATCGTCGACGACTTCCAGCAGACCGAACGGACACGCCGGTACACAGGCGCCGCACCCGGTACATTTTTCAAGGTCGAACTCTATTCCCATAAAGCCTCTTTATCTATTTTCCCCGCCCCTCGTGTGCTATCTATTCCCACCCGAACCGCCCTCGTATCATGTCCTGCTTATCCCGTAAATTTCCCTACCCTCCAATACTCTATTTATGTTTTCGCCCCTTTCTTTTTCCTAACCGGTTCATCTATCACCGTGATGGCATGCCACTGGCACGTTTCCACGCATTTACCGCAGGAGATACAGCCCTCGTCGGCATGGCACTTCATGTCGACAATCGAAAGCACACCGACGGGGCACACTAAGTTGCACGCCCCGCAGCCGGTACACTTCAGCGTATCGATTTTCACGCCCATTAATCATCATCCCTGGCACAGTCCGGCATTCCTGAGTCGGTCAATCAGCGTGTCCACCCGTTCTTCCAGAGTCCCTTCCAGTATCTCTGCCTGGTGGACCCGCTGCGGAAAGAAGACCTTGATGACCTGCGTGGACGAGCCAGCCAGGCCTACCTTGCTTTCATCGACGCCGAGTTCCTTGATGCCCCAGGTCTCTATTTTAGCGCTTTTGGATTTCATGATGCCGCGCAGCGAGGGGAGGCGGGGCACATTGATTTCCTTGGCGACGGTAATGACCGCCGGCAGGGTGGTCTCGATAACCTCATGGCCTTCTTCGACCATCCGCCGCACGCGCAGGTAGCCCTCTTTGATTTCTTCAATCCGGCTGACGTAGGCAATAAACGGGATATCGAGCATCTCGGCGAGTTCCGGGCCCACCTGCCCGGTGTCCCCGTCGATGGTCTGCCGTCCGCAGATAATAAGGTCGGGTTTTTCCAGCTTTTTCACGGCGCACGACAGCGTAAAGGCGGTTGCCCAGGTATCGGCGCCGGCAAAGGCGCGGTCGGAAAGTAAAACGGTCTCATCGGCGCCCAGCGATACAGCCTCACGCAGCGCCGCTTCCGCCTGTGCCGGCCCCATGGTAATAACGGTGACCTTGCCCCCGTGCTTCTCCTTGAGCCTGACCCCTTCTTCGATTGCATAGGTATCGAAGGGATTGATAATGTTTTCGATTCCCTCCCGGACGAGGGTATTGGTCTCGGGGTCAATCCTGACTTCGGTGGTGCCGGGCACCTGCTTCAGGCAGACGACGATATTCATGCCGTACGTGCCTTCCGCTTCCTCAGGTTTATGGCGATGGCGTTTCTCAGTATCTGGTTGGTGCCCTCGTATATCTGGAGGATTTTGGCGTCCCGCATCATTTTCTCCACGGGGTAGTCCCGCATATAGCCGGAGCCGCCGCATATCTGCACGGCATCCAGGGTCACTTTCACCGCGGCGTCGGAGGCGAAGACCTTGGACATAGCCGATTCCTCGGTAACGTTTTTCGCCCCGCTATCGACGTGTCTGGCGGCGGCGTAGACCAGAGCCCGGGCGGCTTCGACCTGTATCGCCATATCCGCCAGCATGTGCTGCACAGCCTGGAAGGTAATGATCGGCTGGTCGAACTGGACGCGCTGATCGGCGTAGTCCACCGCCGCTTCCAGAGCCCCTTGGGCCAGCCCCACCGCCTGTGCCCCGATGCCTGGCCGCGACTTATCGAAGAGGCGCATCGCCTGGATGAATCCCAGTCCGGGCCTGCCCAGCAGGTTTTCTTCCGGCACCAGGCAGTCCTTGAAGACAAGCTCCCGCGTCGCCGAAGTGCGGATGCCCAGCTTCTTTTCCTTCTTACCGAAGGTAAAGCCCGGCGTGTCTTTTTCGACGATGATAGCGCTGGCGCCCCGGGCGCCCCTGGTCTTGTCCGTCAGGGCGATGACGGTATATATCGCGGCCTCACCGCCGTTGGTGATGAACTGCTTGGTACCGTTGAGCAGGTAGCCTCCCTCCACCTTTTCCGCTGTCGTCTTGATGTTGGCGGCGTCGCTGCCGGCGGTCGGTTCCGTAATGGCGAACGCCCCCAGCTTCTTACCGCTGGCGATATCCGGGAGGTACTTCTTTTTCTGTTCCCCGGTGCCGTATTCCATCAGCGTCATGCAGCCCAGGGCGCTGGCAGCGTAAGTCACCGCCACCCCGCTGCATACCCGGCTCAGCTCCTCGGTGACCAGGCAGAGCTCCAGACAGCCGCCGCCCAGTCCCTCGTACTCTTCCGGGATAAAGACGCGGAACATGTCGGCGTCGGCTAAATCTTTAACGATGTCCCAGGGGAACTCCTCTTTTTCGTCGAGCTCCGCCCGTACCGGCAGTACCCTTTCCTCGGCAATCCGCCGGGCGAGGTCGCGGATAGTCTTCTGCTCTTCCGTTAGAAAGTAGTCCAACGAACCTTACCTCCTCCTGTTCAGGGTCCTCCTCCACGAGAGAGTGGGGAAAATAAATTCACCCCGTATAGCTATTATTTACATAAACGGGGACTTTAACGAACCTATGGATAAACTAAGATAAATTATAAGGAGTGTCCCCGAACGAGTCAAGGCATATACATTTTCAGCATCCGGTACACTCTCAGCCCCAGCCAGAGCCTTTCCTCTGCGTCTCTGGATTTTATTTCTTTATCACTTTCCAGTTTCCAGAGTCCGTCCTCCTGCTGGTTCTTGATAAACCAGTCGAGGCCTCTTTTAATATCCGGGTCATCCGCGTTAAAGCCAAGTAACGCTAAAGATTCCAGGGCAGTCAGTAAATTGGGCCACCAGAAAGCGAACCGCGTCCAGTACCTCGGCGACTGATAGGAAGTGTAGGCATCGGGCTGGAAGAAGCTTGACTTTAATAACTCTCCGGCAGCCATAACTTCTTCGGATTTTCGGTATTTTAAGTGGGCGGCGAATGCCCGCAGCACCATGTCCGTCCAGTTATGGGAAAACGGTTTTGTTCTGTCCGGCGGGACGGGCTCCATGTATTGGGATGTCAGTTTGTACCCCGTTTCTCTATCCCACTTATGCGTAAGTATGGGGATCGTCCAGCCGCCGTCGTTCTGCCGCATGGAGAGGAGCCATTGTATACCTTTTTTCACGCGGTCGTCGTCCCTGTAGCCTGCCCGGATAAGCAGCGATAGAATGTAGCCGGTATAGTAGGTGGCGTACTGGTTGCCGATAAAGCCCCGGATATCCCCCTCTTCGGTCTGGCAGGAGAAAAGAAACTCCGCGGCTTTCTTTATTGCCGGGTGGTTGTTGTTAAACTCGTATCTCTCGATGAGGAGCCGGCACCGCTTGAACGTTTCGACCAGGCGGTGATGGTGGGCCGGAAAAACACCGGCTTTGGCTCCGGATTTTTCCCACGAGCCGTCCGCTCGTTGACGTCGCAGCAGCTTTTGCGCTTCCTCCAGTCCCCATATAAAGACAATCGAGTCGACCGTTTCCTCCAGGAGGTCGCGTCTGGCGAAGTATGCTATCGCCCGGTTCTCCGAAGCCAGGAGCGTCGGTATGACATCCGTACGTAATTGAGTTAGCCAGTTATTTGCGGATTTCATACGTAATTATGGTCGGGTCATTTTTTCGAGCCGTGTTATCACCTCATCCACCGTGTCCTCGGCGGTCGATGCCCCGGAGGTTACCCCGATGTGTTTTTTATCCTTGAGCCAGTCCGACTTAATGTCCGCGGCGGTCTCGATGAGGTGCGTCTCGGTGATGCGGGAGCAAAGTTCGGCGATGCGGTTGGTATTGGCGCTGGAACGTCCCCCCACCACCAGCATCAGGTCGGCACGGTGCGCCAGCTCCAGCGTCGCCGCCTGTCTCTCCCGCAGGTCGTGGCAGATGGTATCGATGATATGTATCTCGGAGTTTTTTGTTAAAGCCAGGTCGATTATCTTCTTTACGAAACCAGCAAAGTGTGCCGGCACCTGGGTGGTCTGCGAGAGGATTCCCAGTCGGCGCGGCAGCGGGTCGAGTGCCGCTACCACCGCTTCCTCGGTGGTCGCCAGACCTTTACCCTTGACCCAACCGAGTATCCCTTTGACCTCGGGGTGGTCCCTATCACCGTAAACGATAACGAAGAAACCGGAATCCGCCAGCTTTTCGGCGGCGGCCTGGGCGCGTTGAACGTTGGGGCAGGTGGTGCTGATGACCTCGTAATGACGGGCGCGTATGCTTGCTTCCAGGTCCGGACTGACGCCGTGGGAACTGGTGACCACGGCATCGCCTTTGATGTCGTCGATATTATCGACCACTTTCACGCCTATTTCGGCAAGCTTTTGCAACACCTGCTGGTTGTGTACCACCGCTCCGAGGGTCTCGATGCCCCCGCGCTCACGGGCGACCTTTTCCAGCAGGTCGATAGCCTGCCTCACCCCGAAGCAGAAGCCGGTCCGGGACGCTTTTTCAATTTTCGTCGACTTCTTCTGAGTCATATACCCCCCGGTATTCCTTCGGCAGCAGTGCGGCGACACTCCTCATAATATCGTTTATCAGTTCGTTGCGCTGTTCTCTGGCAGTATTTCTCTCGTTAGCCGTGATGTTGAAGGGTTTGCCGATAGTCACCGTTATTCGGGGATGGTGGAGGAAACACCAGCCCAGGCGCCTGAGTTTATCAGTACCGGTAATGCCTACCGGCAAGACGGGTACGCCCATTCTGTAAGCGATGAGCGCCGCGCCGGGTAGGGCTGGCTGCATTTTGGCGTTCTTGCTGCGGGAGCCCTCCGGGAACATGATTACCGAGACTCCTTTCTTCAGCCACTCTTCCGCCTGCCGGATAGCTTCTCTATCGATGCCTCCCCGCCGCACCGGGAAAGCCCCGAAGTTTTTTACCCAGAAACGCGTCCACCAATGCTGGAACAGCTCATCTTTAGCCATGAGGACGCATTTCAGCTTGATGCTCGCCGCCACGATGGGCGGGTCGGCGATGTGCAGGTGATTGCACACGATGAGTACCGGTCCCCGCGCCGGGGTGTTTTCCTTCCCCTTTATCTCCAACCAGGCGAAGGGAAATACCAGTATGCGTATCAGGACCCTGCCGAAATAATAGACCCAGTGCATTTGGTAGTAATTATATCCCGTGGGAGAAAGGTAAGACAAACACTATTATAATTTTAAACCTCACCCCCTTTAGTCCATTTCTCCTTCTGAGGCGGAGTGAAGGATAGAGGATATAACTAACGGGCTAAGCCGCAGATGATGCGAGGGCGGCTAGGGTGGGATAAGATAAAAACCGAGGGGGCGGGGAAAAACATTTATGTTATAAATCCTCCAGGCCCGGAGTACCTTCAATAAACTCTGAGGGCAGGCCCAATTTCTGGAAGTACCCGCACATAGCCTGGCAGGCGGGTTTCTCGGTGGAATAATGCGTGCCGCCCAGTATATTTATCACCTTTTCTTTGGCATAATCGTGAGCTTGCATAGTATTGGGAGTCTTTATAGTCACGCCGGTTATTAAGAGGTTTATCCCCTCACGGGCGATTTCTTCGTGTATCTCGACGAGATTCCCGCCGCCGGCGGCAACGGCGACAATACCGTTCTGTATCTCATCGACACCATACTGGTAAAGGCTGGTCCGGTGACCGAGGAAGTCGGCGAATTTCTCTCGCATTTCATGAACCGTATCCAGCTCGGTCTTACCGAAAATGGCGGCTAAACTGCCGTAATATTCCATAAAAGGCCGTATATGAGTAAGTCCCAGGGCTTTAGCCAGCGTGGCGCTGGTGGAATAATCGCTGTAATTATCGAGTGGGACGTGGAGATTGTATATTGAAATTTTGTTTTCTTTAAATTTTTCCAGCAGGGTTCTATCCATCTGGTGGAATCCCGGAGGACTCCCGGTAAGGTCCCAGATTGAGGGGTGGTGCACGAAAAGCATGACCTCTTTCTCGCCCTTATTAAGAATGTATTGCATAACGTCGTTCGACGGAAAGACCGCGGTGTATACTTTATTTATCTGCGAAGTGTTATCGCAGACCAGTCCCATCGAGCGCTGTTTGAAATTGTCGGTGAGGAAGTCGGCTACCGACTCCATGTATTTTGCCCATTCGTCGCTTAACGCCGGAGTGATAAAGTCTTTCTCCAGTTGGTCGTAGAGTCGGGAAGCTTTCATGTCAGGCTCTCCATCTTTTTTTTAATCTCCGGGATGGCTTTTTGCGCTGCTTTTTGGCCTTGGCTGATAAGCTCCTCGGCTTTCTGAAAGTCCCCGGCGCCTAAGTTTGTAAGGTCTGGCTCGATGACGATGTCAGCGTCTTTCAGATTGGTCCGCGCCAGTGAATAAGTGGTGATGTATATCGACTGCATCATTACCTGGAAGATATTCGGCTCTTTGTGCGCTTCGATGCGTTTCCTGCTTACCCCGCCCGCCCGGTTGGAGATATCCGGATTGACGTTCACGGCGATGATAAAATCGGCGCCCATCTGCCGGACGACATTCACCGGTACCGGGGTGGTTAAGCCGCCGTCGACGAGGTGTCTGCCCTGCCGCTTGACCACGGTAAAGATGCCGGGGATGGATATGGTGGCGCGCAGGGCTTCCAGCACCGACCCGCTGTCGATAACGACCTCTTCGCCGGTGTCTATGTCCGTAGCCACGCAGGCGAGTGGTATTTTCAGGTCGGCAAATTTTATATTGCCGCCGACGTACGTGGATAGTAACTTGGTGATTTTCCTGCCCTTGATAAAACCGGTCCTGGGGAAAGAGGGGTCGATGAGTGGCGCCAGCCTTTTCCATCCGGCGTCGAGGGCATGTTCCACCATCTTATCAATATCCTGCCCGGAGGCATATACCGCCCCCATGACGGCGCCGGCGCTGGTGCCGGCAATCATGTCTATGGGTATGCCTTCTTCCCGGAGCACCCGCAGCACGCCAATGTGCGCCAGCCCGCGCGCCGCTCCGCCGCTCAGAGCCAGCCCGACTTTTATTTTCTTGCTGTTTGCGTCCATTTTTATTCCCAGAGCTTCTCGATGTCTTCTGCGGGCGGTTTGGTAGCCGTCTTGTCTGAGGGGAGGAAGTCTTTGTAAGATTGCGCAGAGCCGTACTCGCGGGGCTGGAAGGATACCGGCATCGGTACGGCATGTCCGAAGATAAGTGCCTGCTGTTTGGGTGCCAGGCGTGACAGCACCGATTTCAGCTCGTTCTTGCCGGAAACCCCCGCCAGGACGCTGTCGATGTCCCGTTCGTTATCCAGGAGGCAGGTAATTTTCGTGCCCATCTGGGACATCACCTCTTCGCTGATGCCGCTGGGTCGCTGGTCGATGACCAGCAGGCTGACGTTGTATTTACGCATCTCGCGGGCGATGGTGCCGAAAATCGTTTTATCGGCGACCTCGGGATTGAGGAACTTATGCGCTTCTTCGATGGTAATAACGAGGGGCCGCGGCTTCATGGCTTCGTTGTCCGCGGCGATGGCTTCTTCCATCCGCTGCTGGTAGCGACTGTAGATGCGACGGGAAAGCAGGTTAGCCACGAGCAGGTAGGCGCTGATTTCCTGGTAGCGCCCGAACTCGAGGACGACGTTGCGTCCCTGCTGGAGAAAGTCGAGGATATTACTGACGGCTTCGTCTTTCGTTTCCGGCATGACGAAGCCGAGGCGGCCGATGGTGCCGAGGCCGCGCTTAAGACTCTGGAAAGAACTTTCGTGGATGGTAGCGCCCTTGATAATCTCTCTAATCTCTTCTTCGTCCATGGCGAGTGTCTTGTTCAGCCAGTCGCGTCCGAGCCTTTTACGGAGTTCATAGGCAGCTTCCACGGCGAGGTCGGTCAGGTTGAGGGTCGAACGCAGGATGGCGATGTCCTCGGGTGTAATTTCGTTAAGCCCGATTTTCACCACGAAGTCCGTGCTGACCTTGCGCCGCCGCGAGCTTTCCTCGTCGAGGGTAAAGACCGCCACGCTATCAGCAAATAGCTGCTTCAGGCCCTTTACCGGAGGGCCTCCTTCCGAAGTCCCCTGCCAGCCGTACTCGTTGTGCATATCGAAAATCAGGTTGACGGCTTGACTCTTTTGCAGCATCCCGATGAGCAGGATGCGGGTGAGGAAGGTCTTGCCGGTGCCGCTCTTGCCGAAGATGCCGTTGGAGCGCTTGACGAACTCCTCCAGGTTGAGGCAGAGCCTGGTTTCCATATCCAGCGGGTTGCCGACGAAAAAGCGTTCCTTGTCCTCTTTGCCGAAGACCCGCTCGATGTCTGCCTCCGAGGCAAGGTTGACGGCGGAGAAGTGGGTGGGGATGGTCTTGACCGGCTGGGGGCCTTCCAGCATCGAATCGGCGTCGCCGCCGATGGTCAGCATGGGGGTGACGTGTATCTGCCCGAAGGTACTCGTGCCCGTCAGGACATCTTTGATAAAGGGGTCGTCGATATCGGGTGGGGAGACGGAAAGTCTTTCATCGGTTACTCCCAGCCTTACGTCGGTTATCATGCCGAAGAAGCGGCGTTTCTGACCCTCGATGGTGACGTAGCGCCCCACCACCATGTCCTCTACCGATACCGGACTATCCAGGCGTACGTCGGCGCCTTTTTCCAGCGAGGCGTTCGTCACGATACCGAGTCTTTCCGTCATTTCAGCCTCCCCAGGATGTTCTTAAGTCTGATAAAATCACTACTTAAAAGATTCGCAATCTCTTTGCCCCCCGCCACCAGGAAAGCCCGGCTGTCCTCGTGGGCGAGGCTCATCTGCCTTAAAGCGGCGCTGACAAGCTCCTCGGTGGAGACGGGCAGGGCGGCGTTGTTTAAAATATTAAGAAAGCCGAAAGACTCGCTGAACTCTTTTACTTCGTCGGGTTGACATAAGTAAGCGAAACCGTGGATGCGGGCGGGTTGCGGGGGGAGGTGTTGATAGATTCTATCGCCGTCCTTATACCCCACCACCACCGCGGTGAACTGGCTCCTCAGGAGTTTGGCTAGTTGGGGGCTGGACTGGTAAACGCCTTCCTCCGAGGCTTCGTCTTTACCGCGGGCGATGGGCTTGCGTCCCGGCTCTATGCCGGCCGTCTCCGCGTGGCAGACGATGCCGTAAATATCGCCGGTCTTTACCAGGCTGCCGAGGGGCGGCAGTCCATAAAGCTCATAGCACTGGGCGGTGAACTGCGCCGTGCTGGCTTCGATTACTTCGGCTATTTTATCTGTCCGGTTATTGATAAACCTCACCCCCTGTGTCCCCTTCAGGGAGAACCCTTCAGGGTGAACCCCTCTCCTGACTAGGCCTGCAGCAGGAGAGAGGGAGGTTTTGGATATGAGGGGCTGCGCCCCTCAAACTCCCCAGTACACATCACAATGGGGATGGGCAGTTATTTATTCTTGCCTTTCCCCTTTTTACCCTTGTTCTGCTTGGGTTTCTTGACGTTCTTTCTGCCTTTAGTGCCCATTAGTTAGACCTCCTGTTTAATTTCTACTTTTTTATTTCTCTTGTGAGTTGCTGCTTTTTTCTGTTTTTTTGCTGGCAGGTATATTCTTATATTCTCTATTCCCCAATTAATATCAAAGGGTGTAGGTGTCTTAAAATCATGTTACACCCACCGCTTCCTTATTACCATCCCTGCCCCTTAATAGTTTGGTTATTGTATATTGTATCTTGTTTATTGCTCCTTATCCCCTCCCCGTCACCTGCTTCCCCAGCGGGCAGTCGCGCAGGCACGTGCCTACAAACGTACACCCGAATAAGCCCTGGGTGGTGTCCATGTTGATGCACTTGAACCGCTCGAAGGATACCGGACTATTGATGAATATCTCGTCGAGGTCGGTGTCCGGTTGCAGCGTTAAGGCTTTTTTCGCGCATTTCTGCTGGCACACCGGTCCCGCCTCCCCGCCGCATTTCCCCCGCAGGCAGACCATCTCAGTTAATAACGGGTCGGGTTCAAGTTCCGCCGAGGTAATCACGGACACGTACCGTACGCGGGGCCCGTACTGCGGCGTCACCACCAGTCCGCTCATCCCGAACTCCCCTAATCCGGCGCGCACCGCCGCGTGGCGCTGGGAGAAAAAACCCATCGGGGCTTCCATCACCGCGTGCCCCAGTCCGGTATGCTGGGCGTTGGGAGTGGGCAGGGCACGCAGGTTGTGGTTTACCTCGATGTAATTAGCCAGTCTGGTGACGATGATGTTGAGCATCATGTCTTCCACGTAATGCCCCATCTGCATGTAAAAGTTCTCCATGTTCGCCCTGATGCCCAGTTCCGGCTTCATCTCGGTCATTTTCAGGTGGTACTCGTCGTATTCGACCACCGGGTCGGGTATGCGCACTCCCGCCACGATGACCGACTTCGCGTAAGGCATCAGGTCCAGCGGACCGTGTCCAGCGGGCGCCCCCTCGAAACGCTCCACCGGGGCAATACCGACCAGGCTCGCGCCCCAATCCATTGCCAGGTTTTTCACCAGTTTACCCGTCAGTTTAGGCATTTTTGCACCTTTCACTAATTATCTATTAATGTCATTCTCGGGCTTGACCCGGGAATCCAGACTTCCTCTCCTCCCCCGGATTCTTCGCTTCGCTCAGAATGACAAAGTGGGGTACTGGATTCCGGCTTTCGCCGGAATGACAAAAGTACAGAGCTACACCCACCGCGTCCTCTTGGAGAGACTCTTGGCGGAAGTGACGCCGGGCAGGTGTTCCTCAACCAACGACGATTCCACCAGTTCCCAGAAGCTTTCCCTGTCAGTTCCGGTGACCACCGCCTGCTCGTGGGCTTCGGCAAGCGCCACCGGGTAGCCCTGACCGCGCCGGCACTGGTCGAGGACGAGGCTGTGGGCGATATTGAGCAGGTCTTCGCTCTCAGCCACCCACTGCGGGATTTCGATTCTGGCTATCTCGTCATCGACCCTGAGGTAAAAGAAGTGGATGCGGTGCTCGCCGTAATGCTCTTTAACGACCTTTGAGGGACTTATAAACAGCGCCGACCTCTCGCCGGTTTCCAGCAGATTCATAAAAAGGTCGCGGTCGCGCACCCCAGCCAGACCGTCGCAGTCGCGTTCTTTGCCCGGCGGGCACTGAATATCGCAGTCGGGCACGTCATTGGGGCAGATAGCCACCCTCAGCACGTTAAGGACGTCCGTGCTGCGGGGGAAGCTGATATAGCTTGCCAGGGTGACCTTTCTCTGGTCATTTAGTTTTTTCATGGCATCGAGGCATTTCAGCATCCCGTTGGTCAATAGTGCCTCCGTCACGAAGTCGGGATAGGCTTCAAGTCCCCAGAGAATCAGCGTGCCGTCCAGCAGTGCCAGCACCGGGGTTCTTTCGGTTAAATCTGCGGCAATCTCGACCAGACGAGAGCTTTCTTCAACCGAGCGTTTGATGCCCAGGACGGTACCCTCCACCGGCTGCTCGCGTCCCCCACCGGGAGGCGTTATCGCCAGGTCTTTATCATCCGAGTAAAGCCGGGGGGAGCTCGAAAGAACGGCGTCGGGTCTGCTCCCATACGTCAATGCCGCCGCCCCTGTGTTTATCAGGTAGCAGCGGGTGTTGTGGTGGCGGTCGACGTCTATATGCGAGCCGTCTGTCGCCAGCACGGTGAAATCAGCCGGGGGTGGGGGAGCCGGGTAACGCCGGTTCAGCCCGTCCATGATTTCCGCCACCAGCCAGGTAGTCTTACCGGCTTTTATCTTCTTCTTCAATGCGTCGAGGTCGATGCCCGGATTTCCCAGCGTGTCCGTGGCTAACCGCAGCCGGCTTTCCCGTTCGGCACGGGAGTCTTTCAGCCCGGCTATCATGCCGAAGACCTGCGCCGCTACTTTGGTTAAGTCCAGTGACATAATGGCTTGATTCCTTTGGCTTAAGTATAGTGCATGAAAAATGCTAACTCAAGCATATTCTCCATCATTCCCGTACAGGCGGGAATCCACCGCCCCCCTCGGTGATATCTATACCCACCCTGCCCAGCCTACGCCAAAGCTTCGGTGGGTAAACCGCCCTCGTGTCATCACCGGCTTAGCCCGTAGTGTAATTCCCCACCCCCAGTTGTGAGTGCGTAGTGGGAAGGGGCGCTAGCCATAAAAATAATATGGGGTGTTTAAGAGGGGCGAAGCCCCTCTTTTAATTATTCCCCTTTCCCTTCATTAATCCTCAAGGGAAGGGGGATAAAGGGGGATGGGTTCCGAATAAAACACAGGATATGTCCCATTCGTAAATGCTATAATAACAACAGATAATGCATAAAGGAACTACATGCTTGCCGCGTTAGGGACTGTTGTCGTAACTTCGCTTTCCGGCGTGATGATGCCGGGTCCCATGTTCACCGTTACCCTTGCCAAGAGCCTTAAATCGCCCTGGGCGGGGGTGTGGGTATCGCTGGGTCACGCCGTCGTTGAGGTGCCGCTGATACTGCTGGTATATTTCGGCCTGGCAAATTTCTTCGAGAATGAAATCGTTAAGCTGGTGCTGAGTGTACTCGGTGGGGGCATGATTGTCTGGATGGGCGCAGACCTTTTTCGCGCCCGCAGGAAGCTGGCTAAGGAAGGCAAAGATACTTCCTATAACGCCTTTGTCGCCGGCATCCTGATGAGCGGACTCAATCCCTTCTTCCTGGTATGGTGGGTGACGGTAGGCAGCCTGCTATTGATAACATTCCTTGATGCCGTCGGCACCTGGGGACTGCCCTTTTTTATCATCGTGCACTGGCTGTGCGACCTCGTCTGGCTCTCTATAGTGTCGGTGACTATCTACCGCACGCACTCATTCTGGGGAGAGAGGTTTCAGGAATGGGTCTTTATCGTCCTGAGCCTGGCGCTACTTTTCTTCGGCGGGCAGTTCATCGTTAAGGGGATTATCAATTACGTCTAGTAAGTAACGATTTCGGTATTTACTCTTTTCTCTTCTCGCAATTAAGCTCGCAGGCGTCGCAATTGCCGTCGCAGGGTTCCACGTGTATCGTGGTATCGGTATGGGGGAACTGGCGTTTCATGTCCTTTTCCAGGTGGTCGCACATAAGATGCGCTCCCTCGATGCTGATATGCCTTGGCATGACCAGGTGAAGGTCGATGTAACGCTGTTTGCCCGCCTTGCGGGTACGCAGTTTATGAAAGCTTACCACCTCACTACCGAAATGCTCCGTAATGGCGGCCTTTATTTTGTCCTCCTCGTCCTCCGGCAGCTTCACATCCACCAGTCCTCCGAAGGAATTCCTCAGCACGTCGAAGCCCACTTTCAGGATGAACAGGGCGACTATCCCGGCAAGGATGCTGTCGATAATTACCAGACCGGTGATGCGCACGAGAATAAGACCGATAAGCACTGCCACGGCGGAATAGACATCGGCGGTAATGTTCTGGGCGTTGGCTTCCAGCGCCATTGAATCTTCCTGACGGGCTACTTTACGCAGATGGCGGGAAAGTATCACGCTGGCGATAATGGATACGACCATGACAGCTATACCTGCCTCGGCTATTTCCAGGGCAGTCTCGGTTCGGGCGCGCTGCACCGCCGAGTAAATAATCGCCCCGCCGGCGAAGAAGATGAGTACCGCCTGGATGATCGCCGCGATATTCTCCGCCTTGCCGTGCCCGAAAGGATGTTCCTCGTCCGCCGGTCTGGAGGCGATGCGGATTGCCAGGAAGGTGATAATGACGGCAAACAGGTCCAGGAAGCTGTCGATACCCTGCGCCAGTATGCTCAGACTGCCGGTGATTATGCTTACGGCAACTTTGAGTATAACCAGACAGATAACCACGACCAGGGAGAGTCTGGCGGCTCCGCTGCTTCCGGAAAACATAAACTACCTGCCTTCAGGCTTTCGCCCGGGCCGCTTTACGCCAGGGTATCAACTTGCCCCACTCGTTCTTATCCCAGACCACCAGTAATCCCGGCGCCACGCAGATAGAGTCGAACGTTCCGGCGATAATGCCGATGAGGAGGACAACGGCGAAGTTCTGAATGGTCGACCCCACGAACAGTAGTATCGCCAGTACCGTGATAATTGTAGTGAGACTGGTATTCATGGAACGGCTCAGGGTTTCCACAAGGCTGCTATTGACCACTATCTCGAAGTCGGTACTGATGCCCTTCATCAGATTTTCCCGGATGCGGTCGAAGATAACCACGGTGTTATTGACGCTATAACCGATGATAGCTAGGATTCCGGTGATAAACATCAGGTTGGTCTCCCAGTCCAAAAAAGCGCCGAGGATGGAGAAAATGCCCAGGGCAACGATAGCGTCATGGAGTAAAGCGATAACGGCGCAGGTACCGTAGCGGAAGGGCTTGGGCATGCGGCGGAAAGCCCAGGTAACGTAAAGCAGGATACCGACAGCCGCCACGGCTACGGCGATAATGGCGTTGTTAATCGTTTCGGTGGCTACCTGTGGTGATACCGAACTGAACTGCGCCTCGGAAAGCGCGCCGAATTTTGCCTCCAGGCCGGCCTCAATCTGCTCCTTTTCCTCGGTTGATAACTCTTTGGTGCGGATGAGGTAATCGCCGGCGCCGGTGCGCTGGATAATGGCGGTGCCGTAGCCCAGGTTGGCTACTTCCTGTTTGAAATCGGAATAATCGACCGGCTCCACGAATTTCACCGTTAGCATAGAGCCGCTGCTGAACTCAATACCGGGTTTTAGGCCTACTGTCGCCAGCGATATTATACTTATTAATACCAGTAATCCCGATATGAGGAAAAACCAGTTTCTTTTGCCAATGATATCAATCATTCTTTTTTACCCCTGTAGATGATGAACAGCCCGGTATTTTTTGCCAGCGGCGTGTGGATTACGAAGCGAAGCAGGGTACGCGTCACGATCATGGCGGTGAACATGCTTATCACCACGCCGATGAGCAATGTTATGGCGAAACCCATAACCTGCGCCGAGGCAACCACGCTGGAAGCCAGCCAGATAAGGATGACACAGGCGATTATGGTAGTGACGTTGCTGTCCAGTATGGCTTTCCAGGCGCGACTGAACCCGGCTTCGACGGCGGCACCCAGCGTTCGGCCGGTACGCAGTTCTTCTTTCAGTCTTTCGAATATCAGGACGTTGGCATCCACCGCCATACCGATGGACACCACAAAGCCGCCCAGCCCCGCCAGGCTCAGTGTAATCGGCCACAGTTTAAATACTGCCATAACCAGCACCCCGTAAAAGATCAGGGCCAGGCTGGCTAAGAAGCCGGGCAGCCGGTAGTAGGCTATCATGAATGCCATCACCAGTAGGATGC
>Ga0209427_10003768_pt1 | contig 17711 bp, 10 predicted proteins | sample DeeMarSWOR136_30_FD_187465 | JGI IMG/M metagenome (GOLD analysis project Ga0209427, IMG submission 187465) | Marine sediment microbial communities from White Oak River estuary, North Carolina - WOR-1-36_30 (SPAdes) (version 2) | ecosystem: Environmental > Aquatic > Marine > Intertidal zone >...
ATTCTGCTGTCTTGATAGTTGTAGAAGGCGATAAAAAGAAAATTATTGAATTCATTGAATCCATTGAAAAAGATAAACCATATCTTGCTGTAATTGACAGCATCCGCACAATATGGGGGACCCCAACAGGAAAATATACAAACTTTCAGATCAGAATTTCGAAAGACGAACAAAAAGCGGGCGGTTCAGTAATTCCCGCTGATATCGCCGTATGTGAAGATTGTATCAGAGACATGGCTAGTCTGAATTCGAGGCATTATCAATATCCCATGACTTGTTGTGCTATTTGTGGTCCACGCTACACAACAATCACCAACACACCCTACGACCGAGAACGCACAACTATGAACGAGTTCCCTCTCTGCAAAGATTGCACAACAGAGTTCGACAACCCATTAGACCGCCGATACAACGCCCAAACCATTTGTTGCCCAATCTGTGGTCCCAAATTTTCACTATTAGAATCTGGTGGAGTATCCGTTATTGTCGATGACGTTTTCAAAGAAACGGTGAAGCTTCTGAACGAAGGAGCCATTATTGCCGTAAAAGGCTTAGGGGGTATACATCTTGCAGTTAGAGCTAATCTTGAAGAACCAACTCAACGACTTCGACAATTACGGAAAAAACCCAATAAACCCCTGGCCATAATGTCAACAAATCTCAAAGATATTCGACAGTATGCAAAAGTAAATCAAGATGAAGAAAAGCTCTTGACCTCTTGGCGTCGACCGATAGTAGTCTTGGATCAAAAATCTCCTTTCCCACTATCCCCAGCACTAGCACCTGGATTGAATACAATTGGCGTAATGCTTCCTTATTCAGGAATCTATTTGCGATTATTTGAAGGCCTTGATGATCTCGCATTAGTGATGACAAGCGCAAATCCTGTGGGATTACCGACCCTCATCCATGCAACCACCTTCCAAGAACAATTCATGAAAATGGCTGACTACTTCCTCACTCATGATCGTACTATATACCAACGATGTGATGACTCGGTTGTCATTCCAATTTATGACCAAGCACTTATTGTCCGTCGTTCAAGAGGCTATACTCCTGAACCTATTGATACTGCCGATATTGGACCCCCAATTCTCGCTCTTGGAGCAATGGAAAAAAACACAGGAGCAATTTACCACAATAAACGAATCTATCTTACACAGCACATTGGCGATATTGATACAGTAGAGACAATGCAGTTCCTTCAAGAAAGCCTCACACATCTCCAACAACTTCTTCGAGTAAATACCTTTGATGCTATTGCCTGCGATTTACATCCTGATTTTCTCACAACTCAATATGGCGAAAAGATATCTGATGAACACCAAGTTCCCCTTATCCGGGTACAACACCACCACGCACACCTTGCGGCACTATTAGCTGATCACCAACTCAAAGCGGATGAAGAAATCGTCGCTATCTGTTGCGATGGCGCAGGGTACGGTCCTGATGATACAATTTGGGGAGGCGAAATCCTCGTAGGTAACGCACAAAAGTACAAACGTGTAGGTCATCTGGAACAACAGCTCATGCCCGGTGGAGATCTTGCTGCTCGTTACCCGCTCCGTATGCTCATCGGTATTCTGTCAAGGCATTATTCACAGGATCAATTATATGATCATTTCAAAGAAATTGCCACAAACACCTTACCACAAGGCACATCAGAATTGAGAATAGCACTCAAACAAGCGTACCAGAAAATCAATGCTCCGTTGACATCAAGTACAGGAAGAGTACTAGATTCACTTGCTGCACTCTTCCAAGTATGCTATACACGTTCATACGAAGGTGAGCCTGCCATCCGATTCGAGTCTTTTGCAAATTCGGGCTCAGCCAACTCCAAAATTAAATTACAGATTCCCAAGAACAGACAAGGTAACTTAACAATCTTAGATACTAGCAGCTTCATTAAGCAAATTATGGACTTGCAATCCGACTTTAAGACTCCGGATCTGGCATATGCTGCACATCGCGCGCTTGGGTATGCATTGGCTGACACTGCTATTCAAGCAGCACAAAAACAAGGAATATCGAAAATCGGGTTTTCCGGAGGAGTTGCATACAACAAGATTCTCACAAGAACTATACGAACAAATATTGAAGACCAAGGTCTTACGTTCCTAATGCACAACAAAGTTCCACCTGGTGACGCAGGAACATCTGTGGGTCAGGCTCTTGTAGCACGATCCATGATACAATAAGCATATTCAACAGTAGTTCGCTATTTTTCCACATTCTGAAACTCATTTATTTCATTGAATTCATTAAGTTCCAGTGGAAATTATCCACAACTAATATAAATAACCGTAAATTATCTAGACGTAGAGTTGTGGTATTATGGCTGCTACCCGAACCACCCAACGAACACCCCACAGTACTCAAAAAACGAAACAACGTACCCGAACAACTACCCGTCCACCTGAGCCAGGCGACGTCAAAAGTCATATTACTAGCCTACTCCGAGATCAAGGTGCCTTAACGCGGGGAGAGATTACCGTCAGGACAGGGATCCCAAGAACAACTGTCTATGATACTCTAATGAATTTACTGATTTCCGGAACTGTTGAGAAGTATGTTGAACGAAACGGTAAGCGTGGTAGGCCCTCTGTATACTATCAACTGGTAGCTTAGGAGACTAGGTATACCCCTTAATTTCCACTGGAACTGCTTTTTAGTCGGATTTTTTGTTACCCTTTCAAATAAGTGGAAAATGCGCAAAAACAACTTCTATACTATTAAAGAAAACGTGTTAGAGAAGGTAAACTATTAATATAACAATAGTAGAAAACTACTGGGGAAGATTCTTCGAATTATATAAAAACAAGACCAAACTTTCTTTGTTCTTCGACTTCCAGTGGAAACAAAGGGGAGTGACAATTGATTCTATTTTTCCATTGATCTCTGAGGCCTTGTTACTTTGCCAATAGTAGATTAATTTTTTTAAAATTTATAACTATAGTTCATAATTTTTTTCCTATGAAATAAAAAGTCTGAAAGAAACTGTTTTAGACTTTTGTGGCCAGGATAGCTGCAATCTCTTCTGTTAAATCTTCGATTTTAACTCGATACTCGCGTTGGGCAGCTGATCCACGACGTGTAAGAGTGCCATTGTCATGCATTCTTTTAAGGTATTGTGAGGCGGTGGCTAGTCGTAGGGGTGGGTGAAAGGTTCTTTCATAGAGTTCTTGGATATCTTTGGAAGTGAACCATCCGTGACGACAGTGGCGAAGAGTGATATAGCGGACTTTTTGAAACACGGTCCAGGAATCCACATCAGCTAGGGGTTGTATCTCAGTTGTGGGTTCGTGGGCTGGAACCTCGGTGCCGGATTGACTGAGGGCTGTGACCAGAGATTCGGTGATGGAAGAGGGTAATCCGTCTGTAAAAGTGATAGTTACGTCACAGGTTTTTCCTTCGATGGTAAGTCCTTCGATGGTAATCTTTTGTTTACGTTTTTTCATGGGAGGCTCACCCACTGGTGACTAGCTGGCTCTCCATGTCCCCACTAGAGAGGCGTGTTCACAGTGATAAAAGTGTGACGGTGTGAAGAGTGGTTGTATTGTAGCACTGATTATTTGCATGGTGCTGCTTACTTCTGTTGTATAATAAGCTAAAGCGTTCTTCTGCTTGTTCTGGTGTGTTATGAAAAATAAGGTGTCTCCGGTGTTCTTTTTACCTTTCAAGGATTTTCTCCATAGCCCGAGTGTGTTCACAGATTCTTCACGTGTTGATAATAATTTCTAAGAATCTAAGGCTTTATTGGATAGTTCCAGTGGAAACAAAGGGGTGAGTCTTTGTTGATTTGAAAATATACTAAGTTTGGCTGTTTTTAAAAGAAAAAAGTGTTCTAAATCAGTTTATGATATTGAGAGTTCACAATTAACGCGCCAATTGTGAACAAATTAAACCTTGTTTATTGAAGAAGATAGTTAATAAGAGTTATTTCTGCGAAACCCTAATATTGGAGGTGCGTGCACTTCCAAAAGAAACGCTAGTATTTCCTATGGGAGCATTCTGGAGGAAATCTATTAAATGGACGACCCACGGCCTTTGGACAGGATTTTTGAACGTTTTAGTACTGGCCCAACTCTTATTCGTGATCGTAAAGTTCTTTGGCATTCATATGTTCCAGATGACCTTCCACATCGTGAGGAACAGATTACACAAATCGGAAGCATATTAGCGACGGGGTTGAAAGGGAGTCGTCCATCAAACGTTTTTGTTTATGGTAAACCGGGAACTGGAAAAACAGCAGTGACTCGGTATGTTCTTCGGGAACTAACTACTAAGTTTGGTGAACTACAGTTACCCTTCAAAGCTGTGTATTTGAATTGCCGGAATGTGGATACAGATTATCGTGTATTGGCGCGCATCTGTGCGGAGTTGGGTCAGAAAGTTCCGTTTACAGGGCTGCCAACTGATGAAGTTCATTCACGCTTGGTCGAGTTGCTAGAAAGCCAAGATCTCTTAACCATTATTGTACTCGATGAAATCGACCGTTTAGTTTTGAAGAGCGGAGATGACACGCTCTATAAGTTGACTCGAATTAATTATGATCTTACGAGTGCTCGTGTCAGTTTGATTGGAATATCCAACGATCTTCGCTTCCCTGAGTATCTTGACCCTCGGGTGTTGAGTAGCTTAAGTGAGGAGAAGGTCATTTTTCATCCTTACACCGCATTACAGCTACAAGATATTCTTCGGCGTCGAAGTTCTCATGGACTGAAAAATGGTATTTTAGAAGAACCAGGAGTAATCAACCTATGTGCTGCTTTGGCTGCACGTGAAGAAGGTGACGCACGACGGGCTCTTGATCTCTTTCGTGTAGCAGTAGAAATTGCTGAACGTGAGGGAAGTAAAGAGGTAAAAGTTGACCATGTTGAAAAGGCACGTTTAAGCATTGAACGTGATACTGTTCTTGAAGTACTAAGGACATTACCCGTGCAACAGAAACTTGTTCTTTATGCGGTGTATGTATTAGAACGTCATAAACATCCACATCCAGTTACAGGAGAGGTGCAAGATGTGTACGGTGAATTTTGTTCGCAGTTGGGTATGGATCCTTTAACCCAGCGTCGGGTTAGCGATCTCATCAATGATCTTGATGCCATGGGAGTAGTTAATGCTAAGGTTGTAAGTAAAGGACGATATGGACGAACCAAAATTATCCGGTTGAGTGTCCCGAAAACAATGATTGCAGATGTATTAGAACGAGATAGTCGAATTAAGGCGCTATCAAGTTATGTTCCAGCAACCCCGGGTAAATAGAACCGCGTTAAAGGTTGTCAGTATGTTTAGTGTACCACGTAATCCAGTTGGCCTTGTGGATTATGCACTTCGTGCTCTCGGTAAAGATCATGTACCAATTCAACAGCTAGTATTCTTTCTTTCCTTTGATATCCGGCAGATGGCTCCTTCGCAGGCACTTAAACTTATTAAACGCCTTCAATCTGAAGGGCAGATAAGTATCGAAAACGGTTTGGTAAAAGTGTCTCATGAAATGGTGGTTGATACCGAAATCCCCACTCAGACAGCTTCAACAAATTTGGGTGAGCATCTACGATTATTTGTTAGCTCATCCCGTTTATCTCGTGCAGTGGGAATGAACAATCAAGCCATTGAATTCATCCGCGTGTCTCAAAATCCATTGAAAGTGGAGGCCACGGTTCATGGATCTCAAGATTATATTCTCATCCTTGATGAAGCTAGCCGACGGATAGCTCATAATTGCCCTGACTGGCGAAAAGTCAGTTTGCTTCATCGATTCTGCAAACACGTGGCGAAATTATTCTTGATTTTAGAAAAGGAAGAATCTATTCGACTTCTCCAGTCGTTGCAGGTGGAATCGTGGGAATTCGAACAACTCTAAGTAAAATTCAGTGTTTTCACATTGAGGGTTTGTAGGTTTACAAGAGGGACGATTCCCGGTGTAGGTTCTACACCTATCAATCGTTGATAATCTGTTTGGCTTTGAAAGGTTCCCGAATTAAGAATTAGGGTTTTTCGGTAACTGCCCACGCTAGTTACATGGACATGACCACAATGAAGAATATCTGGTACTTCATCAATGACGAGCCAATCTCGCGGCTCAGCTACAATGGTTGTACTCTTCCCATATATGGGAGCAAGATGTCTCCCACGGAGCATCTCTCTCATTGCAGCAAAACTTGCTTCTAACTCGGGTCTCGAAAGTGCAGCCATTATGTCGACAAGGCTGTCCCCATGGTAAATCAATAAATTCACATCATGAAGGCTCACTTGCGAAGGACAACCAAGAGACGTTATTTGTAATCCCGTATCTTTCAACGAAGCGAGAAAGCGATCTTCTATTGCTGGTCTTGGAATAGCCAACCGAACCCCATCATGATTCCCCGGGGCAATGAGGAGATGCATGTGAGAAGGAATTTGTTGGAGAAGTTTGTTAAGACCGTCAAATTGACTATCAAGATCGAAAAGTGTAATTTCTGCAATTTGATTTGGGTACACTCCGATTCCGTCTACAAGGTCACCATTAATGACAATATATTTTACCGTGCTAGCCAACTCGACGTGTTCTTCATCGCCTTCATTTCCTTGAAGCCAATCTAGTACCCGTTGAAAAATCTTGTCGAGAAAATTCCGGCTCCCAAAATGAATATCAGACAGCAGCAGGGCACTTACAGGTTCATTTGCTCGATTATTTTTTCGATTCGAGGGAATATCTGGTAAAAAGAGATCCTTAGCAATCATCATCTCCGAACTCACTAAGGCTCCCTCAACACACAGTGCCTGATCGAGTAGCACAAGACGTGCCTTTGAAAATAAGTTCGGATCACGTTGTTGGACAATTACAGAGATGCGTCCTGTGGGGTCTTCTAATTCCAACGCAATATTTCCACTCTTTGTTGTATTTTTACTGGTGATTAATCCTACAATCTTTACAGTCGCTACTTTCCCCTTTTCTTGGATATTATTTCCCTCTGCTACGTCATTGATATCTATGACACCTTTTCCATCCACCCGTTGTGAGATGATGTCTCGTAAACGATAATACCGATCTCGGAAATTTGAAACGAAATCTTCTACTGTCCCCTTACTCTGCAATTGGGGTGTTGGGTCTTTTCTGATTTTTATTCTTGTTTTTACTCCCTCTGCTTGGAATCTAGGGTGTGTAAGTTGAGGGGTTTGGGAATCTTGCAGAAGTTCTTCTTGTGTTGGTTCTTGTGGTTTCTCTTTGGGTAGGTCAAAATGAATTGGTTCGAGAACGGGTGTGTCATTAGGGTGTACTATGTCAGAGGCTAGAAACTTATCGACAATCTGTTGGGGGTTGGATGCGGTTTGGAGCATTTGTAATGTCGCTGGGCTGACTTGAAAGCCCGCTCTAAGCAGTTTTGTAATAGCGGTTTGAACATCAGAGTCTTCTACTGACAAACTCATTCGCCAAACAAGCCTATGTCACTATTGCTTTTCTAAAATTCGGTTGTAAATCTGGCTATAAATGGAAATGTGTACCCATTTCAGTGCTAATTCTTAATAAAAAATAAACAAAGAGTAGCTAAAATTAAACCATTTTTTGCATGTCATTTTTTTGGTTTAAAGGGGGTTCTGAAATTGACTCATTAAATCACACAAATTTTGGAGGTATTCAATTAATGAGTTACCCACGAATTCGTCCTTTACCAGGTAATTAAATTGAAGGCATTAATGCCTTCACCCTCTTTTTGATGGGGAAATTACGGTAAAGTGTGAGGTCCCCATTTCCATTTACCATTTATAAAATCATAATTCGAAGAATTTAGTGGCGGCTCAAAATCCGTTAATGTCTGCCATGCTGGATTAATACTAATGTGTGCGTTTAGCCCCATTTCTATTATTGTCTCTCTCATCGTCGAAAGTGTATCAACAGCGCTTTGATTTGGAACACAGATGTGAACATGTCCATTTCCGTTTTCGACGATTCTTCCACTAATCAATGGGAATAGTTGTAATGCTCTCATTATTGACTCGGTTGTTTCCTTAGGTTCAAAGATTAGAAGATGAATCGTTGTATTGAGATCGATGTGCTGTAACCAGAAATTTCCAGGGATGCCGATCTGTTGTTTTTCGAGTTTTTGTACACGTCTTCGATAACGCATGTGACTTGTTTCTAAGAGACCTGCTTTACGAACTTCTTGAGATGGTCGAGGTGTTACCCGTTCGGTTGTTCGGAACATTTCAGACGAGCGCCCAAAATATGTAAAGTCCTCTTGACGTAGCTTAATTGGGAATGTTTGATGTTGTTTAAGTAGATCATAAGAATAGCTGTGGCTTTTCAGTGGTGGTAACGAGAAGCCGTGGTTTCCAAGTATTAATGATTGAAATTGATTAAGTTGAATTGAAAAATCGGTGGGCCATCCTTTTTCCGGAATATATGTTCTGAAATTCCAAGTAAAAAATTGATGTATAACTTTGTATACCCCAATTGGAGCTAGATTTTCTTTAGCTCTTAGTGCATAAATCCAGCTCTTAAATTCGTCCACCCGATTATATGGTATGACGAATCTGGATATCAAGAATTGTTTGGTATCGATGATGAAGTCAATATAAGGGGTTTTTGATAGTAATGTCATGATTCTTCTTTTTTGCTTCATGTCAGAAACTTGAAGTTTAATCTCTAAAGGAATTAGTCCCAGCAAAGGAAGATTAATGAATGAAAAAATTCTGAGCAATTGTCTTTGGGATAATCTATTGAGGGCTTGACTAATTGCAGAATCGCTAAGATTCAATATCTTGGCTAATTGACTCTGAGAGAAGTGATCAATTGTACAAAGTGCGTTGAGAATACGTAATTCGGTTTTATTTAGAGGGTTATGGGTTTCCTGCATCCATCTCTCCAAGGCAGCGGTATAGGTGGATGAAGAGAGCGGCTGGAAGCTGCTTGGGCGAATCGAGTTCAGCCAAAACAGGACGCGGTGAAGAAATAAATCACTAACAACTTGGTCAAAGATTGGAAACCCGAAAGGCGCATCATAGTTGTAATATAAATGGTATTGTGTTGGGGACACACGAGCCCACAATTCAAATATTTGTTTCTTTTCTTCGGTGTTATATTCACCAAATTTTAAACCTGCATAAAGACCCAAGTCCGCAGCTTCGTGAATTTGACGTATATTAGGAACAAGGTAGCTGAGAAATGCCTCCCGCCACAAAACCCATGACAAAACGTGGGGAGACGCGACTTTGAGATCTTCTGAAAGAGTTACAGTCCAACCACCTCGAGATCCTTCTTCGGAGGGTATTTCAGTAGTACCAAATCGAGGTCCTACAAATTTCAATGATTTTGGTACAAATTGTAATTGAGTAATTCGATCTCGAACTCGGGGTAAAGGTTTGATATTAACTAAAGTTGCAAGTCGCTTCTGTAACACCCGAAACTGGGACCAAATTGAATTGGTATTAACCCGAGAAATGGTCAACCCATCCACAGACAGTTTAGAATATCATAGGATAGCACCTAATTCTACCTTCCGATATCCATGCAACAACAATGAAAAAGAAAAAAGGAAGGAACCCAAAACCCGGGTTCCAGGGCATCTAATTTCGGGGGCAAGGAACCTTGTGCCAGTTAATTCAGGTGATAATTAAACATTTTACGGATCCGGATAAGGTCGAATAGGGGGCCATTGCATGAGGGATTTACCTCCATAAACCTCTGAGACTATTGGCAGAGAAATTCCATAAAAATCCCTAAAGGAAAATACAAAAATTTGAATGAAAGAGAATCAAAAATGGCTTTTTCTTACATCCTGGATTGTCACTTTTAGTGATTACTTATCATCAATCATCAGATGATAGTGTTGGTAAAGTGTCTTTTGTCCAAATCCACTTTCCCTTATCAAAATGATAATTGCTTGGAATAATGGGGTTCCCAGTTACCCAACCAAATGATTTCCATGCTGGTTTAATAGCCGTCCTAGTATGATATTCTAATTCTTCGAAAATATTTCGTAGAGCTGTTTGCACAGTGACTGCTGTTCCACTAGGTAATAGAATCATCATTGTTCCTGAGCCATTATCGAAAATCTTACCACTTACAGACGGAAGTAATTGAAAGGCAGAAATTATATCTTTAGTCCTATCATAAGGCGTTTCAATAAAAACGTTCACAGCCTCATTTAATCCGATATGCATTAAACCTAATCCCATTGGTTGACTCATAATGTTTTGTAGGTTTAGAAAATCGACACGACGTCTATAGGTCATGTGCTCGGTTTCCCGATAACCTGCTTTCCGTGCTTCATGTGACTCATAAAATCGGGCTTGACTTGTTACCAAAAAGGCATCTGTTGCCCTTTGCATGTAAACAAAATCCTGAGGTTGAAGCGTTATTGATTTCGTTAATCTTGAGGGTGAAAACTTGAAGACATTTAGTTGAGGAATGTGAGAAGCCCACTCTTCCTTGATTATTCTGAAACAATTATCCAAGATTTGTTCATATTCTTCAGGCCAACCGCCTTGTTCGGGGTTGTAAAGATCAAAGTTCATCGAGTTTACTCTTTCTGTAGTAATGAAAATTTTAGGTGGAAATAGGTCATACCTCGCCGATATTTGTCTTATCCACTGCCGTAATCGCGATGTCCTTTCTTTTGGAATAACGAATGAGGCGAGAAAACTGTCAGTAAATTCTTGAATGCTTTGCGTGTACCGAATTTTTGCGACCAGGCTTTTGAGTGAATTAATAACTGTTTGATTGCTGCTAGAAAATAGTACTGTTATGGGTTGAAGACCTAGCACTGGATAGTTTTCATAAACGAAAAATCGAAGAAGGTGTTTAGTAGCAAGTGATTTAATAACTCGACTGATTGTTGGCTGGCGAAGATCAGTGTTTTTTGCAAGTTGTTTTTGTGTGCAATGCAGACAAGCATTTAGACCCCTAAGGATTTTCAACTCAATAGTTTGAAGGATGATATGGTGGTTGAAGATCCAACGTTCAAGATTGGCTGTGAACATTTGAGAGGACATCTGGGTTGATGATTCTTTGAATGGTTCGAACCATTTCAAGACCATTTGAAGGAATGTACCATTAACGCTCCTATCAAAAATTGAAAATCCTGCAGTTGGGTAGTAATAATAGGACTTGTATCCTTGTGGAGGGGAAACACTCTCCCATAATTGTTGAAATTTTTGACGTTGTTTTGAAGTCCTTAGACCATATCGATAATAACAATAGAACCCAAGATCTGACGATTCAGGAACCTTTCGGATAATACGGGGTAAATGAAGTAGGAATGCTTCACGCCAAAGGACTGGTTCTAAAAATTCATTCCGATTTGAAAGTAGTTCTTCGGAGAGTTCCAGTATTGATTGATCATCTTTATTAGTATAAGCAATTGCTCCAAACCGAGGTCCTTTAAGCATAAATGGTGAGGGTTCCCAATGGATAGCAATATAGTGATCCAACGGCTCAGCTGCTAAACGATTACTAATTGTTTGGACTATGTGAGAAAATCGTTTAGTAGTCTCATCTTTTTGATGATCAGAATTGGTATCTTGCGGATTTGACTTTTTTAAACTCATTTAGGGTTTTCCTGCTGTTGTGTAGCTCTAGGACCGTGCTAAAGTAGGACAAGCCGTCTTAAGAGTATTCGGCATTTGGACCTTGTATGAGTGAGGGTTTTACTGCCCTTTAGCATGAATAACACTAAAGCAACTTTTCACAGTTTCATAGAGTTGATGTCTGTTAATGAGAAAAAGGAATGGTAGCGGGGGATTGATTTGAACAACCGATCTCGGGGTTATGAGCCCCGCGGGATATCCTGGCTACCCCACCCCGCTGCGGACTTGGATGAGAACGGTACAGAAGAGCTGTGGTGGTCGATAAAAGCTTTGTGCCTTAATGTAGGCGGAGCTCTGTTTGGTTTTGTTTCGATACTATAGTGCGAAACTCTTGTGGTGTTTAAGTAATCAAATCCGGATTCATTGTTGGTGAAAATTATGTATCCAATACCAGGAACTGAAATCGGTCCATTGATGGCAATCTTTTGGGTTTTCTTTACTGTGCTGTTCTACGTCCTGTCACGTTTGGCGTAGGAGCCGCATGAGGGCACGAGGTATCTCCGTGTATGAGTTGACTTTGATATAGCGTCCCCTACCAAGCTGGGCAATCTGCTGGCAGGTTTCTTCACCTTGCGGATGTGTACCTGGTGTTTGTAATACATGGAGATTGTGATACTTCCGTGCGTGGGGCTCTGGTGGTCCACCACGGTTGGCGATGCCATCGGTGATGAGGATAGCCCAAGATTCTTGTCGGTGAACACGTTGGTATTGAGTAAATGCAGTTTTTAGGGCATCGGCAATGTTGGTGTAGCCCGCAGGTTCTGTATCAAGGATTGTATCAACGATAGTATCTATTGTAGTGGGTTGATCGATGGTTTTGATAATGCTAGCAACGGTGTTGAAAGCAACAAGGGCATACTTGTCATGACGTAGGTGATATGCCGCAACAGCGGCTGCTGTAGCGGCTGTAAGAAGTTTTGTCCCGGCCATGGATCCGGAGGTATCTAAAATGATTGTGCCAATTTTTTTCCGTGCTACTCGTTCAACACCGACGATTTCATTATAATTCACATAGTCGGGTTCTAGGAGTGTTTCTTCCAATGTTGCATCAAGGTCAAATTCGTCAAGACCTGGGTAAAAAGGGACGGTTTTGATAGTTTCAGGGCGCAGTCCACGTCCACTGATTCTTAGAGCTGAATGAATTATGGTAGCACGGGCCAGCTCACGAAATTTCTGGCGGTATTGTCCACGAATTTGATGTCGGAGTTGAAAGAAGAGTAGTGGTGCAGCAACATTCCCTTCATGGGCAGACTTTGCAATCAGGTGAACACCGTCTTGACTTGAAATGGCTTCACTTGTAGCAATAGGTTGGAGCTGAGCGAGGGCTTGTAATGCAGTGACATTTCTTTGTTCTATGGCAAGTTCAGCCATTTCTTTTGCTTTGGGGTAATCGAAGGTACGACCTAAACGGAGGTAGTATTGGAAATCACGTCCATTGGCTCTGATTTCCGATTCGAAGAGTTTCTCATCTGAGATGGTTCCGGAGAGAACGATGGGCACGTCATCGGAGGCAGGGGCCTCCTCAGCGATTAAAAATTTGCTAACACAGCTTTAACGAGTGTTTTGATGACCTCGATTGCAGATTTCTGCGCGTCATCGTGTAGTTCAATTTTCGGGACAAGTGACATGATGGCTGCTTGTTCCCACACATCGTAACCTTCACCAGGTAGTTGTGTGTAGAGACTTGTAATATCGATTGCGCCCCGAACGCTAGCCCCGCGACGAATGTCTGTATAATCACGTGTTGCTCGGGTGATAGCCACGGCCAATTCTACGATTTCCTTGTCTTCAACTCCAGTATTGATATGAACGATTTCTTTTTCTTCAGCTTCGGTATGATAGTCGAGATAAAGCCAGACGTAGCGATCCCGTAGAGCTTCTCCGAGTGGTGTTACACCTACGCTGGCCTCAGGATTTTGGGTAGCGATTATTCGGAATCCATTTTTTGCTTTTATAGTGCCTAGCTTTGGTACATGTAACGTTCCCTCGTCCATGACTGGGAGAAGTGTATTCTGTGTTGCTTCTGGCATACGGTTAATTTCATTAATGAAAAGCACTCCACCTGTTTCCATCGTTTCTACAAGAGGACCGGGAACGAAGGTGTCGCGGGTATATCCGTTTTTGAGTACAACCGGGGGATCGAACCATCCCACTAGCTTCGCTGAGGTATAGCGTTCATCTCCATCCACACGGAAAAATGAACGTCCTAAGAAATTAGTAATGGCAGAGGCGATTGTGGTTTTCCCGACACCAACTGGGCCTTCGATGAGCATGTGTTTATCTGCCTTATCGGATGCTAGACATTGCGTAATAAGGTCTTGGCGACCAATGATTTTATATTCCCGTTGAATTGTTTTGATGTCTTTGGAGAGGACCATTAAAGTTCACCCTGATGCGTTTTGGGAGCCGTCCCTCTAAGTAAAGTGTTTGGGTAGAACAGCAATCGAATAGAAGAGAAAAAAATGTTTATTGGTAAGGAAAATCATAATTAAAGGCTAGCGGAGTTGGCGGAGCGGTAACGCGCTGGACTCGAGATGACCGAGTCATCCAGTGACCTTCGTGGTCGCAAGGGTTCAAATCCCTTACTCCGCGCCACTTTCCTTTTCTGCTATATCACAAGGTCGGCTATGTCAATACTCGATTCAAAAATTCGTTCCACGTTATGGATTACCCGATCGAACACTGGTAAAACAGACAAATCCTGTCTCGCTAGCACTTCAGTAAGTTCGAAAACCAGTTTAGAAATCGATTGTTTCTGGGCAATTACCTTTCGAGCTCGAACACTATTTTGTTGGAGGACAGCTGTAATTGCTTCTCGATGCGCGCGTAAAACTTGATCACTGAGTTTTGTTAATACTTGTGAAAACGGCCGCGGAGGAAAAATATACCCTTCTGTGACTACTTGTTCTGCTATACTCGCACACCCATCTGCAATTGCTTCTACTTCCTTTGCGACCAGCCGATAATCCAAGAGGTTGAGTGGAGAAAGCAGTAAATCACCACTTGGTGAGGCAATTGCTTTCCGAAGTTGTCGGACGACCAAGAAATACAACCGATCTACTTCCCGATCTCGGGCAATAACATCTTGTGCCAGCTCTTGGTCATTACGAATAAACGCATGAATCGCGTCTTCGTGCATCTTTGCTGCAATCCCATAGGTTCGCCGTAAATAGGTCCGTAAATCGATACTCCTGGGAATCATACACTGCAAAGTCATGCTAGAGGCTTCTTCTTCCATAATTTCAACTCCGACAAGGAACTCAGCCATTCCTTTCACTTCGCGCTTCAAGGTGGGCGTCATCGCTTCTCCGAGATTAACTTCAATCACATCGTTGCCAGCCAAATAACAAGCAAGTATGTTTCGAGAAACATTGGATGGATCCGAGATAACACTACGGAGTCGAAGTGGTTCCTCTTCAAGTCTAGGATTGATGATAAGCATTCCATCTGCCCGTTCATGAACCAAAATCATTGAACCTTTCTTTAGTCCCTGTTCCTCCACCCACTGCTTTGGAACCGAAAGAAGAAATGAAGCTCCCACACGTTGTAGTTTCCGGGCTTCCATATTATTCACCACATATGAATTCTCTTTTCCCTTCACCATAATAGCTTATCATGTGTTCGATGAAGGTGTGCTATTAATCAATCCCGAAGAACGTAAAATGGTGGGCCGGACGGGCTTCGAACCCGCGACCTCTCGGTTATCAGCCGAGTGCCCTACCAAGCTAGGCCACCGGCCCACATGAAGTACGTGGATGCGCGTAGACTCTTTTCGTTTATCAAAAGCTTTGAGACGAATTTTTCTTTAGGTCGGGGATGAATCATGGAGGTTAAATACGTTTCTGCAATTCATTTAGTGAGGTCCTAGTCGGGGTTCGAGAACCAAGGAACCTGACTGGGCAACATCGCCGGAACGGCGAGCAGAGCCTGTGGACCAGTTGACAGTGGTCGATGGTATGAAGCAGGAAGCTCCATCCTTCGGATGGGGTAGTTCACATGGATTTTGCCGAAGCATATTGGGTGTTGGTGGAGTGGCCGGGATTTGAACCCGGGGCCTCGTGTGTGCGAGACACGCGATCTACCACTGATCTACCACCCCTTTGGTTTCGGGGTTATTTTGGTGGGGGTATTTTTGTGTTGCCCTTTGTGGTGAATTTGATGGTTTTTATGTTATGCATCCGTTTAAGATCCTCGGCGTAGGGTTTGAGAGTCTTCGTTGTTGAAACTGTTGAGATAGGCGCACGGAGACTCATTTTGTGGTCTTTTTTGTGTTTCCAGAGGTCAGCGTTGAATTGGATCAAGGTATCGGTGGGGTGGTCTTTTTCAATTCCATCAATAGGTTCAGGGAAGTATAATTTGTGAATAGATGTGTCCGTGTCATAGAGGGTACGGTGAATTTTCTCGGTGATGAAAGGGCAAATCGGTGCCAAGAGTTTGAGGATGGCATGCAGGATCGTATGAAGAGTGAACCAGGCAGCGTTACGTCCTAGTTCATCCTCTTTGGAATAGGCACGTCCTTTGACGAGTTCAAGATAATGACTCGCAAAGAGGTCCCAAGTGAAGGTGCGAAGTTCACGGGCAGGAATGATGAAATCGAGTTTGCTATAACCGGCTCTGGCGCGATGGATTAAATCGTTTAGTTCAGAGAGAATCCAGTGATCAGCAGGTTGGAGTTCAATGTCATCGCCTTTGATTTGTGGGAATCCAGAGATGAATCTGGAAATATTCCAAAGTTTAGTAAGAAACCGATATGCCCCTGCAAGCCGACCTTCACTGAATCGGAAATCAGAACCTAAAGAGGCTTCAAGAGCACCCCAAAGACGTAATGCGTCTGTGCCATATTGGTCGAACAATGGGTTAGGATCAATACTATTTCCACGGGATTTACTCATTCTTTCTCCATGCTCATCAAGACCCATCCCACTGATCCAGATGTATTCGAAGGCGGGAGCCTTGAAAAGCTGGTAAACACGTAAAATTGAATAGAAAAGCCAAGTGCGAACTATATCCTTCCCCTGGGGACGAATGCTAGCTGGAAAAAGACGTTGAAAGAGTTCATTGTCTTTAGTGTAGAAAGTGACAATAAGGGAGCTGATGGATGAGTCCATCCAAGTGTCCATAGTCCGAGTTTCCCCTTCGAAACTTTCCGAAGCCCCGCATTTTGGGCAATTCTTAATTGGTGGAGGAGTCTTCCACGGTTGATAATATGGACCAACTGGTGGAACAATTGTCTCGTCACATTGTGTACAATACCAAAGGGGGATTTCGGTACCATAAAACCGACGACGGCTAATAGGCCAGTCCCGATTGACGCTATTTATCCAATCGATGAGAATCTGCTTGTTTGCGGTGGGAAAGAAAGTCATTTTATCGATGACGTTGCGAAGTTCATCAAGGTATGGTGTTTGTTTCAGGTAGTATTCTGGCATGGCAATGAATTCAATGGGGTTTCGACTCCGCCAACAGGTAGGTGTTCGATGAGAAATTGTCTCTTGTTTGATAACGAGGTCCTTCTTGTGGAGGTCGTCGAGGATTGCTTTTCGTGCTTCCTTAATAGTCATGTCTTTGTAAGGGCCTGCAGCTTCTGTCATTTTCCCATCGGCATCTAGGGCGTTGATTGGTTGGAGCTGTAGTTCTCTAAATAGTCTAACATCTGTATAATCGCCATAACTACAAACCATAACGACGCCGGTACCGAATTCAATTCGAGCTTCGTGGTGCGGAATGATAGGAACTCGTTTATTGTATAACGGTGTGAGCGCGGTTTTATTTTGAAGATGTTGGTATCGTTCATCATCGGGGTTAACGAGGACAGCTGCGCATGCTGATAGGAGTTCAGGTCGTGTAGTAGCAATGAGTAATTCTTCACCTGAATCCTCAATAGTGAATTTCAGGGTTGTAAGGGTGGTTTGAATGTCTTTATATTCAACTTCAGCATCTGCGATGGTAGTTCCGCATTCGGAACACCAGTTATTGGGACGATCATCGATATAGACGAGTCCTTGATTGTATAGTTCAATGAACGTTCGTTGTGTAACTGCACGATAATCTGGATGATCAGTACGATACATCTCGTCGTGTTTGAAGGAGTTACAACTCAAACCCAAACGTTGAGCCATTGCAACAATGAGTCTTTC
>Ga0209427_10003769_pt1 | contig 17710 bp, 11 predicted proteins | sample DeeMarSWOR136_30_FD_187465 | JGI IMG/M metagenome (GOLD analysis project Ga0209427, IMG submission 187465) | Marine sediment microbial communities from White Oak River estuary, North Carolina - WOR-1-36_30 (SPAdes) (version 2) | ecosystem: Environmental > Aquatic > Marine > Intertidal zone >...
AGGTTCCCTCCCGATCTCCAAAGCTGGAGAAAGACGTGCTGGACTCCAGACGCACGGCCTCCACCTCTCCATACATTTTCGACTTCACCTTCTCCTTCCTGGAATGGAAGGTCAATTGGCGCAGCTTCACTCCATCATAGATGGACATGTGGATATCTTGGCCTGGATGAAGTTCCTCCTTGAGGTAACATCGGGCAAACATAGAGAGGGGATCGTAGGTGCCAGAAGGAAGGGACACCTCCTGCCTCTCCTCCCCTCCCTTCTTTTCCACCACCACCTTTTGATTAGAAGAATCGAAGGTGAGGGTCTGGAGATAACTCTTCTTTTCGATCAGAAGTCCCTCCTGGTCAACCTCCTTCACATATCGAACCGGTGAACAGCTCTCAGCTTCTATGGTTGAGGTAAACCGGTTATTCATCCGGAATAGGAAACCCAGGTATTCGAGAGAGTGGAAGACCGCATGAACCTGAAAGAGAGACCTTCCCTCTTCTAAGGATCCATCCTCAATCTTAATGGTCGCTTTAAGGAAAGGAACACCAAACTTAGTCCCCGTATATTCGAAAACCTTTTCTATTCCAGATATGGGCTGGGAGCTCTGATGCTGGCTGTCACCGTAGGCCACAGTCGCCAGAAGGAATAGTATTCCAGTAGCAAAATAAACCTTAATTCTCTCCACCCAACACATCCCCCCCCCGACCCTGCCCTCACCCCCTTGAGGGGGAGGGCAGGGTCGGGGGATGTTTCTCTATCCACAATCCGAATAACCGCAGAGACACTTCACACAGCCTTCTTCATAGAGAAGGGGGCCTCCGCACTCGGGACAAGCTCCTCTCAGAAAGATTGGAATCGATGGGTTCCGAATGGTCTGTTCGGGGTTGTCTGATAAGCTGGTGTTAGACAGGAGCGCACGGATCGTCGGCGTTTTCCCCTCCGTGGCAGAGTCAACCATCGGCTTCATCCTCTTCTCCTGGAGATGCCATTCAATGGCTTTGGCCACGGCATCAGCGCACGAAAGGATTTTCCCCTCTTTATACCAGACCGGTGTATGACAGCTGATGCCTTTCAGCTGTCGGATGACATCTTCTGGCTCGACCCCGGATCGAAAGGCGAGAGACACCAGACGACCAAGCGCCTCAGATTGGGAAGCAGCACAACCTCCCGCCTTTCCAATCTGATTGAAGATCTCAAATAGGCTCCCCTCCTCATCCTCATTAACGGTCACATAGAGGTTCCCACAACCTGTCCGAATCTTGCGGGTGGAACCGTGGATCACGTCCTGGCGGGCCTTTGGTTTCCTCTCAGGCAATGGCCACTCTTCTTCATCCCCAGAAGGTTCCCGGCTTGGAGAAACCCCTCCCTTGTAGAGAACCTGTTTGACGCGACTCCTATCCCGGTAGATGGTCACTCCTTTGCAACCCAGTTCATAGGCTAACTGGTAGACCTTTGCCACATCGTCAACGGTGGCCTCATGAGGGAAGTTAACCGTCTTGGAGACCGCATTGTCCGTATGCTTTTGAAAAGCTGCCTGCATTCGGATATGGTCTTCTGGAGAGATATCGTGTGCCGTGACAAACAGTTTCTTGATCTTCTCAGGAACTTCTTGGATATCTTGGACATGGCCGGTTAGAGCTATCTCTTTCATCATATCTTCTGAATAAAATCCCTCCTTCTTTGCCAGCGCCTCAAAGAGGGGGTTGACTTCCAAGAGTTCCCTGCCATCCAGGACATGGCGAATAAAAGCAAGGGCAAAGATCGGCTCGATCCCCGAGGAGGCTCCTGCAATGATCGAGATGGTCCCTGCGGGCGCAATGGTTGTGACTGCCGCATTCCTCATTGCATCCCAACTGCCTCCCAAGATACTCGAATGAAAATTGGGAAAAGACCCTCTCGTGAGAGCCAACTCTCTCGAAGCTTTCCTCCCTTTCTCTTGGATGAAGGCCATCACTTTCTCGCCAATCTCCAAAGCATCTGGACCATTGTACGAAACCCCCAATTGAATCAAGAGGTCAGCAAACCCCATTACTCCTAGACCGATCTTACGATTAGCCTTGGTCATGGCCTCAATCTGAGGAAGGGTGTAACGATTCATATCGATCACATTATCCAAAAAATGGACTGCCTTCTCAACCACGGAACCGAGTCTCTCCCAGTCGATCGTCCCATTTCTCACCATATTCGAAAGATTGACCGAACCCAGGTTGCACGATTCATAAGGAAGCAGCGGCTGTTCCCCGCAAGGATTGGTGCTCTCGATCTGCCCTAGCTGCGGCGTGGGATTATCTTGATTGATGCGGTCGATGAAGACAATTCCTGGATCTCCATTCCTCCAGGCATAGTAGACTATCTTTTCAAAAACATGACGGGCATTGAGAAACTGGACGATCTCTCGCGTCCTAGGATTCCGAAGGGGATACTCCTCCCCTTTTCTCAGGGCTTCCATAAATTCATTGGTGGCAGCCACGGAGATATTAAAATTGTTGAAATGGTGGTCTCCCTCTTTACACTGGATGAAATCAAGGATATCCGGGTGATCTACACGCAGAATGCCCATGTTTGCACCTCTTCGCGTTCCCCCCTGTTTCACCGTTTCCGTGGCGGTATCGAAAACTTTCATGAAGGAGACAGGACCACTAGAAACACCCTTGGTGGATCCCACCACATCGTTTTTCGGTCTGATCCTAGAGAAAGAAAACCCAGTCCCCCCGCCGCTCTTCTGAATCAAAGCCATCTGTTTGACGGCATCGAAGATCTCTTCCATCGAATCTCCCACAGGCAGGACGAAGCAGGCAGAAAGTTGCTGAAGCTCCCTTCCTGCATTCATCAACGTGGGAGAGTTGGGGAGAAAGTCCAACGTAGCCATCAAGCCATAGAATTCCTCTTCGACAGAAGTAAGATCCCCTTGAGGTTGATAGAGCCAGTCTGCTTCAGCGATATTTCTTGCCACACGCCGGAACATCTCTTCAGGTTTCTCAATCATGTTACCGTGAACGTCCCTTTGGAGGTAACGCTTTTCAAGCACCGTCATGGCGTTCTGTGTCAGGTGAACCAACTCCATCTTCCCTTCTCCTCTATCCCTCCACCATCTATTGAAAAAGGTTAGCACAATATTGCAGGTTGTCAAGATGTAATTGGAATCCCAACTCCCACCAACGGTTTTGAAAAAAGAGTCATTCTATGTTAATTTGACAAATAAGGATCGTCTGAATTCTTATCGCCATCCTTATATTGGCGCTGCGATTGAGAATGGGGAAAGAAAAAGTCACGACACATCAGGTATGGGATAACATCTATAAGATTGAACTTCCCATCCCCTTTCCCCTCAAGACAACAAATGTCTTTTTTGTGGAGGAACCTCCGAGAACACTCATCGATACGGGAATTAAAACAGAGAGTTCCTTCGAGGCATTGAAAGAGGGGTTGGAGACCATTGGCTTCGGTCTCCATGCCATTGAGCGGATTCTTATCACGCATGGTCATATCGATCACTATGGGCAAGCCAAAACGCTATCCTCTCTTTCTGGTGCTCCGATCTACATCCATTCAAAAGAGTATGGAAAGATCCGGTCGATCATCCATTCCCTCGGTTTTCTGAAATCGATTCTGTTAAGAAATGGGGCACCAAAGGCTTTGGTCGATGAGGCGATTTATTACATCGAATCTTTTCAGGTCTTAGCCGATCCTCTGGAGGAGGCCTTCTTCTTGAACGATGGGGACTCGATTCCTTTTAGATCGATGACATGGAGGACCATTCATTGCCCTGGCCATAGCCCAGGTTTGATCTGTTTCTATTGGCCTGAAAAGAAAATCCTGTTTACAGGCGATCACCTCCTAAAGGAAGTCACTCCAAATCCCATCTTAAATGTTTCTGAAAACACATTCCCTCTTCGTTACCCAAGCCTGAGAGAATACTTGGCCTCCTTAGAAAAAATAGAGCGGATGGACATCTCCCTCCTCCTTCCAGGCCATGGGGAAGAAATTCAAGATGCCAAGGGCCTGATCCAAAAGGTCTTTGTCCACCATCAGGAGCGAATGGATCTCGTCCTCACCCTCCTATCCAAAGGAGAAAAGACTCCTTTCGAAATTGCCATGGCTCTTTTTCCTGACGTTCCCCCTTCTGAGATCTTCTTAGGTATCTCTGAAGCTGTCGGCCACCTTGACATTCTGAGGGAAAAAGGAAGCGTCAGGGTGAAGGAAAAAGAGGGAAAAGACTATTATTCCTTAGAGACCTAAGACAGCCGTAGAAATCATTTATTGACAGACACCAGAATTTAAATATACTATTAATGTTAAGAGTCGGAAGGGTTACCTACAGGATCTTCGTATAGGAGATTCGAGGAGAAAGATCATGGAACAAGTTAAACAATTCATTATTAAAGAATTTGAGAAGATTCTTGTCGCCATCATCTTTGTGACTGCCTTCCTCGGGACATACTTCATCGAGGAAGTCTCTCTTATCTTTAACTTTTATTACCTACCGGTCCTTGTTGCAAGTTATTTTCTGGGACGCCGCATTGGGATTCTTGTCGCTCTCCTTTCCATCATTGCTGTCATGACCTGCGCCATGCTCTTTCCAGAGCGTTTCTTCAGCGACAGGGTACTTTGGCACAGCGTCATGAAGCTTTCTTCATGGAGCGTCTTCCTCTTCCTGGCAAGCGTGACGGTTGGGACATTATACCAACAGAACGAACGCCGCTTGGAAGATCTGAAACATGCATACATTGGCATCGTCGAGATCCTCGCGAAATACCTCGAATCAACCGATCGATATACAAAAGGCCATTCCGTCCGGGTTTCGGAATTGGCCATGGAGACTGCCATTGCCATGGAACTACCTCGATCTCAGGTGGACAACATTCGTGCCGCTGGGTTGCTCCATGACATCGGGAAGATCGAAATCAGTGCCGACGTTTTAGGAAAAGCGGCTGCCCTGACTTCCGAGGAGAAAGAGTTGATGGACAGCCACAGCTTGAAAGGGGCTCACATTCTCTCCTCTGTGGGGGGAGTCCTCAAAGAGGTGGTACCCATTGTCGTTGCCCACCACAAGTATTTCATAGACACCATTGACGGAATTGAGAAAGACACGCAAAAGATACCGCTAGGGGCTCGCATTGTGGCCGTAGCGGATGCCTTCGACGCGATGGTGACTGACCGGCCTTACCGAAAAGGCATGCAGCCCTGGAGTGCATTGGAAGAACTCGTGGCCAAATCTGGGAAGCAGTTTGATCCCGAAGTGGTGAGCGCCTTCAAACGGGTCATCAGCCAAAAAATGGAGAGAGTGTAATCGCGAGTCATGCGGGCCCACGGGGTTCTCTGTCGTAGGCCTATCCCCTCAAAACCACGCATTATTTATTGAGATGGTAACGGACTAACAAAATTGCTATAAGTGATTTTTCGTTTACTGGCCGTTGGGCACTGAGATAAATCATATCGAGCCCCTTCTCTCTGTCAAATTCTTAATTTTCCAAAATAGATTCGACACGTCGCAGAGCCGCCTTCCCCAGAAGGGACTTGATGATTTTCTAGCGTTGGGGTGGATGAAGCAAAAATGGCGGCATTTCACCTTTTGCAAGGCCTTTTCAAAACCCATCTCATCTTCTATGCCTTGAAAATAATTTGGTATCCAATATCCCAGAGAAGAAAAGGCGTTCTCTTTCCCAGAGTGATAATGGTAAAAATCCATGAAACTTTGAAGGGAGGTTTTCACACCGAAGGCTTCGGGATCGAGATGCCAGGGAGAGCCCGGCTCCATCTCAATCGTAAAGGTGCGTATTCCTCTCACATTGGAGTAGCGGTTTCGAATCTTCTTTTGGAGCTGAAGGGTCTGCTGGACATCCTTTTTCCTTTCAAACGGAACACCAACGGTGAAAAAGACATCGCTGAAGACCTGATGTTTTTCCAATTGATCAAGACAATCCATCAAGGCCTGATTGGTATAAGAATGTCCTTTATGAATCTTTCTTATCCGGTCTGATCCTACATCCGGAGAAAGAGCAATAAGAGATTTCGGTCCGGGAAAGGTTTCCTTAAAAGCCTTGATAAAACTGAGTGTGGGCAATCCGAAGGATTCAAAGAAGCATTCCATCCGTATCTCCTCCTCACGGATCCGGGAGAAGAGTTGGAGAAAGTAATCTGGCTTTGATGGATATGGATCAAAGCAAATGTGAAAGGTTTCGTATCCATATGAGAGAGCTTCTCGAATGGTCTGGACGACGTCCTCCACTCCTCTGAAAGCGACCTCTTTTCGACCGCTGATCGTCTCCTGGGACGGGATGCTACCACTGCACCAAGTACATTGGACAGGGCAACCTCTGCCGACCAAGAGGTCGTAGATGGGCGATTTCAGAGAATATATCCAGAAATTCTTCTCCTTGGAGACACCCTTCACATAAAAGGGTTGTCCAACATAGCGAATATAGGTGGAGTGATTTTTCAACAATACAAAATTATTAAAGGAGAGACGGTTCAGGTCCTGCTCCGAAGCAACGTAGGAAAGGGGATTGATGAGAATTCTTCCCTTTCGCCTCCAGGTGAGATTAGGGACGGAGAAGAGGTCTTGCTTCCCCTGGAGAATCGCATGGGTCAATTCTAAAATAGGTCCCTCTGCCTCCCCGCGAATGATTCCATCGACCGCGTCAAAGTTCCTCATGATCTCCTCATGAAAGAAACTGGCCGTGAATCCTCCTAAAAGAACAAAGATTTGAGGGAAAGCAGTCTTGATCTTTTTTACCACCTCCATCACGTCATAACTTTGATGGTGCCAATGAAGATCGATCGCTACGATGCGGGGATTCTCTTTTTTGATATATTCGATGATGGAAAAATGGTGATCCTCAATCCACTCCACTCCAAGGTGGACAATTTGGGTAGAGACTCCTTGTCGTTGAAGGAGGTCGGCCAATCCAAGGAGTCCCATCGGTAGGAAGTTGATCCAGATAAATTGATCGATGGGTCTATAGTAATTGACAAATTTTGGGACATGAATGAAAAGGCAGTCCGCTCTCTCCATCGGGGCAATTGTAAAATGTCAGAAACGAGGATTTCAACCCCACCCCCTCAATATCTTGATTTCAAATTTCAGATTTTAGATTTCAGATTTTTTTACAATCTGCAATTTGCGATCTTCAATCTACAATCCCAGTTGCTGGAGGATGCGTCGGACAGCGAAGAGACCTGAGAGGCTCGCCCCCACGATGCCGTGAGAGGGTCGGGTATAGTGTCCGACTTGAAAGAGACCCGGGATGGGAGTCTGATGCGATGGTCTTGAGTTCCCAATTTGACGGGGTGTGGAGGCAAGGCCATACATCGCACCTAATTCATTGCCCGTATAACGCTCTAACGTTAATGGGGTGGCTCCTTCATAAAAAAGAAGATGCTCTTTCAGACCAGGGATGAGCTTCGATTCCAGCAGGTGAAGAATCTCTTGGGAAAATTCTTCTTTGATCTGTCGATACCTTTCAGGATCCGCGCCGCCCCACCCTTCCCGATAACCATACGGCACTGTAACGAGAACCTTGAGGACGTGCTGACCTGGCGGGGCCAGAGAGGGGTCTAAGAGGGTTGGGATGGAGAGGATCAAAGTCGGATTCTTTGGAACCTCATCTCTTTGTAACATTCGACTCTCTTCCTCCAGATCCATGATAGACCGGAGGTGAGTAATACAAGGGAGTCCCATCCCCTTCACATCAATGTCCGTCGCAATATAAACGATAAAACAGGAGTGCGAATATTCCAAACGTCTTATCTTTTTCATAAAAGGTTTTTGAAATTCGAGGGGAAGCATCCTTGCCAGAAGGTTTGGGTTGACATTGGCGATGACCAGGGGTGCTTGAAATATTTCTCCATCATGGGTGAGGATTCCTCCAACCTTTCCATCCTTAATCAAAATCTGCTCCGCTTTTGTTTGAAGACGGATCTCCCCCCCACATCGTAGAAAGGATTCTGCAATGGCTTTGGAAATACATCCCATCCCCCCCCTTGGATAAAAAACACCTTCCTTCAAAGCCTTGCTGATCAGTGTGGCCACAAAGAGGAAAGAGAGTCTGGAAGGAGGTTCTGTGACTGGAAGGGTGTGGAGGGCCATTTTGATCTCTCTTCCCCTGAAGAGCCTATCCAGAATTGCTTTGTGACTCGATCGTTGGAAACGGATGAGATTCCAGAAGTAAAAAGGGAAGAGGAGCTTCTTGGTTCGTGTCATTTCAGAATAGGATTTTACCTCTTCCCCAATCTGTTTGACCAAGGAGAGATAAACCTTCAATCCCTTTTCTTCTTCGGGGAAGAGATCTAAGAGGGTCTCTACATAGGAATGAAATCCACCCTGATGGAGATGAACCTCAAATCCAGGATAGCCATTTCGGATATGATGAATGGGGATGAAATCGATCTCCTCATGCGCTCCGATCTCCCGCAGAATCTGATAGAGTTCTCCCCCTTCATGACATCCACCCACAAAGGCACCTGTGGCATCAAAGGTAAATCCATTCCTCCCAAAAGAGACTACGTAGCCCCCGGCCTGTTTCTCTTTTTCAAGAAGAAGGGCTCTTCGTCCTTTCTTGGCGAGAAGGGCCGCGGCCGTCAACCCGCCCATTCCTGACCCAATAACAATGGCATCGTATGCTCTAACGTTGGTCATGTTTTCTATTCCACAAAATCAAAATTGTTGAAAGAAAGCAGAGGGAGGTGAGTAAACAGAACCCCATTCCCAGGATGGTCACCCATCCCATGGTGGAGAGGGCCTGATACCGGGCCGTAACGAGGGAGCCAAATCCGAGCATCGTAGTGAGCGAACACATGACCATTGCCCTTCCTGTGGTTTGCAAGGCGTACGCTACATCTTTCTCCCCTTTCTCTAAATATCGGTGCATCAGGTGGACACCATTGTCGATTCCCATGCCGATGATCATGGGAAGGATGATCGCATTGACGAAGTGGATCCGAATTCCAAGGAGGGACATCGCTCCAACCATCCAGATCAGACCCATGACCAAAGGCGTCAGTGTTAAAAGGGTGGTCCTCCATGTTCTGAAATGGAGGAAGATAAAAAAGAGGATGAGCAAGAAGGCAATGGGAGTCAGAAGGAAGAGGTCTTCCTTCACGATCTGGAGCATCTCCGATTCCACTCTCTCTGGGCCTGTGATGGAAATACCGGAGAGGTCCTTTTCTAACCGGTCAAGAGATAACTTTCCCTTCCCATAATAGAGATAGGAGACGACCTTATAGGCATCGCCCTTTTTGATAAGGAGATGTTCGATCCATTTTTTAAAAGGTCCCGTATTAAGGAATGTGATCAGGGCTTCAGGCGAATAGATCTTTTCATTTCCTTGCCGCACCTCTTCGAGGGCCCGAATGAGGGGATCGAATTCACTGACTTTGAATCCATTCTCCCTCAGTGCCTTAACGAAATTCTTACTCACCTTCTCCAGATTAATCGATTCCCGAATCGCTTGAGCTACCCTTTTCTGCTTTTGTCGAGAGGAAATGAAAGTTGATAGCGAGGTGAATGAATCGAGATCCCCCCTTTTTTTGTACTTTTCAAGAGTTCGAATCAATGCTTCTTCCTTCAAGAAGAGGGAATCAATTTCTTTTCCCTCATGGATGGCAAGGGCCTCCATCTTCGCTTTTCCGAAGGCTTTGACCATTCGATCCAAGACTTCAAGGGACGGAATCTCCTTTGGCCTTAGATTTCTGAATTCCCTCTCCATCTCGATATGGAGGGCAAAGAAAATGAAGAAGATGGTTATTCCGATGAATCCGAAGAAGAAAAGGAATGGCCTTCTTTCCAGAATGGAGGAGAGATTCTTGAGACCAAAGGGCTGAAGAGGTTGGTAGAGATAGGGCTTTCTTCTCCGGTCGTTCCAGATCAGGAAGGAGGGAAGGACGAAGTAGGTACAGATGAGGAGACAGATAAGACCTACGGAGACGAGGAAGGCTAATTCTACAATCCCCTGGACTCGAGAAAAATAGAGGACAGCAAAAGCAAAGATCGTGGTGAAAGCTCCTGTCCAGATCCCCTGCCCGGTCTGGGTGAGGGTGGTCTCAACGGCGGATGAGATATCTGCACCCAATACCCTTTCGTGATGGTACCGATCATAAAGATGGATGGAGAAGTCGATTCCCAATCCGACCAAGATGGCAGCAAAGGCGCTCGTCAGGATGTTCAGGCTTCCCAGAATAAGGGAGGCAACCCCCATGGTCAACTGGATCCCCCCAAAGAGGGGAAGACCCGCAAAGACGAGGGTCATCCATCTACGGTAGGCAAAGAGAAAGAAGATTAAGACAAGGACCAAAGAGCAGAAAAAGGAACTCTGCATATCCAAACGGAGGGTTTTCTCCTCTGAGAGGGCAATGGGATAAGCCCCGGTGAAGGAAACCTTCACATGATGGCCCTGATCAGACCGAATCGAAGAAGCCGTCTTCTCCATAGCCTCCATCAGAGATTTTGAGAAAGAGAAGTCTGTAGCGGATCGGACCGGTTCGGCCACGATGAAGAGGAAATGCTGGTCTTTCGACAAGAAGAGATTGCTCGATTCATCGAATTCCATGCCCTTCATCCCGGTCTTCCATCTCTCCATAAAGAGCCAGCGCATCTCAAAAGGATCGATCTGGATCAAATCTTTCATCCCAAAGGAGGCATGGCTGATCAGAATCCCCTTATTCTTCCGAACCTGCCTGGCGATCTCCCTTTCGTCCCATTTTTCTTTTAATTTAGGAATGTCTGCTTCATCGAGGAACAGATACGGACGGGTGAGAAAGAGGGAGAGCACGGGTTTGATTCTTTCTAAATCTTCCTCCATCTTTTGGAAGCGAACGGTTTTGAAAGCCTTTTGCCCATCCACCTCTAGAACTCTGAGGGATTCGACCATCCTTCTTCCCGATTCGATCAACGGTTGAACATCGATCCCTTCTTCCTTCTCCAGAAGAATATAAAGAAGATCGAACGTCCCTGCCTCCTTCAAGTTTTCTAGGTAGAGTTTGATAGGTCCCTTTTCAGACGGAAAGAGTTTCAGAAAGTTGGGATCAAATTGGAGTCTGCCGGTGAGAAGAAAGGCGATCCCCAGAACGATGATGAAGATGAGCAAGACCATCCGATGGTGGTGGAAACAGAGACGGGCAATTCTTTTTAGCAGTTGCCTTCGCATCGCGATCAACAGACACGAATTATAACAAATTCAAGGAGGGAAGAAAATTTCGAAACGGCCACTTTATTTTACGTCAGTTCTTCATACTGTAAGGGACAGCGAATTACACAAAATATAGGATTTGTGCTCATGAAATACATGGGAGACCTTATTTCGATATTCGGTGGAGCAGTCTATCCTATCAATGGTGTAACGCCATTCGAGGAATGATTAAAAAAAACGGTTGTTATCTATTTGATGATTATCTATAATTTACATTCTGTTGAATCGAAAAAATAACTTACATAAAAACGACTTGGCTTTTATGTGAGAGGTGTAGATTCTATGGAAATTGTGCCAGCCATTCTTGCAGAGAACTTTGACGATTGCGTCAAGATGCTGAGGCAAGCTGAATCATTTACCAATTATGTCCAAATCGATGTGATGGATGGAATGTTTGTCCCCTCCAAGAGTTTTTCTTTGGAAAACATCAATCGTGTGGACACGTCTATCTTCTTTGAAGTCCACTTAATGGTGAAGGATCCACTTTCTCTGATGGCCCATATCCATCATCCCCAACTGAAAAAGGTGATTTTTCACGTTGAATCGGATGGCAACCCTCTGGATTTTATCAAACAGATGAAAGAAAGAGAACTGATGGCAGGTATGGCTATTAACCCTGGAACCCCGATTGACAGATTCAAAAAAGTGTCAGAACACTTGGATACCCTGCTGTTTCTTACAGTCGATCCCGGTGCTTACGGGAGCCCTTTCAAACATGAAGTGCTGGGGAAAATTGAAGAGGTCAAAAAGATTTTCCCGAATAAGGTTATTTCAGTGGATGGAGGAATATCTCTGGATAATTTAAAATTGTTTGTCGATCTCGCCGTGGATTACGTCTGTGTCGGAAGCAGGATCTTTCTGAAAGGCGATCCTAAAGAAAACTATCTGAAGTTTGTAAATAAAGTAAAAGAGTTAAGGAGCGATCGATCGATATGAATTTCAACGAATTATGTATTAATACGATTCGGATGTTATCGGTGGATATGGTTCAGAAGGCGAATTCGGGTCATCCGGGAATGCCTATGGGGGCGGCTACTATGGCCTATGTGCTCTGGACAGAATTCCTAAAATACAATCCGAAGAATCCCAAATGGTCTGATCGTGACCGTTTCGTCCTCTCGGCCGGCCATGGCTCGGCACTTCTCTACTCCCTCTTACATCTCACAGGATATGATCTATCCCTGGAAGAACTGAAACGGTTCAGACAATGGGGAAGTAAGACCCCTGGGCATCCTGAATATGGAGAAACGCCAGGAGTGGAATGTACCACGGGTCCTCTCGGCCAAGGGTTCGGAATGGGAGTCGGTATGGCTATCGCGGAGCGTTTTTTGGCCGCCAAGTTCAATCGACCGGGTTTTGAGATCGTCAATCATTACACCTATTCCATTGTGAGTGACGGGGATTTAATGGAGGGAGTATCTTCTGAGGCAGCCTCATTAGCCGGACACCTGAAATTAGGGAAGTTGATTTATCTTTACGACAATAACTCCATCTCTCTCGCTGGAGAAACGAAGCTTACCTTTACGGAAAGTGCATCCAAACGTTTTGAAGCCTACGGTTGGCATATTCAAATGATTGACGATGGAAATGACATGGAGGCCATCTCAGAAGCTCTCACCTTGGCCCAACATGAGACGGGTCGTCCTTCCCTCATTTCTATCAAGACCCATATCGGTTACGGCAGTCCCCGGAGACAGGATACGTTTGAGGCGCACGGGTCCCCTCTGGGGCAGGAGGAGGTCAGTGCAACAAAGAAAAATCTCGGTTGGCCCTTAGAACCGACATTTTATATCCCGGAAGAAGCTCTCACGCACTTCAGGAAGGCAATTGACCGAGGGGCACAGCTTGAAGCAGAATGGAAAAAGAAATTGGACGCATACGGAAAGCATCATCCAGAGCTTAGAAAGGAGTGGGATCAGTGGATGAACTTTGCCCTCCCAGAGGGCTGGGATAAAGATGTCCCCGTATTCCCTCCAGATGCAAAAGGAATTCCCACGCGCTCAGCCGGCGGCCAGATGATCAATGCCATCGCTTTGCACCTTCCCTTTATCATCGGAGGATCGGCTGATTTGAATCCCTCAACCAACACTGCCCTAAAGGGTAAGGGTGATTTTCAATGCCCGGGGCCGAGTGAAGGGAAGATCCAAGGCTCCGATCCCGGGCCTTGGGGATATGAAGGAGCCAATATCCACTTCGGCGTCCGCGAACATGCCATGGGAGCCATCCTGAATGGCCTGGCCCTTCATGGAGGGCTACTCCCCTATGGAAGCACCTTCCTCATCTTCTCAGACTATCTGAGACCTGCCATCAGACTCGCCGCTTTGATGAAACTCCACGTGATCTATATCTTCACCCACGACTCCATCGGCATTGGCGAAGATGGACCTACCCATCAGCCTGTGGAACATCTCTCCAATCTAAGGGCCATCCCTAACCTGATCGTGATCAGACCCGCGGATGCCAATGAGACCGTGGAGGCATGGAGAATGGCACTTGAATATCGAGAGGGTCCTGTTGCCCTCATCCTGACGAGACAGAATCTTCCCGTGATCGACAGAAGCCAGTACCATCCGGCCACAGGCCTCAAAAGAGGAGGGTATGTATTGGCCGATTCGGTTCACCGAAAACCTCAGCTCATTCTCATCGCCACAGGCTCAGAGATTCCTCTTGCATTGGATGTCTACCATCAACTTCAAGCCGAAGGAATAGGCGTTCGTGTGGTGAACTTGCCCTCCTGGGAACTCTTTGAAAATCAACCGGATGATTATTGCCATGAGGTCCTACCTCCTGAAATCACCAAACGGATTTCTATTGAAGCAGGCGTCACAACCGGTTGGCATAAATATGTGGGGTGGGAAGGTGAAATCATAGGACTCGATCGTTTTGGAGCCTCCGCACCTGGCCCAACCCTCCTCAAGGAGTTTGGATTTGACTCTGAAAATATACTGAACAGGATAAAGACCCTATTAGATAGAAGGTGAAGGAGACCAGGATGAGGATCGCGCTGGCTTCAGACCACGGCGGATTTCATTTAAAAAAAGTGATTATAGAATTCTTACGAAACCTTGGACATCAGCCTGTCGATTTGGGAACACATCACGAAGAGCCCGTGGACTACCCCGATTATGCCAGAGCGGTCAGTCAAGAGATCCTTCATAAAAAAGCGGACAGGGGGATCTTAATCTGCGGAAGCGGTGTCGGTGCCTCTGTGGCTGCCAATAAATTTCCTGGCGTCCGTGCAGCCATCTGCCATGATACCTTCTCCGCCCATCAAGGAGTGGAGGATGACGATCTGAATGTCCTCTGTCTCGGCGCAAGGGTCATCGGTCCTGAGCTGGCAAAAGATATCGTTCGTATCTGGATTGCCGCGTCGTTCTCAGGAGCCGAAAGACATCGCCGGAGACTGGCGAAGGTTCTCGAGATAGAGAGAGAATGCTTCAAGGAGGTAAAGAATGAATAACAATCCATTAATCGGCCTTAGAGAACTTGGACAGAGTGTCTGGCTCGACAACCTGAGCCGAAAACTGATCCACTCAGGTGAACTGAAACGCTTCATTGACGAAGACGGTCTGAGCGGAATAACCTCCAATCCGACGATATTTCAGAAGGCCATCTCAGGAAGTCCGGATTATGATGCCTCTCTTCAAGGGATGCTCGATAAAGGGATCAGGGATGAAAAGGAACTCTTTCTCGCTCTTGCTTTTGAGGACATATCGACCGCGGCAACGATGCTTTGGCCAACTTATCAGGCCACCCAAGGTCTGGACGGATATGTCAGTATCGAAGTCTCCCCTGATCTCGCTTATGACACGAAGGCAACAATCGCAGAGGCCAAGCGTCTCTTTTCAACAATTGGCAAGAAAAACATTCTGATAAAGGTCCCAGCCACAAAACAGGGGCTACCAGCTATTGAGGAACTCATCAGTGACGGGGTGAACGTTAACGTCACACTCCTCTTTTCAGTAAAGAGGTATGAAGAGGTGGCAGAGGCCTATCTCAGGGGCCTTGAAAAAAGAGTTCGTTCAAGCCAGCCCATTCACGAAATCGCCTCTGTAGCCAGTTTCTTTGTCAGCAGGGTCGATACGCTGACCGATAAGCTTCTTAAAGCCCGTCTATCAACTGCACACTCAAAGACTGAAAAGGATAAGATCGAAAGTCTCCTAGGGAAGGCCGCGGTGGCGAATGCGAAAATCGCCTATAAAAAATATACGGATATCATTTCTGACAAGCCCTTCTCTGCCTTGAAAGCAAAGGGGGCCCATACCCAGAGGCTTTTATGGGGGAGTACAGGAACTAAGAATCCGAACTATAGCGATATCAAATATGTGGAGGAGTTAATCGCCCCTGAGACCGTCAATACCCTTCCTGAAACGACCCTGATGGCCTTTAAAGATCATGGCCAGGCGAAGATCACCATTAACGATCGTCTCGCAGAGGCAGAAAAGTTACCTCAGGAACTCAGGTCCGTTGGCGTAGAGTTGGATCAGGTGACCGAACAGCTGGAGAAAGAGGGGGTAAAGTCTTTTTCTGATTCCTTCTTCACCTTGCTGAATGAAATTGCAGTTAAGAGAGATTCGTCTCTACCAAGAGCGCGGGCCGAACAGAGGAGGAGTCCGTGAAGATAGGAATCGTAGGCCTAGGACGGATGGGAATGAACATGGCAAGACGATTGCTGAAGGGAGGCCATAAGGTCGTGGCCTATAATCGCACACCGGAGCGAGTAAAAGAAATCGTGAAGGTGGGGGCTCGAGGCGCCTATTCGATTGAAGAGTTGGTTAAGAAATTAATTCCTCCTCGCATCATCTGGTTGATGATCCCTTCCGGCAGACCGGTGGATGAACACATCGACCTCCTTAAAGGCCTGCTCAGCAGAGGCGATATCATCGTAGATGGTGGAAATAGTTTCTACAAAGACGATCTTCGCCATGAGCGGGAACTTAAGCCATTCGGAATCCATTATCTCGATGTAGGGGTGAGCGGTGGCGTCTGGGGTCTTAAGATCGGGTATTGTCTCATGATTGGCGGGGACAAAAAAATCTATCAATATCTGGAGCCAATTCTCAAAACCCTTGCCCCGGAGGACGGCTATCTTTACTGCGGAGAAACCGGGGCGGGTCACTTTGTGAAGATGGTTCATAATGGGATTGAATATGGAATGATGGCCGCGTACGGGGAGGGCTTTGAAATCATGAAAGAATCTCCTTTTGGGAAAAATCTCGATTTTTCGAAAGTCGCCCACCTGTGGAATCAAGGGAGTGTTGTCCGTTCTTGGCTTCTGGAACTTGCGGAAGAGGCATTTATAAAAGATAAGACTCTCTCCTCCATCGCAGGTTACGTTGAAGATTCGGGAGAAGGGCGCTGGACCGTGCAGCAAGCGATCGATACGGCAGTGCCCACTCCGGTGATCGCCTCCTCCCTCTTCCAACGATTTCGTTCTCGTCAGGAGCAGGCCTTTTCGGAAAAGGTCTTGGCTGCCCTTAGACAGGAATTCGGAGGTCACCGGGTCTTGAAAGCGGATAAGAAGAAGGCTAAAAAACCCAAAAGATGAGATAATGAAATCGAAGCAAATCTTCCCCCCACCGAAGGCAGAACCAATCCTCCACAGGGCGACTTCTTGTACTGTCGAGATTCCAAACCCCTGCGGTCTAGTGATCTTTGGGGCCTCGGGAGATCTTACCAAGAGGAAGATCCTTCCGGCACTGTACCGGCTTTACAAAAATGGGTTACTCCCGGAAAACTTCTTTCTTCTTGGGACGAGTCGCACAGAAATGAGCACAGAGCAATTCCGAAAGAAGACGTTCTCTGCGGTGAAAACGGTCTTCCCTGAAGAGGTCGATGATGACTCCTGGAAGGAATTCGCCCTCAGGGTTTATTACGCACCGATTGATTATGGGTTACCGGAAACCTATTCTCATCCACTCAAAGAGATGCTTCCCCAACTCGAAAAGAAACACCAAACAGGTGGGAATCGAATCGTTTATCTGGCCATTCCACCGACCCTTTATGAGCAAGTCATCCTCAACCTCGGCCTGATAGGTCTCTCCAGGGAAGCGACCGGGTATACTCACGTGGTCATCGAAAAGCCCTTTGGCCGGGATCTCAATTCTGCCCGGAAACTCAACGGGGTCTTAAGAAACTCTTTTGAAGAGAAGCAGATCTTCCGCATCGACCATTACCTCGCCTTGGAGACGGTTCAGAATATTTTGATGTTTCGGTTTGCAAACTCTATTCTCGAACCGCTATGGAATCGACGTTATATAGACCATATTCAGATCACGGTGGCCGAAACGCTGGGCATTGAACAGAGGGCTGGCTATTATGAGGAAGCCGGCGTGTTGAGAGATATGTTTCAGAACCATATCTTCCAGCTCCTTGCCCTGACCGCCATGGAACCGCCTGTTGCCTTTGGTGCGGAACCCGTCAGAGATGAAAAGGTGAAGGTGTTTCGTTCAATCCGACCTTTTCCATTGGATGAATTGAATGATTATGTAGTTACCGGTCAGTATGATAGGGGGAAGATCGATCAGAAACAG
>Ga0209427_10003771_pt1 | contig 17705 bp, 14 predicted proteins | sample DeeMarSWOR136_30_FD_187465 | JGI IMG/M metagenome (GOLD analysis project Ga0209427, IMG submission 187465) | Marine sediment microbial communities from White Oak River estuary, North Carolina - WOR-1-36_30 (SPAdes) (version 2) | ecosystem: Environmental > Aquatic > Marine > Intertidal zone >...
AAGCTCCAGATCTCCGACCACGGGCTGTGGACACACTCACAAGCGGTGTTGGCTTCCCTCACCTTCCAGGTGTAGGTTTCACCGCACTCGAGGGAGAAAGTATGGCTATCTATAGTCCCGTCAATAAACAGGCTGGGCGGGTCGCCAACGATCTCCTCATCATCCCACTTGACGATCAGGTTACCGTCCTCGTCCATGATCTGTATATCGTAGCTGCAGGCCTCACACATCCGCTCCCACTTAAGGGTGAAGTTAGCGGCATCGCAGCCGGCGCAGGGCTCGCAGTCAAGAACAGCGCCATCAGCCGGAGAGGTCAGCGCGGGGCCTATCTTGGCGGCGCAGTCCTCGTAGCTCCAGAGGCCACCGCAACCGTCGTTATCTCCCATACCATCTATGGGATCATATGGGAAGGTGTTAATGGCCCAGAGAACGGTGTTGGTATCGATGCTTAGACAGCCACAGATCCTGAGTGCACTGGGCTCGCTGCTAAAAACCTCGCTCTGGTAGCAATGAATACCTGGGTTTTCATTCTCGATACAATCTGTACCTAGACCGCATATAAGGTAGTCCCAGTCCTCGGTACCACAGCAGTCGGTTTCACATGGCGTCAGGTTACGGGCAACACCACTGTAGACTTCGTAACCATCATCAGGCGTGACAAATCTATCACATATATCTGCAGATGGGTCGACATGGATGTTATCCGAAACCGCGTAGAGAGTTCCGTCACTCCTACCCAGGGCTATGCCATAGTATCCATACTTAAAAGCTTCGAGGTTAGCCCACTCACCATCTGTAACATCGGTGCGGTAGATGCCACCACAAACTGCAACCGGGCCACTTAGAGCGGCATATATTATGTTCTCGCAAATAGGATCACAGGCAACGTGAACCGTATCGCCAGAAGTGCCGGGTAAGGCATCGGTTAGGTTCCAGGTCTCGCCGCCGTCATCAGACCAAGCTACCTTGTCGTCACCATTGCCACCGACAACCACGAACCTCTCGTTGCAGCAGCACGCGATTGTATGCCCTGAGTCAAGGCCTGTATCAACAGCGTCACTCCAGCGCCGTCCATACTGAGTTGACTTACTAAACATACCCTCATCGTTGATAATGTAGACGATGTTCTCACTCTCAACACACAAATCCTGGATATCTATTTTGGTAGCTGGCGGTTCGTTCCAGCACTGGCCGCAGTCGCGGGTATAGAAGATGGTTCTCAGGGCCGGCATACCTGGAGGATTGTTGTAATTCTTAATGCCAAGGTAAAGGGTACCGCTGGGTGAAACCGGATCCTGGTCACAGCAGTCTTCTATCGCATCGCAGGGGAGTCTTAGAAGCAATTCATCTTCGACACCATCCACCCAATTGCCGTGTAAGATTCTCTCCCAAGTATCGCCTTTATCGTAGCTGCGCCAGACGCTGTCGCAGTCACAATATCCGTCTTCAGAATCTGGTCCGCTGCATTCAGCTCCTACGCAGGGGTAGTCACCTGAACCAATTCCCTGCCGATTAATGGTTGACAGGTAGATGGTACTACAGTCGGGGCAGACGGCGACGTCGGAAAGCCAGTCAATGTCGGTGTCAATCAGGCTGAGCTGGTTAAAGGAAACTGCACCGTCACGGCTCACCGAGAAGGCGGACTCGTCAAGTGGGGTTCCCATGCTTGTTCCATAGAGGCTAAAGTCGTGGACCTCAGGAGTACCGCCATAAACGTTATCCCACCAATTGAAGAAATTACTGTCCATCCGGCCGCCCGTAGTGACATACTCTTTTTCCCCATCGGGAGTATACATGACCAGAGCCATATAGGGGCCAGATGGGTCCTTACAGGCGCCTTCCCACTGTGGGCAGCAAAAGTCAAGCTCTTCGGTGTGCCACACGCGGACACCAGCACAGCAGCTAGCCTCAACGAACTGGCCATCGTCGTTGTCGTAACGCACCAACTCGCCGATCATGAGCTTACCGGTGTCGGCATCGCCGTGGACGTCAATCGAGGCCAGCACCGGGTCGCCGGGCGGACCGCAGACCGGGCTCAGGGCGCCATTATCATAGCGGAAGACATAACCGCCATAGATATTGCTTGAGGCGGGGTCAAGGAAACCATTGACATAGAGGAAGACCGCCCGGGCGCCAGAGTCACTCCCGTCGTAGTCTGCGGGTAGCGTCAGCCCCATGCACCGCATGTAACACCAGACGTTAATGGTATCGCCATCAGCCTTAATCTCGGTGGCGTTAGGGAAGCCTGCCTGGTTGTTCCAGGAACCGCCAGTCTCCCAGGTGCCTGACTGGATATAGGCCAAGTCACAAGGAGTATCGTCATCCCAACAGAGACAGACAATGGTGTCGTCAATATCAAAGTTGGGCGAGAACTCGCAGGCTACCACGAAGTCAGTGTCATCGGCCACACCGTTATCCCAGCCTAGATAGACAGACGGATCGGTGGCATCATCCCAGGAGGCGCTGAGCCAGGTGCCTGCCTTCAAGCGGAATAGCGCCCCGTCGCTACCGCTACCAGCTTCTAAGCCAGCAACGGCGATGTTGTGGATACCATTCACCTCGGGAGACACCGCCAAGTCAAAGACAAAGCCCATAATGACACCACCGTCGTTTATTTCGCCGGTGTAGCTGAAGTTGGTGCCGCCGTCCTTACTGGCGACCACCGTTTCCACCGTGCCGAGAGCAGTAGAATCATGAACACCAGCCACGGCCACCCAGTCCTCATCATCCGAGGACACCGCCACATGGGTAAGACTGCCCCATTGAGAGCCGCCTGTGGGTAGGTTGGCAGTCGCAACGACCTTAGGCGTGATGTCGGTCCACGTGACGCCACCATCGGTGGACTTGACCAAGGCAAACATATCATTATCAGCACCTACATCGTTGCAAATCTCATTAGATTCAAGGATGGCGTAAATAGTATTACCGTCTCCCCCGATATCGTAGTCAAGGATATTGGAGGCAGGAAGAATGACAAGGTCTTCCCAGCTGGGGGTGTTGACGATGCCCCACTTCATCAGGTCAGCGGAAACTGGGGCAGCGAAAATGGCTCCAATCAGTCCGAAGACGAGCCCTGCGGATATACCTATCCCCAGTATCTTAGGTATCTTGTTTTTCATCTACCATTTTCTCCTCTCCTAATTAAGAATTCAAATGCTCATAACATTTTACCACGCCTGTCAAGCGTTGGGCAGGAGTACTTTCATATTAAGTTCACGCGTAGCAGAGGCCCGTGCTTCAGCCCTAGGGCTCACCAGGCGAGAAACGGGGCTCGCCGGGGACTCCACGAGTGCCGTACGCCTCATGATGTTGCCTATAGCAGGTTTCCCTATACGGCGGAGCCACCAGGCGCGAAACGGGGCTTGTCGGCATAAACCTAGTCCGCCCGCCCGCCTCTGCCGCGGGGGTTTTTAGCGGAAAATGCGGCGGTTCGGGACAATAACTCTGCAGTTATGGGGCCGATCCCTATTCCTACGGGATTACGGGAAGCCCCCCGAAACGCGTGTGCTCGGGGCGGCTTTTTTCTGGGCTGTATTTGGATTGTTTCAGGATCGAAGCGGTATCTGCCTAGGGTGGTTACGGTTGACACCCCATAGTACCGGATGGTATAGCCAAATATTAAGTAAAGCTGACTCAAGACCAGATCAACCACTATGCTACCTAACGGCACTAGATAATAAAGCCAGTCTTAATCTTCTTCCTATTTTGCGCTATTATACTATCAACTACGCTGTGAAAAGGGGTTATTTATCCCTAGCATCATCGCAATGTCGAGAGATGATATCCGGGAACCCTAAGCAGCTAAGTCCTATTTAAGGATACTAACACACTGCCAGGATGTCCTCTCTTACTTCCTCCATCTTGGCTCTTCCCGCAAACAGCTCAACGAGCTTCAGGGAGAACTCCATAGCCGTACCCGGACCTTGGCTGGTAACTACCCGGCCATCAACGACCACCCGCTGGTCTACATAGCTACCAGTGACTAACTGGTCCTTAACGCCAGGGTGTATGGTTACCTTCTTACCCTCAATGACACCAGCCTTAGACAGGACAGATGGAGCACCACATATGGCGGTGAGGTACTTGCCGCTGAGACTCATTTCCCTGACCAGTTTCAGCACCCTCTCATCGTCACCTAGGTTAACAAACCCGGGGTAGCCCCCAGGAAGAACAACACCGTCAAACTGGTCAACGTTTATGCTATCCACTGAAGCATCAGGCATTACCTTTACACCGTGCGAACCGTCTATGGGACCAGCTTTCAAGCCGACGACAGTCACCTCCAACCCGGCACGCCGTAAAATATCCACAATGGTAACAAACTCTACCTCTTCAAAGCCCTCAGCCAGCAGAACCATGATTTTCATCGCACTCTCCCTTAGGAATATTTAGACTGGCGACAAATTCTTTCAAAAAGATTAACACAATACCTAGTTACATTCCAGTAGTCCGATACCAGCCGAAGATACCGCAAGCGAGTAAGGCAGCGGGTTCTCATAGCTTTTAAAAGAGTTACCTGATGGGTAGATAGCTTAAAGGCTGGTGAGCAGCCAAGGCTCACAGAGTGAGTATGGGGCTTCTGGTTCAGGCAAGCTGTATTGAGTAACTAAGCAACTCGTCTAACTTCGCTGGATTGCTACTTCTCATCATAGCCTCTTCCCTAGTGACTAGATTCCTTAGTACCAGGTCAGCCAAGGCCTGATCCAGGGTCTGCATTCCTTCCAGTTTGCCCGTCTCAATATTGGGGGGTATATCAAATATCCTTTCCTCACGGATAAGCCTTCTTATCACGTTAGTCGCCATCATAATCTCAAAAGCAGCTATGCGTCCGCCATCAGTACGTGGGAGCAGAACCTGCGATAGCACCGCCTCGATGACCTGCGACAGTTGCAGTCTCATCTGACGTTGCTGTGCCGGCGGGAATACGTCGATAATACGGTCAATAGACTGGGCAGCGTCAATGGTATGTAAGGTGCCGAGCACGAGATGTCCAGTTTCGGCGGCTCTCATGGCAGTGCTCACCGTGGCCAGGTCACGCATCTCCCCGATGACAATGACATCCGGGTCATGGCGCAGGGCATGCACCAGGGCAGTAGCAAAGGACCTGGTATCATCCCCGATATCCCGCTGACGAATAATGCACCGGTCATTGTGGAACAAGAACTCAATCGGTTCCTCAATAGTGATAATATTCCGCGTCTCATTCTTATTAAGGTGGTCGATCATGGTGGCCAGGGTGGTCGACTTGCCACTGCCCGCGGAGCCAGTTACCAGGATGAGCCCTCTTGGCTTGAGGATAAGCTTCTTACAAATTTGCGGCAGCCCCAATTCATCAATGGAGGGGATAGTGAATGGTACGCGCCGGAAGGCAAGGCTCATGGTTCCTCTCTGCTGCAGCGCATTAACACGGAATCTGGCTAGGCCAGGGATACTATAAGCAAAATCTAGCTCTCGCTCTGTACAGAAAGTGGCCCTTTGCTCCTCAGACACAATTTTCTTTAATACAGACTCAATATCTTCAGGGGCAAGTGGTGATAGGTCTTGTTGTGGCACAAGCACACCATCAATGCGGAATACTGGCGGACTCGGTACAGTGAGATGCAAATCCGAAGCATCCCTATCTACCATTCGTTTCAGCAGTTTGTCAATATGCATAAGCGCACCTCTGTAATTCCGTTAAATTTTCTACCAAAAACAGTAACCTGAACCAGCCGACCCGGTGATGCTAGATTACTTACTCCTAATTAACTGGGTAGTCTTTGCCTTTAGTGCCGTAACCTGAGCCTCGGTAAACAGTCTCCAGGCTCGCCAATCACGGTATTCAGGCTCGCTCAGGATTCCCCTCTTCAGCCAACGGAAGAGGGTATTTCTACTTATGCCGACCATGCGGCAGACTTCAACCGTTCTGTAATAGGTTTGACCATCAATTATCACCGGCATCGTCATACACCACGAGAATACCTAGGTATACCATAACCCAGCAGCCACACTTGATAAATCACCCATAAGTAGTTTCCGAGACCCCACTTTCGTAGTACATCCAGCACTACCCTCACCCTGAAGATTGCTCCGAAGCCAGGGTAGTTTAATTATTGAGGATTAGAGTGTAAAATGTTCCCTGATAGAACCGACGGACATAACGAGATGCAAGACAACAAGATACAGGAAATAGCCAGAACCCCAGAGGCAGTCTCAGAGTTAACCACAAAAGAAACCCGGGAACTACTGGACCGGGCAGAAAAGACCCTTAATAAGGAACCTAAACTGCTTGAGATACCAGCCAAGGGACAAACTGTATTCGTGGGCGATACTCACGGTGACTTTGATGCTACCCAGACTATAGTCAAGAGATATCTCAGTAGTGATAAAAAAATCGTCTTTCTCGGCGATTATGTTGACCGGGGAGAAGATTCTAGGGCCAACATCAACTATCTACTCTGCCTCAAGCTGGCTTACCCCGCTAATCTATTCCTATTACAGGGAAACCACGAAGGCTACGGGGTTTTCAGGTTCTATCCCGCCGACTTTTGGGAAGCCGCTGACCAAGAACTGCGTCAAAGTTACGAAAGAGTACTCCTTAAGCTTCCCCTGGCAGTCTCGACGGGTAACATAATTGCCCTTCACGGAGCGCTACCCGATATCGGGACTCTTGGCGACATTGCTAAGGTCCAGCCCGGAGATAAAGCCTGGCAACAAGCAGTCTGGGGAGACTGGCAGGAAACTGCCGGCGACTATCTAGGAATAGACGCCTATACCGGGAGGCCACAATTTGGCAGAGAGTACTTCGACAGGGTGATGAAACGTTTTAACAAGAGCATCTTAGTGAGGTCACACCAGCCAGGCAGCCCCCGGCTGATGTATACTAACCGCTGCCTAACGATATTCACCTCTCACGCCTACATGCCGCTGAGAACCATCGCCATCGCTAACTGGGAAGCAGAAATAAATACCGCTAATGACTTACTCATTGAGTCAATATGAGGGGCCCCCCTGCTTACCCACCCCACATCTGGCTTCTCAAGGAAGAGGGCGGCGCAGCAATACGGTAACAATAATCGTATTCTTGGCCAGAGTAAGGCTATGCGAGCTAACCTCCCACCCCTCACCGATTGCCTCCGGCAAATGTGTTACTAACTCTTCCAGCATTAATGTTAGTTCACTCTGGTCAGTTTCATGGCTATAATGAGGGATTCGGGACTCCCGAGCTGGATTAATATACTCAACCAGTATCTTGTATTCGTATGGGTGGCGTGCCATAATGCATCCTTTATCAGATTGATACGCAAGTTTAATCCGATGAAGACGGTCTGTCAACAAAAGAGCGGTAGTGGCTCGAAAAGGGGGTTTCTTATTAGGGAAGAATGTGTTATAATTATTAACCGTTGGCTAGCCTTCTGGTGGTTAGAGCGAGGTGGCACCACCCGTTCCCATCCCGAACACGGAAGTGAAACGCCTCAGCGCAGACGATACTGAAGGGGCAACCCTTTGTGGAAAATATGCCACTGCCAGGAGGCTTATTAGTAAGTAATCAGGATTAAGATATAATTTAGGCTTACCTTTTGACCTTTCGTCCTCAGGTGTTCTATAATTTAGTGGTAATACTCCAGGCAGAGGCGTAAGACAAATCTAGGGAGAAAAGGATGGCCAGCCGGTTTGAAAAATTCTCAGAGCGAGCTCGCCGGGTTCTTACCTTAGCCCAAGAAGAGGCACAGAGCCTTAATCACAGCTATATCGGCACGGAGCACATCCTGCTCGGCCTAGTACGAGAAGAAGAAGGCGCGGCAGCTAAGGTTCTGACTAATCTAGGGGTGAGCCTGAACAAGGTACGCGCTTCAGTGGAGTTTGTTATCGGGCGTGGCGAGAAACCCAGCACCAGTGAGACCGGACTTACCCCTAGAGCCAGACGAGTCATCGAATTAGCCATAGATGAGGCGCGCTACCTAGGTCATAACTATATTGGTACCGAACACCTCCTGCTGGGACTATTGCGTGAAGGGGAAGGAATCGCCGCCGGTGTCTTAGACAGCTTTGGTATCACCCTGGAGCGGGCCCGGGCTGAAATCGAACGTGTCCTAAGCGGCGGGACGCCCAAGTCCCGAACGTCTCGCACCGCCAGTCGCACCCCAGCCCTGGACCAGTTGGGTATTAACCTAACCGAGGCTGCCCGGGTGGGTAAACTCGACCCGGTTATCGGACGAACCAAAGAGATTGAGCGGGTAATTCAAATCCTAAGCCGCCGCACCAAGAACAACCCGGCCCTCATTGGTGAGCCCGGAGTAGGCAAAACAGCCATTGTTGAGGGTCTGGCCCACCGCATTGTGGCGGGCGATGTACCGGAGACATTAGAGGGCAGAAAGCTGATTGCCCTAGACATAGGCGCCGTAGTCGCCGGGACAAAGTACCGGGGTGAGTTTGAAGAACGGCTGAGGAAGATTATTGAGGAAATAAAAACCGCCGGTAACTGTGTGCTCTTTATTGATGAATTCCACACCATGGTGGGGGCTGGAGCCGCTGAGGGAGCCGTAGATGCCGCTAATCTCCTGAAACCGGCCCTAGCCCGCGGAGAACTTCAGTGCATCGGGGCCACTACCCTCGATGACTACCGGAAATACGTGGAGCGAGATGCCGCCCTAGAGCGCCGCTTCCAGCCGGTGCTGGTAGAGGAACCAACCATCGAGGAAACCCGGGAGATTCTAAACGGCATTAAAGAGCGCTACGAGGAACATCACCAGCTAACGATAAGCGATGAAGCCTTACATTCTGCGGTCACACTGGCAGCGCGATATATACCTGACCGTTTTCTACCGGACAAGGCTATTGACCTGGTCGATGAGGCAGCCTCACGGGTAAGAATTAGACACCGGACTATCCCGATGACCCTAAAGGACGCCAGACGTCTGGAGGACAGCATACGTCGGGATAAAGATGCTGCCCTAGCTACTCAGCAATATGACTATGCCGCGGAGCTGCGTCAGCGCGAGCTTCAAATCGAGGAAAAAATAAAGGAACTAGAGGCTGAGTGGCACGCCGAGCAGGCACAACATAAAGCTGTAGTAACCGCCGAGGACATCGCTGAGGTGGTGAGTATGTGGACCAGTATCCCCGTAGTCCAGCTGGCTGAAGATGAGACTGCCCGCTTACTCGAGATGGAGGAGGTGCTGCACCACCGCATTATCGGTCAGGATGAGGCAATCACCACCATCGCCAAAGCCGTAAGGCGAGCCCGAGCTGGCCTCAAGGACCCCCGGCGGCCGATAGGCAACTTCATCTTCCTCGGTCCGACCGGTGTCGGTAAGACAGAGCTGGTTAGAGCTCTAGCCGAATTCATGTTTGGCAGTGAAGAGACTCTAATCAGGCTTGACATGAGCGAGTTTATGGAGAAATTCGCGGTATCCCGACTGGTGGGAGCGCCTCCGGGATATGTTGGCTATGACGAGGGAGGCCAGTTAACCGAGGCCGTGAGACGCAAGTCGTACTGCTGTATCCTCCTTGACGAGATTGAAAAGGCTCACCCTGACGTGTTCAATATCCTGCTTCAGATATTTGATGATGGTCACCTTACCGATGCCAAGGGCCGCCGTGTTGACTTCCGCAACAGCATCATCGTTATGACCAGTAACATCGGTGCCGAGCTTATTCGGAAGGGGTCTGTCCTCGGCTTTGCAGTTGGTAGCGACGAGGCCAAAACTCAGGCGCAGTCTTACGAGCGAATGAAGGAGAAATTACTTGGCGAGCTAAAGAAAGCCTTCCGTCCTGAGTTCTTGAACCGTATTGATGCCACAGTCGTGTTTCACCCACTAAACAAAGAACATATCAGGAAAATAGTTGACTTAATGCTCAACACCGTGAATGAGCGACTGGCGGAGAGGGGCATGAAGCTAGAGGTCAGCGATGCGGCTAAAGACTTCCTAGGTGAGAAGGGTTATGATGAGGTCTTTGGAGCCAGGCCGCTGCGACGGGTAATTCAAGATATGGTTGAGGACAGACTCTCAGAAGGTCTGCTCGGCGGTAAGTTCCAGTCAGGAGACACCGTGATGGTTGACCTGAAAGAGGGGGAGATAGTCGTCCACCCCCAAGCCGTCGGCGCTCTGCCGGGAGAAGGGAAAACCTAGGTTACATAACATCAGATGGATTGTCACCAGGACGGTGAAAAACTTAAGTAAGTGGGGCACAAACTGCTGTTCATCTTACCAGTTAGTCTAAAGTAGTCTTAACGTATGTGAAGAGTGGAGACTTAATGGAAACGTAGGGAATCCACCTTTTATTTTGCCCAAGAAGACTGAGAGGAAGCTAAAGGTAGGGGAGTAGATTGTGTGAAGCCCTTAGAGTTGGCGGTACCAGATTTAGTACCGTATTTCTGGTATTAGTTATTCTAGCCGTAGCCATATCACTGATTGGGCTGGCGGTGAGAAGGACCAGCCGGGAGATAAGGCTAACAGCACAGAGAAGGGAGAGTAGAATTGCCACAAGAGATTGTCGAAGTTCCGATAACTGGTAAGATTATTAGTGTTAACGTTAAGCCGGGAGATGCGGTCAAGGAGGGAGATACCCTCTGCATACTGGAATCAATGAAGATGGAGAACCCGATACTGGCTCCCGTGGATGGTACCGTTAGCCAGGTAGGAGTTAATGCTGACCAGGTAGTTAAGCCCGGAGAGACTATAGCCATTATTGAGTCCTAAAAGGTTGGTGGCTAGCACTCTGGCGGAGGAGGTTTAGGATGATAGATTGGGGGCTGGTAGCAAATATTGCCGGGGGCGGTTTTGGACTGACTATCCTCGTTTTAGCTATCCTTTCACTAGTGGCTTGGATAGTAGGGTTAGTTATACGAAAAACTACAAAAGAGCGTGAGGGAAGCTCCAGCGAGGATAACAAATAGATGTTTGGCCTATATGAAAGTGCCTTCGGGGCACTACAACCTGGGAACATTCTGATGTTCCTCATTGCTGGGCTTCTAATCTACTTGGGTATCGCCAAGAAGATGGAGCCCGTTTTACTAGTGCCCATAGGCATTGGCATTTTTATGGTTAACCTTCCTCTTGGTGGCCTAATGACATATACCCCTGAAGGCTTTCCCGTTGAGGCAGGTACCTTAAGTGAGCTAATAAAGTCCATAGGTGAAGGGAAAATAGGTCTACTGAATGTGCTTTACACCTATGGCATCGAGTCTGAGGTAATTCCCCTGCTTATCTTTCTCGGGGTGGGAGCTATGACCGATTTTGCTCCTACCATCGCCCGCCCTATATCTTTCCTCTTCGGCGCCGCAGCTCAAGTTGGCGTTTTTATTGTCTTCCTAATTGCTCACCTTTCTGGGATGTTCACGATAAACGAAGCGGCTTGTGTGGGCATCATCGGTGGCTCTGACGGGCCACCAACAGTTTACCTGACCGCCGCCCTGGCTCCTAGGCTACTCGGTCCCATCACCTTGGTAGCTTACGCCTACATGGCACTAGTGCCTATTATCCAGCCACCAATAATCAAGCTTTTGACTACTAAGAAGGAGCGGGCAATATATATGGAGCCCCAGGTACGCCAGGTCCGCAGGTTGGAATTAATACTCTTCCCCATAGTGATATTTATAGCTGCGGCTTTGCTCGTGCCTAAATCAGTCCCCCTTATTGGCATGTTTATGTTTGGCAACCTACTCAAGGCTAGTGGAGTTACCGACCGGCTGGCCCAATCGGCGGGGGGCGTTTTTATCGATGTTCTTACCTTCCTCTTAGGGATAACTGTGGGAGCACTGATGCCAGCCTCGGTATTTCTCAGGCCGCAAACCCTAGCCATTATAGGCTTGGCGGTGGTAGCTTTTATCTGCTCCACCGCTGGCGGTTTGCTGGCAGCCAAGTTTGCTAACCTGTTCTTAAAGAAGAAAATAAACCCCATGATAGGCGCCGCCGGGGTATCAGCCGTCCCTATGTCAGCTAGAGTAGTGCAGAAAATGGGGCAGGAGGCAAACCCGAGGAACTTCCTACTGATGCATGCTATGGGGCCTAATATGGCCGGGGCCGTTGCCACCTCGGTGGTTGCCGGGATATTCTTAGGTATGCTAATGTGATCAGCACTGCTGAACCTCAAATAGCTGTTGCCTTACCCCTCGAGATAGAGTAAAGTTATCACATGGCTAAAACCAATAAGCACAGCAGCACCGTATTTATCTGCCAGCAGTGTGGTAAAGAGAGCCTGAAGTGGCTGGGACGCTGCCCTAACTGCCAGGAGTGGAATACCTTTATTGAAACTAAGGTAACCACCCCCACCACTTCACTATCTACCTCACCAGTCAGCCCGCCTCAGGAGCTATCCCAGGTTGCTACGGATACCCAAGACCGCTTTCCCATCCCCCTAGCTGAGTTTAACCGGGTGCTGGGTGGCGGAGTGGTTACCGGCTCTCTAACCCTTATCGCCGGCGAACCAGGCATCGGCAAGTCGACCCTTCTGCTTCAGGCAGCACACCTAATCACCCAGATCCGGGGTAATGTGGTCTATATCTCCGGAGAGGAGACGCTCCGCCAGATTAAGCTCCGGGCAGAGCGTCTCAGCATGAAGGGAGATAAGCTTTACCTCCTCACGGAGACTAACCTTGAGATTATTCTAAGCCAGCTGGAACAGTTAGCCCCCAGCCTGGTAGTCGTTGATTCCATTCAGACCGTTTACCTCCCCGAGCTTGATACCACCGCAGGCAGCGTTACCCAGGTGCGGGAGAGTACCCTAAGGCTGATGCGCTGGGCAAAGCTCAGTGCCACACCCGTTTTCATTGCCGGCCATGTAACCAAAGACGGGGCTATTGCCGGCCCCCGGGTGCTGGAGCACATTGTCGATATTGTGCTCTATCTTGAGGGAGAGCCCTTCAGCGCCTACCGCCTGCTGCGCTGTACCAAGAACCGCTTTGGGGCGACTAACGAGGTGGGCGTCTTCGAGATGAGAAAAGAAGGCCTACTTGAGGTAGCCGACCCATCACAGGCGCTACTATCGCGGCGTCTCATTCAAGCCGTCGGCTCGGTGGTGGTGCCCACCCTTGAGGGCAGCCGCCCCCTGCTGGTTGAGATCCAGGCACTGACCAATTCCACCAGCTTCGGCCTACCCCGACGCACCGCCAATGGTGTCGATTTTGGTCGGCTCCTGCTTACTACGGCGGTGCTCAGCCGCCGGGTCGGCTTAAAGCTAGGTAATCAGGATATTATCGCCAATGTTACCGGTGGGCTCAAGATTGGAGAGCCAGCCGCTGATTTGGGGCTTGCCCTGGCTATTGCCTCAAGCTACCGGGATATGGTGGTTGACCCCGGCCTGGTGGCAGTGGGCGAGGTAGGCTTGAGCGGGGAGCTAAGAGCCGTCTCTCAGCTGGAAAGACGGGTGAGCGAGGCTGCCCGGTTAGGCTTTAAGTGCTGCCTAGTGCCCAAAGTAGGGGCTAAGGTTAGCGGTAAGGGTATTGAGCTTATCACCGCCAGCACCCTGAAGGAGGCTATAGGAGTGGGGCTGGTTAAGTCAAGCAGCCAGCCCGCTAGTGGTTAAAACGATGGTGCTTAACAGTGAAATCTAATTACATTATGTAAAGTTAGGTCTCTGGTTCCGTAATTATCGGAATGAGACACACAAAGCGCAGCGGGTCGTTGCCCTTATTAACCAGACAGTGGTTCTCGTCAGGTGCAATAAAGATAACACTGCCCTTGTCAATTTCAGTTCCCCCTGCCTCACCTACCAGAACCCCACGGCCAGAAACAACAAATACCTCGTGTTCCCAGGGATGAGCATGAGATGGAGTCGAGCTACCCGGCTGAACCTCAATGACCCGCATGCAGAAATTCGGAGCCCCATCAGCGGCGGTAATAACCTCGTACTTAGCCACTCCGGGCGCCTCTTTTGTGGGCTCGACATCAATATATTTAAGCACTTTCATAAACATAAACCTCCTAGATATGCCTAGGTTATTATATCATTTTCTGATTTGCCTGTAACGGTAGATATGAAAAGGGGGGTTGCTTTATAATCAGGTAAGGAATCAGTACCAAAAGGCTTTTGCCTTATAATCAGACAGGGAGCTAGACTTGGGATGAAAAGCAAGCCAAAGGTAGGCGCTGTCATCCTGGCCGCCGGCTCAAGCGAGCGAATGGGTAGTGCGGATAAGGTTATGATGCTCGTTGGGGAGAAGCCAATCCTAGCCTGGGTGGCTAATACCTTTCAGAACTCTAGTTTGCTTAGCCAGATTATTATCGTCTTAAGTAAACCAAACCTGGAGCGAGGCAGAAGGTTGGTTAAAGAAAACGACTGGTTTAAGGTAAGCGATATATGTGCCGGGGGCAGGCGGCGGCAGGACTCCGTAGGCATCGGGCTTGACCGGCTCCAGGGCTGCGAGTGGGTAGTAATCCACGACGGAACCAGACCGTTCGTAACCGATGATTTAATCAAGCGGGGACTAGAAGCCGCCGAGGGGACCGGTGCTGCTGCCGCCGCAGTACCCGTCACAGACACCATTAAGATAGGGGATAGTGATATGTTTGTCCGGGAAACGCCAGCTAGAAAGCATCTGTGGGCGGTGCAGACACCACAGGTATTTCGCCACGATATCATAACCAGCGCCCATCGCCAGATAGAGAATGAGGTAACCGACGACGCCTCACTGGTAGAGCAGTTAGGCTACCGGGTTAAGCTTTATATGGGCGCTTATGATAATATAAAGATAACGACTCCTAGCGACCTAGCCTTAGCCGAGGTCTTGTTAAAGAAGCATGGAAAGTAGGCTGCGAATTGGTATTGGCTATGATACCCACCCCCTGGTCAAGAAAAGGAGGCTGGTGCTCGGGGGGGTGGAGATACCTTTTAACAAGGGGCTCGGTGGCTGGAGTGATGCCGATGTCCTGATCCATGCTATCATCGACGCCCTGCTCGGGGCGGCAGCCCTGGGTGATATTGGCAGCCACTTCCCGCCTGGTGAGGCAGCCTATAAGGATATCTCCAGCCTAGTTCTGCTTGAAGAGGTGAAGGACAAGCTAACCGCCGAAGGCTGGCGAATAAGTAATATTGACGCCACGGTTATCACCGAGCAGCCGAAACTTGCCGAATTCATTAGCCAGATGCGGTATAGTCTCAGCCAGACCCTCAGTATCGAGGCAAGCCAAGTAAGCGTCAAGGCAAGCACCTCAGCCAAGCTCGGCGGCATTGGCAGAGGAAAATGGATAGAAGCTCGGGCAGTCGCCCTAATTGAAAGTAATTCAAACGAATAGTTATTGCCATGAATGAGCAAGCGATAAGCCTAATAACCAGTCTCTTACCAGAGGTAGCTGACTGCATCTGTCTTAAGCCCCGGCTCATCCGGGGCAACTAGACAAAAAGTCTAGGAAAGGAGATGTGGTTTAATGTCGCTTATTGCCAGTGTAAAAAGAGATATTAGAGCTGCCCTGGAGCGAGACCCAGCCGCCACCAGTAGCCTGGTAGTATTCTTCACCTATCCCGGTTTTCATGCCCGTCAGTACCACCGGGTAGCCCACTGCCTGCATCGGCGGGGTCTTCGAGGCTCGGCTCGGTTGGTAGCTAATATCAGCCGATTACTTACCGGCATCGAGATTCACCCCGGGGCTAAGATTGGTGAGGGCCTCTTCATTGACCACGGCATGGGGGTGGTCATTGGTGAGACAAGTGAAATCGGCGATAACGTCACCCTGCATCAGGGGGTAACCCTGGGCGGTACCAGCACCCAGCGGGTGAAGCGCCATCCCACCCTGAAAGACAACGTCATGGTGGGGGTCGGCGCCCAGCTTATTGGTGATATTACCATCGGAGAAAACTCCAAGGTAGGTGCTGGCTCGGTGGTCGTAAACTCGGTGCCGCCTAATGCTACCGTCGTTGGGGTGCCGGGACGGGTGGTCGCCGTCAGGAATCCGGACACCGATACCGTAGAGAAGTTGCCCGACCCGGTCGGAGAACGACTGGAAAACCTAGAAGAAAGGGTAACTAAAATCGAGAAGCGTCTTAAAAAGGGTTGAAGGGAGCAAAAGTGAAGGTATTTAATACTCTTTCCGGCAAGAAGGAGGAATTCCTGCCCCAAGGCAGCGAGGTTAAGATGTATGTCTGTGGGGTTACTCCTTACGATGAATGTCATATCGGGCATGCCATGAGCTACATCACCTTTGACGTTATCCGACGCTACCTCAGGTTTAAGGGTTACCGGGTTAAGTACGTACAAAATGTCACCGATATTGACGATAAGATTATCGACCGGGCAAGTAAGCGCGGGGTTAAAGCCGATGAGTTAGCCCGGCAGTATACCGATAGCTTTTTTCAGGATATGGACGCCCTGAATATTGAGCGAGCTGACGAATACCCTCATGCCACCGGGGAGATAGATAAGATTAAAGAGGTGATACAGGGCTTAATCGATAAGGGGCATGCCTACCCCACCGGGGGCAGTGTCTACTTTCGGGTAAAGAGCTCCCCTGATTACGGGAAATTGTCCCGCCGCAGTCTGGAATCGATGATGAGCAGTTGCAGTATTGAAATGGGGAGGGAAAAAGAGCACCCCATGGATTTTGCCCTGTGGAAAGCCGCCAAGCCAGGGGAGCCATACTGGGAGAGTCCCTGGGGGCAGGGTAGACCGGGCTGGCATATTGAGTGCAGCGCCATGTCCCTGAAATACCTGGGAGATACCCTCGACATTCACGGCGGCGGGCAGGACTTAATCTTCCCACACCACGAGAACGAGATTGCCCAGTCGGAGTGCTTTACCGGGACTAAGCCGTTTGTCCGCTACTGGCTGCATAACGGGATGGTTCAGTTCGGTGAGGAAAAGATGAGTAAGTCCCTGGGTAACCTGATAACTATCAAGGAGGCACTCGATAGATACGGTGCCGATGCCCTGCGCATCTTCGTCTTAAGCTCCCACTACCGCAGCCCGCTCACCTACTCGGAGGAAGCGATAGAGGCGGCTAAAGCAGGGCTTCGACGTTTGGTGGATGCCGCCCATAGAACCGGCGAGTGTTATAGCGAGATGTACCGCTCCTATTTTGAGACACAAGGAGTTAAAACAGACGACATAGCACCAGCTAAAAGCTTTTACGACCGATTTATTTCGGCTATGGATGACGATTTTAACACGGCACAGGCATTAGCCACCCTCTTCGACCTTGCCAGTGAAATCAACCGTGCCCTAAATTTGGGAAACCAGGATAGAGTTACCGAACACCGCGCGACTTTTAAGGAACTAGCTGACGTATTGGGCCTACTTCTTCCAGAACCAGAAGCTGAAGAGCCTAACCTTGATATTGAGCCATTTAGCAAGCTACAGGATGAGACAATATCAAAAATCCGCAAGGTTAAAATGGAGAAACTAATTGATGAAGTAGGGAAAGCCTTAGAGAATCCAGCCGTAAGCACCGATGATGTAAAACCATATATCAACTGGCTAGTGGACATCCGGACTGCACTAAGAAAGCAGAGGCATTTTCAGCTAGCCGATGAAATACGGACGGAATTAGATAAACTGGGCATCATCTTAGAAGACACCCCCATGGACACATTTTGGAAATATAAGAACTAACCGGAAAATCTAATGCAAACAGGTATCATCATCGCTGGCATTATCATACTGTGCTTACTGGGCTTCGGGATGAGGGACTTCTTTGCCAATCCCGATGTCCACATCGGGGTCAGGATAGGGGTGGGCATTATCGGGGGCGGGGTACTATGGCTGGTGATAAGGACCATCAGGGCTAGAATAA
>Ga0209427_10003773_pt1 | contig 17700 bp, 10 predicted proteins | sample DeeMarSWOR136_30_FD_187465 | JGI IMG/M metagenome (GOLD analysis project Ga0209427, IMG submission 187465) | Marine sediment microbial communities from White Oak River estuary, North Carolina - WOR-1-36_30 (SPAdes) (version 2) | ecosystem: Environmental > Aquatic > Marine > Intertidal zone >...
AGATATCGATTATCATTTCCTAGACTGGGAAGTCGTCCAATGGTAGGACACATGACTCTGGATCATGGAATCGGGGTTCGAATCCCTGCTTCCCAGCCATCTTATTCTCTTGATTTCCCTGATTTTGACTGTTTCTGCCTTTCAACCGTAATACCATAGTTTCAACGCTTCTCACTCGATTGACATCTTTTTTGTCGTAATTTATACTTTCGCACGATGGCCAGACGGGAAAATAAGGACAAAGATGAACACGCAGCCAGCGCAGCTGAAAAGAAAATTCTTATCTTACTAGCCAAACGGCAGCAACTATGAAAAAAGCGATATTAATTTTATCCATTTTGCTACTCGGAATTTCAACCGTCAGTTCCGCAGCCGAACCGATTATATTAGGGGTATCAGCCGCATTTACCGGTCCATCTCGTGGTTTAGGCATAGAGCTTTATCGCGGTTCGATGGCCTATTTTAGCTATATTAACGACAATGGCGGTATCCGCGGCCAATCAATTCAACTCAAGCTGCTCGATGATGGCTATAATCCTTACCCTTGTATTAAAAATACAGTCCGCCTGATTGAAACCGAGGAAGCATTTTTGCTTTTTAATTATGTAGGTACGCCGACCGTTACCCGTATTTTACCGCTTCTCAGACGATATGAAGCCGAGTATGTCTACTTATTTTTTCCCTTCACCGGTGCCCAACCACAGCGGGAAGCTCCCTATGACAGGTATGCCTTTAACCTTCGAGCATCCTATCGTCAAGAAACCGCTGGTCTTGTAGATCAATTTATCAAAATCGGACGACGGAAAATTGCGGTGTTTTATCAAGCAGATGCCTATGGACGATCGGGTTGGGCCGGCGTCCGATTTGGATTAAAAAACCATAACCTTGATATTGTCGGAGAGGCCACCTATCGAAGGGGGGCCGAGTACAATGACTCCATGACAGAACAAGTCGAAATATTAAAACGGGCGAATCCTGATGCAATCATTTGTGTTGGCGCCTATGCTGCTTGTGCCGCATTCATTCGAGATGCCCGGTTGTTCGGGTGGGATATTCCGATTGCCAATTTATCGTTTGTCGGCAGTGAGAACCTAGCCCGACTGCTAATATCAGAAGAAACCCGGACCGGCCGCAGGTTCACCGATAATTTAATAAACTCCCAGGTGGTCCCAAGCTATGAAGACCTGTCTATTTCGGCTGTTAAAGAATACCGAAAGCTGATGGAAACCTACGCCCCTCCCATTCCCGAACAATTTCAAGAAGATGCCTACGATTCCCCGGAATATAGCTTTGTCAGTTTTGAAGGCTTTCTCAATGCCAAATTGTTGGTTGAGATATTAAAGCGGCTTCCGCAGCCATTGCGAAAACGAGATATTGTCCCAACCGTGGAATCCATGCCGGTTATTGATCTTGGAGTCGGAGTGCCAATAAAATTTAGCAAAAACCGTCACCAAGCCTCAAGCGAAGTGTACTTCACGACCTTGAAAGATGGAAAGTTTATCCCCATAGATGATTGGTCCCGATGGATAAAAAACGATGTCTAAATTATTTCTGAAAGCGCTGATATTGCTATCCATTTTATTTGGAATTATTGCCATCATCACTTCTGTGTTCGCAGGATGGAACCTGTCGCGTAACCTGACAAACGAATATAAAAGTAAAGGCATGGCAATCAGCAGGGCCATTGCTGACGCGTCTGTGGAGGTCGTCTTAAACAGTAATGCCTCCACATTGCAGTCAATGATGGATCAGTTTTTAATCATTGAGGGTGTTGCCTACGTGTTTGTTACCGACGGAACCAACGAAATTCTTTCTCATACCTTTGTTCCGGAAATACCCAAAGAAATTCATACCCTGTTAAAATCAGGTCAGGCAGTCCAAGAAAACGACATTACAAACACGGATCTGGCGATCGAACGAATGGGCAAAATAATGAATTTATCCGCACCGATTTTAGCTGGAGAAGCTGGATATGTTCACGTGGGAATGGATATGGCTTTGATTCAAAAACAGATATGGCAGTCCATACTGATGCAGCAAGGATTGCTGCTGGTGGTATTGCTCCTTACGTTTTTTATTGCGTATCGGATTATATCAACCATCAGCAAGCCACTAAACGCGTTAACCGAGTACGCCAATAAACTAGCGGCCCATGATTTTAGTCAGCCGTTAAAAGATAAACAACAAGTTGACCGCCTAGCAGCGCGATCAAAAGATGAAATCAGTAAGTTGGCCGAAGCCTTTGGGGCCATGGAAGAGAAAATAATTGTCTATATCCAAAACTTAAAAGAAACCACAGCGATAAAGGAACGGATTGAAAGCGAGCTGAAAATCGGTCGCGATATTCAAATGAATATAATTCCTCAAACATTCCCTCCGTTTCCTCACCGCCCCGAATTTGACGTTCACGCGTACATCGAGCCAGCCAAAGAAATCGGAGGTGATTTTTACGACTTTTTTGTAAACGAAGCTCAAAATAAATTCACGTTTTTAATCGGAGATGTTTCCGGAAAAGGTGTTCCGGCGGCGTTGTTTATGGCGGTGACCATGACCATGTTTCGCGCAACTTCCTCCCAAAGATCTGATCCCGCTGAGGTCATCACTATTGTTAATAAGGCATTATGCCAAAACAACGAAAACGCCTTGTTTGTTACGCTTTTTTACGGAGTATTGGACTACCATAGCGGTCAGTTAGACTATTGTCTCGCCGGCCATAATCCGCCTTACCTTCTTAAACCAGGCCAAGCCCCGGTCTCTCTGGAGGGGACACAGTCGATGGCATTAGGTGTCGATGACTCGGTTCAATTTAACTCAAAAACCATCACGATCTCTAAATCCGCACAACTGTTTGCGTTTACCGATGGTGTGACCGAAGCGATGAATAAAAAAGATGACTTCTATACCGATCAGCGTCTGATAAGCTGCTTATCATCTTTACAAGACTCCGAACCAAAACCTTTGATTTCCGCTGTCCTGGACGATGTCTTATCATTTGCCGACGGCGCAGATCAGGCAGATGACATAACAATGCTGAGCGTCAAACTAAAAGGATCCCAGCCAGATTCAACTTGATCTGGCACTTTCATATACAAGGAAATCAAGAATTTCCGGATTATTGGATTACTGTTTCTTAAGCCTGTCTCGGACAACATTCATTAATTGCAATCGGTTTTTTATCGGGAGGAGAATTTATTTTAAGAACCTCTCGGTGTTTTGGCCTGGACATTGGAACACGAAATCGAGTCTATTGCCTATTACGACATCTTTCAGACATCGCAAACAGGAGTTATCATCATAGTTCCTCAGCATCAATAAGGCCAAGAATATCAGTTTCCGAGCAACTCCTCTTATCCAGCTTAAAACCGGATAAGAAGCCCTGTCGTCACGTAGGTCCCTCCGAGGTCGACCGTAACCGGGGTACCGCTGGATAAAATCGGTGTGGAATATCCTGTGGAGCTGCCCGGGTCTTTGAAAGAAAGCCCGACCGTCAGGGAACGCATACCCACGTTCATTCCCACACCGAACGATTTCCCGAAGAACGTCTCGATCCCGCCGCTTACCCCAAAACCCGTCTTGCTCGAGGGAGTGAATTCCCAGTAGGTCGAGGTGGCACTGTTGTCATAGGTACCTGTGACCCAGCCCATAAGCATCATGGGCGATGCGGTAATGCTCATCATCATGCCCGCGCCCCCTATTTTTAATCTAAGGGGCACTTTAAATCCCACTATGAACGGGTTAAGGGCTATCTCCTGCCGGCCGCCCCAAAAGATCTGGGTGCCCCAGAGTGCTCGGGGAGCGGAAACCATGACTTCGGTGCCAAAACCGAGGGCGAAATTGGGACTTACGTCGATGAACAGCACGCCGCTAAAGTTGTAAAAAGCCGGAGAGCCCGCATCGACCAGTCTTGTCGGGTCAGCGGTGACTTCAATGAACCACTCATCAAGAAGGCCCCTGTTGTAGGAATTCATCAAGGAATAATAAAACCCGAGTTCCAGGCTGACCTTTTTCACGGCTTTTAGGGCAGTAGCTACCTTTTTTGCAGGTGCGGGCTTTGGTTTCTCTTGGATCTTTGGCTTTTCCTCGACCTTGGGCTTTTTTTCGACCTGAGGCTCTTCTTTTTTCTGCGGGACTGGTTCTGGGACTTCTTCTTGCACTTCCTCACCGCTCACAATCTCAACTGTTTTTATATCGATAAATCCCTGCACAGCCTGGCCGTATTGATCCTTCAAAGAAATCTCATAGAAACCGCCGGTCGTCCCTGAGGATTCGACAACTGTTCCCCTCACCAGCTGAGCGAGAACGTTGCTGGCAGGATCAGGGCCTGACCTGACATTGGCCAGCTGAGCCTTCACACGCAGGAATACAGTTCCTGCGCTTTTTCGGCAGGGAATCCAGATCTCTGTCCTGAGTCCACCTGGCATGAGCCGGGAAGGATCCATGTCCAAATACCTTTCCAGGATAGGACCATCAACTGCATAGTTGTTGGCTCTCATCCATTCCATCATCATGTGAATAGTCTTGCCGCTTTCCGTATAAGGCCCGACGTGAAGACCGATCACCACAGTGGTGAAATTCCATTCCTTTTTCTCCAGGGGCTCCTGGGGCATAGCATCGGAAGCAACCGGAAAGCCCACTTCCCAGACCAATTCTTCAGGCTGGACTGTTTGCGCAAAGTTGTAATAGATTCCCAGTATGGTCCCTATCTGGAATATATTCTGACCTTGCATTGCCGATACCAGAGTCCCAGCCACTTTTTCCCTGTCCGAAAGAGGGCCTTTATAAGGGATACATACATAGTTAAAAGGGTTAATTTCTCTTACAGAGAAAGAACTCTGTTCAGGGCGCTGCTGGGGAGCCGACGCCCAAGAAACCTGAGTAGCCAAGAAAACCATGAACAGAAAGACTGCAAGCATTTTTTTCAAGGTCAAGCCTCCTTCATTGAATTGAAAACTCCTGGTTTGAACAAAATATCCTGATGAACATTAACCATCTTTAATAGCTTTTTTCAGTTCTCTTTTCAATACCCTTTGTGGATGAAATCACGGGTGATTTTTATCTTCTCTATTTCTAATAAGTTAGTCATCTTTTTGAGGAGATATTCTCCTCCCTTCGGATAGGAAAAAATGCCTAAAAATCACCCCCTCAATTCATTCCAAACGGCGATTTACAGGACCGCTGAATAAATAGAATATACCCTTTGACAATTTCTATATTTAGGGGCAGCTCTACTGTCTGCAGAAATTAACTATATGAGTACTGAAGCCAACAGGGTGAAAAGAAGTCGTGCTCAGCACAAAAAGGGGTTGCTGAATTTCTCCTCAGTTCAAAAAAACAAGAATTGAGATAAAAAAGTGAAGACAAAAGAGATAATCCTGCGGGAGCTCCAAGAGCTGAAGAAAAAGACAAACGCTCTTGAACGTTCCGAGTCCTCGCAAAAACAGCTCGAAAAATTTTTCAACGGAAGCGAAAAACGTTTCCGGTCCATCGTGGAAAACTCGCACGAAGGGATCGTGATTGTCGATGACAGCTTCAGGATAACCTATGTGAACGATGAGTTATGCCGAATATTCCAATATTCTGAGGAGGAGATACTCGGCAAGGATTTCCGGGAATTTCTGGAAAAAGAAAGCAAAAAACTCATCGTTGACCATTACCTCCAGAGGCAGAGGGGAAAGAAAGTGCCGGACCGTTACGAGGCTAAAATCGTCCGCAAAGACGGCTGTATCAGGCATGTCGAGATCAGTTCCTCCGTCATAAGCAATACTGAAGGAAACATGGAAACCGTGGCTCAAATCCTAGACATCACAGAGCGCAAACAGATGGAAGAGGCACTTCAGGAGAGCAGGGAACGGTACAAAGCGCTCTTTGACCGCTCGCTCTACTGCGTTTATATTCACGATTTCAACGGTAATTTTCTGGATGCCAATAAAGCCGCGTTAGACCTGCTAGGCTATTCTAAAGAGGAAATCCCTTCAATGAGTTTTTCATCGCTGATCGAAGAAGACCAGCTGCCAGCCGCGATAAAAAATATCGGCGAGATCGTAAGGACTGGCTCTCAGAAAAAGCCGCTTATTTTCAAACTCCGGAAAAAAGATGGGGATTATGTCTGGGTGGAAACAGAAGCATCGATCATATACCAGGGAGATAAACCCACTGCGATACAGGGGATTGCCAGAGATATAACTGATTCCGTCCGGGCTAGCCAAGCCCTTCATGAAAGCCAGGAAAGATACCGCACCCTTGCTGAAAACGCAAGGGATGGGATATACGTCATCAGTCCGGACGGCTTTGAGTATGTCAACCCGGCGTTCGAGAAAATATTCGGCTATAAAGCCCATGAAGTGTGCCGCAACGACTTCAATTTCCTGGACCTCATTCATCCGGATGACAGAGAGCTTGTCCTGAAAAGAGAAAACGGCCGGAAAAAAGGAAAAGAACTTCCTCCTGAATATTCATTCAGAATCCTTACCAAACACAAAAAAATCAAACATGTTGAAGTCAGCACTGTCCCCCTCCATGGCGAAAAGCTGAGAGTTTTGGGGATACTCAGAGATGCGACCAAAAGAAAACAGGATGAAGAGGCGCTGCGGGACAGCGAGGAAAAATATAAGATATTGGTTCAGACTTCGCCAGATGCGGTCACCGCCACTGACTTAGAAGGAAGAATCACCTACGTGTCCAGGCAAACGCTCGAGATCCATGGTTACAGGCATGAAAAAGAACTCCTCGGAAAGAGCGCTTTTGAGTTGATCTCTCCCAAAGAGCGCAAAAGAGCCTTGACAAATCTCCAAAAAACTCTCGAAGAAGGCCGGTTGAAAAATGAGGAATACACGCTGTTCAAGAAAGACGGCACTGTTTTCACGGGCGAACTCAACTGCGCTGTGATCAAAGACGCAGAGGGCAGACCCAAAATGTTCATCGCCACCACAAGAGATATCACAGAGCGGAAAAGGACAAAGGAAAAAATAATAGAATCAGAAGAACGGTATAAAGACCTTGTTGAAAAAGCAGGAGTTGCCATCCTCATCGACGACAGAGAAGGGAAAGTCAAATACTGCAACAAGCAATATGCAGATATGTTTGGCTATCCTTTAGAGGAAATGAAAAAGCAGAACATCCGCTCGATCGTTCATCCTGATGACAGGGAAAGGGTTTTGAAACACCATAAGAGCCGCATTCAGGGCAAAAAGGTTCCAGCCAGATATGAATGCAAGGGGATCAAAAAAGATGGTACCATCATATTCATCGAAGTCCATGCCGACGCTTTAATGGATAACGGCAATATCATCGGGACTCGCTCTTACATCTGGGACATCACTGAACGCAAAAAGGTCGAAGAAGCTGTCCTGGCATCCGAGGAGAAATTCAAAACTTTGTTTAACTCCGCCGGTGATGCGATCTTCATCACTGACCTGGATGGAAACATTCTTGAGGTCAACCAGGTTGCCTGCGAGCGCCTGGGGTTCGAGCGAAAAAAGATCATCGATATGACCCTGGCGGATATCGACCGCCCAAAAAAGTCCGTTTCGCTGCCCGTAAAGATTGAGGAACTGAGCCATAGAGGCCACATATTCTTCGAGACAGCCCACAAAGGAAAGAATGGAACGATTATTCCGATTGAATTGAGCAGCCGCATAATCGAATACGAAGGAAAACCTGCAGCTCTCAGCATTGCCCGGGATATTACAGAGCGCAAGGTTGCTGAAGAAGAGCGGAAGCAGAGTTTCGAAAGATTACGGAGATCCCTGGAGGAAACCGTCAATGCCCTGGCCTCTGCAGTCGAAATGAGGGACCCCTACACAGCAGGCCACCAGCATAGAGTCACGAGCTTGGCCTGTGCCATAGCTGAAGAGATGGGCCTTCCGAAGGAAAAGACCGAGGGAATCCGCATGGCAGGAGTGATCCATGATGTGGGCAAGATCCGAGTGCCCGCAGAGATTCTCAGCTGGCCCGGGCAGCTGACCGAGATCGATTTCAACCTGATCAAGACCCATCCTCAAGTCGGATATGACATACTGAAGAGGATCGAGCTTCCCCACGAGGTGACGAAAATCATGCTTCAACATCATGAGAGGCTGGATGGCTCTGGCTATCCGCTAGGTCTGAAAGGAGACAAAATCCTTCTCGAGGCAAGGATTCTGGCTGTGGCTGATGTCGTTGAAGCCATGGCTTCTCACCGCCCTTACCGGGCAGCTCTGGGAATTGACAAGGCCCTGGAAGAGATTCAAAAAAACAAAGGGATCCTTTATGATCCTGAGGTCGTGGACGCCTGTCTGAAAGTCTTTAACGAGAAAAAATTCAAGTTCGAATAAAAACCGCGATTGAGGACTTAATTTCCCTTTTTCTTGATCGTCTTGCTCTTCTCTTTTTCGACAGTTTTGACTTTTGTCTCAGTCTCTGCGATTTCGTCAGTTTTGGTTAGATTTTTAATATTGGCCAGGACAAAGCGCTCAAGAGCCTCGACAACCTTAGGGTCAAATTGTTTTCCTTTCAGCTCCTTGCATTTCTCCAGGGCCTTCTTGAAGGGCAAAGGCTTGTTATAAGGACGCTGGGTGGTCATGGCATCAAAGGCATCGGCTGCTCCGATGATCCGAGCGGCGAGCGGGATCTTATCTCCTTTTATTTTATCGGGGTATCCGGTGCCGTCATAATGTTCGTGATGGTGCCGCACCATCGGAAGGGCAAAATTCAAATATTCTATGGGTTTGAGGATCTTCTCGCCGGTAAGGACGTGAGCCTGGATAGAGTGGAATTCCATGGTGGAAAGGGGGCTGTCTTTTCCGATAATGAGATCCTTGACGCCAATCTTTCCAATGTCATGGAGTTCTGCCGAGGTCTTGACCTCTTTGCATTCTTCCTCGTTCAAACCCATCTCTTGGGCAATACCAAGAGCATAGCGGGCTGTTCTCTGGGAATGGCCCCGCGTGTAAGGGTCCTTGGCCTCCACCGTATTCAGCAGGGCCAGGATAGCCTCATGATAGGATTTCTGAATATCCTCGTACAGTTTTGAATTCTCTATGGCCACTGCTGATTGGTTGGCCAGAGCGGAAAGAAGAGCTACATCATTGTCATCAAAGCAATTCGGCTTTTCGCGATTATCCACATAGATCAGCCCTAAGACCTTTCCCTTGCTGACGAGAGGCGCGCACATCACAGAGCGAAGGTTCATAGTGAGAACACTCTCTGAGGCGGCGAAGCGGTCGTCTTTGGCCGCGTCATTGGCTAAAATGCACACTTCTTCTTGAACCGACTTATTGACGACACTGCGGCTCATCTGGAAAGGTTGGGCAGGAATGCCTGCCCTGGTCTTTATGTACTTCGGCTCAAATTCCTTTTTGCCATCTTTGAGCAGGATACAGACTCTCTGAACATCACGAAAAACGTTGAGCAGCATTCCGGCAATCTGGTCGAGGAGCTCATCGACCGTTTGAATCGAGATGATGGCACTACCGACCTGGTAGACAGTCTCAAGATTTTTGATCAACCTCGCTGTCTGGAGATGTCTTTTGGTTTTAACGTCCGGGCGCTCCTCAGCCACTGCTCCCGGAGAGAAGACGACAGCTTGAATCTGATTCGTCAGTTGATCAAGCGGGATCTTGGTGGTGATCATCGGGTCGCTCTTCTGCCAGTCGACGTTGGTTGTCAATTCATCTCCCACGACACTGAGACTGGTATCCCCTATTTTGATCACATCACCTGGAATCAGAATTTGACGTGTGACCTGGTCATTATTGATGTACGAGCCGTTCAGGCTTTCTTTGTCATAGAATATGAATGCATTGCCCTCACGGACAATTTCAGCATGTAATCTGGACAGCTTAGGATCGTTGATGATCACATCGCAGATGGAATCCCGGCCAATGACCAACCGGGAACCGGTGAGTTCCCATTCCATATCCTTTTCTTGCCCTTCGATACAAACGATTTTCATTGCTTTAGCCTACTATGTACATTTTATTAAAAAAATAACACCTGGAGATAAACATCCTCGTGGATTCTTGAGTGTCATCGATTTCCCGCCTCTTTACTCATTCCTGCCCGTTCCCCACACAGGCAATTCTTCTCCAATTCCCAGAGATGATTTATAGCACAGAAATATCACTCTGTCAAAGAGGCAACTGACTTGTGACCGGCTTGGAACAGGCCTGCCTTTCAAATCCTATACGGTTAATTCTTTTTTCTGGCACTTCATCTCTTCTGCTTTATCCCATAAAATAAAAAGCTCTCCATTCAATTTTGTCGAAATTTCTGTGGCAAAGGTGAGTTTTGAATAGGAAATGACAAGAAACTGGAATATCCCTAGTAAAGGATAATGTAGATAAAAGTGCGTGTTAGCGTTCAGATCCGGTAGCCAAGCCCGGCAAGAATATGGAAGGCAACATTGGATAGATCGGCATGACCGCTGTGGATGGGGACCTGAACAAAAGAAACCGTGACTTTCCCCTCGAAAGACAAAAACAAGCCTCTCCACAATTTAGCCTGCTTTCCAACTGCGGCCTGAAGGGCAACGCCTGAAAAATAAAGTCCCGCCGCAAACAATCCCTTGTGCTCGTCGAACGCACTTCCTCGAATCGTGCTCTCAGGATGGGTGAGAACGACACCAGCGCCCAAACGCCAGATTATCTTTTTCACATCCCACGCCCGGTTAATGGCGATTATATTGAAGCCATCGCTGATCGAAAAACGCTGGATCTCAGCCGAAGGATTGGCGAGATAGATCTTGTGATGGACAAGCTCCAGCTCCCAGGCCCGGTCGTTTGACCAGCGGCTGAGTCTTAAATCATAGTAAGGGAATCCTTCGAAAGTACGCTCCTCGTACTCTGCCTTCAGAGAGATATCCGTGTATCCTTTCTGGACAATCGTCAGGTAGGTGGGGACATTCCAGGCACCACCCAAAAATCCTTCGAACATCCAATCAGAACCCAATAACGGAGTTGTCAGAAGAATAATCATGGCCAGAGCTGACAAGCGGAGTCTCATCTTATCTCCTCCCAGGATATACAGTTCATAACATTTAACTGTATAGTTCATTTTTAATCAGAAAATCAAGCCTCTCCGGAAAAATGCCGCCCGCTCCAATTCTCCACGTCTCCCGGAAACAGTGAAGTTTTATTAAATTGATATTTTTGTTATGTTTGGTTATATATATAGTAAGGGGATGCGAAAAACAAAGACCTGCCTCCTGCTAGTCTTATTTATCCCTATTATGTGGGATATCTGCTTGCCTCAGGAAATCAGTACAGAAACTGACCAGGCAAAACTCAAGACCATTCTGAAACAAACAGCCGACTACTGCGAAAGATTGAAAAGAATAGCCTTGGATTTTATCTGTCATGAAAACATCCAGGAAGAAAACTATTCTTATAAAAAGACAGAAAGAATTAGTCCCGCAGATATGGCTTCCGCAACCCCTTTCAAAAAAGTGGATTTGAAGCTCAAAGGCAAGAGAATCCATTCCTGGGTCTACGACTATCAGATGATCAAAAAGGGAGACACTCTCGAAGAAAAAAGAATACTGTTGAAAGAGAAGGACAAAGAAAAACATGTGGAGAATGCGGAGCTGAAGATCAAAGCGTTTAAAGCGAAATTTCTGGTCTACGGACCTGTGGGATTTTTGAGCCGTTACTGGCAGCGGCATTTCAACTATGAAATAATCGGCCACGACGAGATAAACGGCAAGAAGACCATAATCATCTCGGCCACGCCTACGGAAGAACGGGAAGAAAATTACAGTTTCGGAAAAATCTGGGTCGATGAACAGGAGTTCAGCATCCTGAAGATTGAATGGGACCCGAGGTACATCCCAGGCTTCGAGGAGAAAGTCACCTCTGGTTCAGGAGGTATCAAGAGGAGCTTATCCTGGTCAGTCTATTATGAAGTCGAAAAGAACCGCGTCCGTTTTCCCAGCAGGCAGATCATCGAAGAGACCTTCCTGACTGAAGCAGGAAAAGAACGTCCTGGGTACCTTGTCAACTTCATCTATGACAACTACAGATTTTTCACCGTGGAAGTCGACGTGAAGTATGACTGATATATGATGATCCTGGCTCACGACAGAATTATCCGATTATTATTCTAATCCAATTTTTTCAAGCCCTTTCAAGCCCTTTCAAGCCTCTATCCAGACTATGGCCATGAAATTGTCTGAGCACCAGACAGCAAGAATCCAAAGTCGAGTAAAATACGGAACTTTTTAAGCTGACAATGCGTCAACAGGAATAGAAGTTCATTGCTCTGCGTTCAAGGAGGTCTATGATGACAAAATTGTTAGTAAAAGCGAATCCCTGGACTATTGTGTCCGTGATACTGATCGGCATTATTGCCTGCCTGATTCTGATATTTTTTATCTTTTGATTCAGCCCTCTTCACTCAGGAAAGAGCGTTAATACTAAGAATCTGCAGGCAGAACAGCCGGCAGTTTTGAATTCGATTTTGAAGGCGAAATAGAGGTGGCAGCGCTACGGGGATTCGAACCCCGGTTTGATGGCTGAGAACCACCCGTCCTAGTCCCCTAGACGATAGCGCCACCAAGGTAAGGATAGCTCAGAATACCAGATGTACCCCTGGTAAGTCAACTTTCAACGCTGATTTCATTGCTGATTTTTAGCTTTTTTTGAGTTTCAGCCTTTTCGCTACAGATTCAGCTATTTTCAGTCAAATTTGAAACATAATTGGAACATGGGGATAAGTCTACTCTGAAATAAAACAAGGTCATGAAGGTTATAATTAATCGACTTTAGACAGCAGCTTAGAATCAAAATTATGGCTTCAGATTGACAAGTTGCTTTAGAGGGAATAAGATTATTACACAAAAGATTATTAGGAGGGGGAGTTTTACATGCGCAAAAGACCATTATTCACAATATTTCTCTTCTTTTTGGTCTTATCATCTTTTTCATCGCTCAATGCCCAATGGGCAAGAGCGTATGGAGGATATGACGGGGATAATGCTAACTCCATTCAGCAGACGAGCGACGGAGGGTATATTGTCGCAGGCTACTCCTCATCATTTGGTGCTGGAGGCTATGATGTTTGGGTACTAAAGCTTTCTTCGACTGGAGCTATTGACTGGCAGCATACATATGGAGGGAGTGGCAATGATTATGCTAACTCCATTCAGCAGACGAGCGACGGAGGATATATTGTCGCAGGCTACTCCTCATCATTTGGTGCTGGAGACTATGATGTTTGGGTTTTAAAACTTTCGCCGACTGGAACTATTGACTGGCAGCGTACGTATGGAGGAAGTGACTGGGATTATACTAACTCCATTCAGCAGACGAGCGACGGAGGGTACATTATCGCAGGCAGCACCAACTCATTTGGTGCTGGAGACTATGATGTTTGGGTTTTAAAACTTTCGCCGACTGGAACTATTGACTGGCAGCGTACATACGAAGGAAGTGACGGTGAAAATGCAAATGCTTATTCCATTCAGCAGACCAACGACGGAGGGTATATTGTCACAGGCTACAAGGAATTTGGTGCTGGAACGGAAGATATTTGGGTATTAAAGCTATCTTCGACTGGAACTATTGACTGGCAGCGTGCATATGGAGGAAGTGACGTGGATTATGCTCACTTCATTCAGCAGACCAGCGACGGCGGGTATATTGTCGCAGGCAACACCTTCTCAATTAGTACTGGATGCAGCGATATTTGGGTATTAAAGCTTTCGTTAACTGGAACTATTGAATGGCAGCGTACATATGGGGAAAGTTGCGGTGAAAATGCTTATTCCATTCAGCAGACCAGCGACGGAGGGTATATTGTCGCAGGCAAGACTTGGCCATTTGGTGTTGGTTCCAGTGATGCATGGATTTTAAAGCTTTCGTCGACTGGAACTATTGAATGGCAGCGTACATATGGAGGAAGTGACTGGAATTCTGCTAACTCCATTCAACAGACCAGCGACGGAGGGTATATTGCCACAGGCCACACCTTCTTATTTGGTGCTGGAAGCGGAGATATTTGGGTATTAAAACTTTTCTCGGATGGAAACATTGATCCACACTGTGGATTCATAGGAAGCTCAAGTGCATCAGTTCTCAACGCTTCTTTTTCCCCTGGGGATACAAATATAACACCTGAGGATACACTCATTATACCTTCGGATACATCTATTTCCCCTCAACCCAGTGATGCAACTGTCACTTTTCTCTGTCAAGAATATATACTTACAATTTCTGCAAATACTGGAGGAACAACAAATCCTGCACCAGGAACTTACATCTATGATCCTGGGGCACAAGCCTCAGTACAGGCCATACCCAGTTCTGGATATCAATTTAGCCGCTGGAGTGGGGATACATCAGGAACAACTAACCCGGTAACTATAAATATGGATTCAGATAAATCCGTAACAGCCAATTTTACAGCTAAACCCATTAGTGATGGCGATGGAGGTGGTGGAGGCGACGGGCTTTGCTTCATCGCTACGGCTGCCTATAGCTCTCCCTCGCATCCTTATGTCAAAATTCTGCGGGATTTCAGGGATATATACCTTCTATCCAATAAAGCTGGTCGTGAGCTTGTTGATTTATACTACAAATATTCACCTTCAGTAGCGAATTTAGTTGCAAGAAGTGAGCCCCTTAAAGTTATAGTTCGAATCCATCTTGTTCCAATTATTGTATTGAGTTATTCGATGGTCCATTTAGGCCCGATAACTACAGCGGTGATACTTCTTCCTTTTTTAGTGCTTCCACTCCTCCTTGTACGGCTTATTAAAAGGAAAAATAGCCGATTGTAACCCAAATCCCTTAAAGCCCTGTCTTCCCGATCCTGAATAAGGTAGCTCATGAATTTCACGTTTAACCAATGAAGATAAGGTTCCAACCTGCTGGGGCAAGTCATAAATTTGTTTTTTTGTACGGTTCCACCTTTAGGGTGAGTCCCTGGACGTCCTGGACCACTGCTTTATCACCGGGTGAGAGCGGTTCTTCACTCGTTGCCCACCAGAGCTCACCATGAATAAAAATCCTTCCCTCAGTATTGTTCCACTCTTTGACCTTGCCCACCTGTCCAATCAATCCGGAGCTGCCGGTTAGGGGCTTTTTTTTCTTTTTCAGCATGAGCCCGAGCAAAGGAATGACAACATGCTCCATGAGCTCAAAGAGTACGTACGCCAAGACAATAAAGAGAAAGATTTTCAGTATCATCGATTTCAGCTAACATCAATCTTAATATCGATAATCTTATCTTAATTAAAAATCATCCCGGTGACAAACAATGAAAAGAAAGAAATCGCTGTTTGCTTGGAGAAGGGCAAAATCGAAGAAATCTGCCCCTCATCTGGACGAAGAGGATAACCAACATTCAATATCCAACATTCAATTTGACTCCCTCCTCATTAATTGATATCCTTTCAGCCGAATAATCAAGGGGAACAATGGGCATCGAATGTCCCAATGGCAACAAGAGCGGTTGGGGGCTGAAGAGTCGCTAATTGTGCGTATCTCTTTGTTTCATCTGATGAAAAACCTTAGGAATTATTGAAATAAATGAATCCACGGAAGAAAGGAGCCAGGAGTATGGATCAAAAATTTTTGGATTTATACAACGACTACGCCAAGGGTTCCCTCAATCGCCGTGAATTTCTCAAGAGATTAGCTGTACTCGCTGGAAGCACGGCAGCGGCCGTCACCCTGCTGCCTCTGATAGAGAATACATACGCCCAAGCCCAGTTCGTTCCCAAAGATGACCCCCGCCTTCATGTCGAAAATATCAAATATCCCGGCGAAACAGGCGATGTTCTTGCCCATTTAGCCAGGCCGAAAGGAGAGGCGAAACTGCCTGGTGTGATCGTGATCCACGAAAACAGAGGCCTTGTCCCTCACATCCAGGACGTGGCCAGGCGGGTGGCCCTGGAGGGATTTTTGGCCGTTGCTCCGGATGCCCTGTCACCGCTGGGAGGAACTCCGGAAGATGTCGATGAAGGCCGAACACTGATGCGGAAGCTGGATAGCCAGGCGACCATAAAAAATTATGTGGCTGCTGTAAAATATTTGAAGACGCATCCTCAGTCTACCGGAAAGGTCGGATGCATGGGATTCTGTTGGGGAGGAGGAGTGACAAACCAGGTCGCTGTCAACTCTCCGGACCTCACAGCTGCGGTTCCATTTTACGGTAGGCAGCCAGCGCCTGAAGATGTCCCCAAGATCAAAGCTTCTCTGCTGCTCCACTACGCGGGCCTTGACGAACGCATCAACGCAGGTATCGAGGCATTCGAGGCCGCCTTGAAGAAAGCATCTGTCGAATACAAGATATACATGTACGAGGGAGCCGGGCACGCATTTTTTAATGACACAGGTTCCCGTTATCATGAGGAAGCGGCCAAACTTGCCTGGGAGCGGACCATCGCCTTCTTAAAAGAGAAGCTAAAGACCTGACAACTAGCCTGGATTGATTCATTTGCCCAGGCAGCATTTCTTGTACTTCAATCCGCTGCCGCAGGGACAGGGATCGTTTCGACCCGGTTGAGGACTTGCGCGCATACCCGCAGCGGCCTTTGACTTCTGCGTCTGCTCCTCGAGTTTCTGCCGGCGCCATTGAGCGGCCACTTCTGCAACGAAAGGACGGCAGAGAGTAAAAAAGCGTTTATAGCCCTGGCAGAGGTAGTTCAGTCCCTCTTCGCCATCCGGTGTCCGGATGAAGCGATTCTTCGGGCACCCTCCGTTGCACATATCCCTGACCTTGCAGGCCCGGCAGTAGCTGGGCAATGTTTCCAGTTTGGCTTGGCCGAAGGCTCGCTGGGCCGGATTCTCGAGCAACTCAACCAGGGAAGTCTCCCGGATATTCCCCAGGCAGTGTTCTGCGTCGACAAAGTGGTCGCATGAAAAGAAATCTCCGTTGTGTTCGACAACAGGAACATCACCGCAGGTGGGCCGGAAGATACACAGGGAATGCTCCTGGTCAAAGGCAGTCCTGGCTGCTTCTTCGAATATCTGGACTTTGATCTGCCCGATATCCTGATCCCTCCACTCTTCGAAAATGGCGCAGAGAAAATCACCCCAGGCATCAGCCGGCACGGTAAGGGGACTAACTCCCCTGTCAGCGTCCGGCTGAGGCTCGACCATAGGCAGAAAGGTCACGTAGGAAGCATTGATCTGTTTGAAGAAGCGGTAGACCTCAAGAGGATACTGGACATTGCGGGCGTTGACCACACATAGAATATCGCAAGAGACTCGGTGCTTTTGCAATAGTTCATACCCGCGCATCGTCTGGGCGAAGGTGGGCTTCTGGTCCTTGGTGACGCGGTGTTTGTCATGCATGTCCTGCGGACCATCCAGGCTCAGCCCTATGGCAAAATCCTCTGCCGCTAAAAAACGGCACCACTCCTCGTTGAGGAGAGTGCCGTTGGTCTGCATGCCGTTGGCGATTCGCTTGTTCGGAGGCTGATGCTTGCGCTGGAGTGCTGTAATCTGGCGAAAATAGTCCAGTCCCAGGACTGTCGGTTCCCCTCCATGCCAGGAAAAACGGATCACCGGCTCTGGGGAAGCCTCGATATGCTGGACGATGTATTCCTCCAGAATGTCATCTGGCATGCGGAACGACTCGCCCTTTGGATAGAGGTGTTCCTTCTTCAGGTAATAACAATAGTGACAGTCCAGGTTGCAGATGGAGCCGACCGGCTTGACAAAAACTTGAAATTCGCGGGAAGCTTTAGTCATTGGCCAATCCCCCATCTCAGGGTAGAAT
>Ga0209427_10003774_pt1 | contig 17697 bp, 10 predicted proteins | sample DeeMarSWOR136_30_FD_187465 | JGI IMG/M metagenome (GOLD analysis project Ga0209427, IMG submission 187465) | Marine sediment microbial communities from White Oak River estuary, North Carolina - WOR-1-36_30 (SPAdes) (version 2) | ecosystem: Environmental > Aquatic > Marine > Intertidal zone >...
CGAAAAATCCCCAGGGCCTCCCCATAAGAGCTCTCCGCCTCACCGAATCGACCCGTCTCGCAGTAAACATTGCCCAGGTTCATTGTGCATGTCGCCTCGTCAAGCTCGTTCCCAGGGATGCTATGAAATCGATCCCGTGCTTCCCTAAAGGGCTTCTCGGAGGAGCCAGCGCGCCCCAAAGTATCAAAAGCCAATCCCCTGTAAAACCACCACAAAGCCGAATCATCCATCTCCACCTCACGCGCATCATACATTCCGAACTTCATCTCATAAGCCCCAAGGAGCTCCTTTCTCAGGGCAGAGAAGTCTGGGATGCGGTCGCTAGGTCTCCGAGAAAAGACACGCGTAAGAATCTGCTTCAGGCTTTTCGGCAAAGAATCATCAACTACCTCACCCACCCCCCTCTCCACGTACTCCCTGGCCAGATCTGGACTGACGCATGCCTCCTCACAAATAGGAAATGGATGCCTCCCTAAAAAGGCCTCAAGCACAATCAATCCAATCGCACACTGATCTGCCGTCTGCCCAATAGGTAACTCATAAGGCACTAACCATTTGCCTCGGCTCCTCCAAAGGGCTATAACCTGCTCAGGGGCCATGTACCCAGGGGTACCTATTACATTGGCGCTAAAGTCCGTAACCTTAAAGACGCCATCCCCATAGACCATGATGTTATCCGGCTTAAGATCCAGGTGGGCAGAAAGGCCATGCCCGTAGGCATGCAGTAAACCATCACAGAGCTGAATCCCAAGAGCTAGAGATTCCTTAAGGCCTAACTTCTCCCTTTCCGTCAGATAGGCTTTCAGACTCCCCCTAGGCATGAACTCGGAAAAGACAAAGGGGATGTTTCTCTGCATTTGGGGATGGATAATGTTTTCTAGCAGGAGCACCGGCACGATATGGGGATTCTGTCCCATCTCCAGCCAGGGGAGGGCTTCCTCAAGAAAGGCTTTAGATATCTTTTCTTGCTCCCCTACGGGTAAACCGAGATAATCGGGCTCAAGGAAGGAGTTGAGGGTCTTTGCCGCATAGAGCCTCCGTGCCCCAAACCGCGTGGATTCCACAAAGAAAACTACTCCTATCCCGCCTGCCCGAAGCCCTATGACCTTGAAATCTTTTTCCCCAAATTCCCGACCATATCCCCAGGGAATTTCTATCCCCATTCTACTCAGGCGAGTCGCGGCCATTTGGCTCTCTTCATCGGGCCACTCGCCTACTTTTGAAGGCTCGACCCAAGCGGGGGTTTTGGGCTCGCTAAGGGCTACCATCCGCCAGCGGGTAATTGTGGTCTTTGGATCCTCTCTCTCCATAGCCCCCTCTTCTCACCCCAAATCCATTAAGGGCCCCGCGCAACGCATGAATCACGGCCTTTATGCCGTACCATATTCGGCCTTAATGATTATCTCCTCCCCTGAGGCATCAACCACAACCCTCTGCCCGGAAGAACATTCCTCCGCCAGGATTTTCTCGCTCAGTGGTGTCTCCACCAGTTGCCTTATTATCCTTTCTAGGGCCCTTGCTCCATATAAGGGCTCATACCCCTTCTGCACCAACAGCTCAAGGGCCTCATCCTTGACCGTCAGAAATATTCCCTTTTGGTCCAGCTGAGCACTGAGGGGCTCGAGCATCTTCAGAACAACGCTCTTCATATCCTCCATTTTCAGGGGACGGAAAGATATTACCTCGTCTATTCGGTTGAGAAACTCAGGACGAAATGTCCCTCGGAGCTTTGTCTCAATTTCCTTCTTTATGTCCCTGCCATTCTCACTATCCGGGTCTACAAATCCTATCGGCTCCTTGTAATAAAGCTCCGTCCCAATATTTGAGGTCATAACGAAGATGGAATTTCGAGCATCCACCATCCTTCCCTGTCCATCGGTGAGCCTCCCGTCGTCAAAGAGTTGCAAGAATGAGTCAAAGACCTCTGGATGCGCTTTTTCCATCTCGTCAAGGAGCACAAGAGAATATGGTCTTCTCCTTAGTTTTTCTGTCAGCTGTCCCCCCTCTTCATGCCCCACGTAACCAGGCGGAGCCCCGATAAGCCTTGCTACACCATGCTTCTCCATGTATTCGGACATATCGAGGCGGATCATATGGTCCTCCGAGCCAAAGAGGTCCTCGGCCATGGCTCTGGCAAGTTCGGTCTTCCCTACGCCTGTGGGACCGAGAAAAAGGAACACGCCCACTGGACGGCGTGGGCCCTTGAGCCCGGCCCGCGCACGCTTTATGGCCTGGGCAACTTTCTCCACCGCCTCATCCTGGCCGATAACCCTCTCTTTGAGCCTATCGGCTAACCTGAGAAGCCTCTGGCCTTCTTCCTGTGTTATCCTTCCAACCGGTATGCCCGTTTCGCCAGCGACTACCTCAGCCAGCGTCTCAGCAGTCACAGCCACCTGTGGCTTTCTTACCTTCCGTAGATCTCCAGGTTCATCAGTGCCTTCCTCCGGATATTCAGGATCTCCATGATAGCTTACGGCGGGAACCCTTACCGCAGCACAAGCCCTGTCCAGCACATCTATGGCCTTGTCAGGGAGTCTTCGGTAGGGGAGATAGCGCACTGAGAGATCAACGGCAGCCATCAGAGTTTCAGGAGGAATACTTACCCCGTGGTGCCTCTCGTAATCCCCCTTTATCCCTTGCAGAATTTCGAGGGTTTCCGCTGGGGTGGGTTCCTCTACCATTATTGGCTGAAACCTTCGTTCCAGGGCTGAATCCTTCTCTATATAGTGCCGGTATTCTTCAATGGTGGTCGCACCGATGACTTTTATCTCACCCCTGCCAAGAACGGGCTTCAAGATGTCTGCGGCATTAAGCCCCCCGGCCGCCGTCCCTGCCCCAACCATGGTGTGGACCTCGTCAAGGAAGAGGATCACCTCAGGGTGGGCTTTGGCCTCATCTAATACCCCGAGTAGCCTCTCTTCAAACTCCCCGCGCAGCGTTGTCCCCGCTACCACGGAGGCGAGTTTAATCTCCACAATCCTTTTACCCCATAGCCTCGGTTCGATATTGCGGGAGACGATCCTCTGAGCCAGGCCTTCTACAATAGCGGTCTTCCCCACACCTGCCTCGCCGATAAGCAAGGGGTTGTTTTTCTCCTTCCGCAGCAGAGTGCGGATCCCCTCCAGGAGTTCTTTCTTTCTGCCCACGATGGGTTTAAGCCTTCCCTTTGCAGCTAGATCGGTGAGATCACGTTCAAAGCGGTCAAGAAAAGGGGTGTCTCTTTTTGGACTTTTTGGAGGAGGTGGGAGGGGTTCTTCACGAGGGCCAGCCGGGGCCCCCTCTTCCTTTCGTTCCTCTTCTGGCTCCTTCACTTCCTCCTGGGTCGACTCAACGAGCCTCTGGGGTGTTGTCCCTAGGTCCTTCAACGCCCTTTCTATGTGGGGACCCGGTTCAAGGAGAAGGGCTTTTAGAATGTGCAAGGGATAGAGGAATGCTATGCCCTCTTCTCCGGCGAGGTCTTCGGCCTTTTTGAAGCATGTCTTACATTTCTCACTTCTATGGATGATCTCGTTTTCCTTTCGCTCATAGTTGCCTTCTCCCAAAAGGGCTCTCACCCTGCGCCGCAGATACCTGGGGTTCAGGTTGCACGTCTTGAAGGCTGAGACGAGGAGAGAAAGCTCCCTTTTCATTTCTCTTAGTCCCTCGGGTGGGAGGTCGATGCCAATTTGTTTGAGGACTTCTTCCTGCAAAAATTCATGGGCTTTGCACAGGGCAATGAAAATGTGTTCTTTCTCAATGAACTCATGCTTCTGCCAGGCGGCCTCCCCAGCCGCTATCTGCCAGATGAAGGCGACGGAATCGGTATGAGCGACCATCGCTTATTTCCCCCTGAGTTCCTCCTCAAGCCGAGCAACAAGCTCTTTGACCCTCGCCACATGCTCGCCATACTGGGGTGGGGCAAAATCTATGGATTGTCTGAAATCCTCGATGGCAAGCTCGTATTGGCCAATCATAGCATATGCACGACCGCGATTGGCATAAGCCTCTACATAGCTTGGGTTGAGTTGGATTGCTTTGTCACAGTCCTCAACGGCCTGCTTGTATTGGCCAAGGTGAATATAGATATTTGCCCGGTTGTTGTAGGCTTTGGGTTCTTTTTGATTCAGCTCTATGGCTTTATTACAATCTTCCATAGCAGGCTCATAAAGCCCAAGAGTTATAAAAGTAGCCCCACGGCTATAGTAAGCCTTGACATATTTTGGATTCATCTCTATGGCCGTCGAGTAGTCTCTTATAGCACGCTCAGGTTTTCCGATACGATTGTAGGAATTCCCCCTGTTATTGTATGCCTCGGCAGACCTTGGATCCAGCTCTATGGCTTTCGAGTAATCTCCTATCGCCCGTTCAGGTTGACCGAGATCGTCGTATAAAGCTGCCCGGTTATTATAAGCAGAGGCATGGTTCGGATTTAACTTTACTGCTTCCGAGTAGTCTTTTATTGCCCGCTCAGGTTGACCGAGATTGGCATACGCAACCCCGCGGTTGTTATAGGCTTCAAAATCCCTTGGACTGAGCTCTATAGCCTTGTCGCAATACTCAATGGCCCGCTCATATCTCCCAAGCTCAATATAAGAGTATCCCCTATTTACTAGTTCCCAGGCCTCAATCTCCTCACGGGCCTCCTCCTTCAGGCGGGTGCCAGTTAGACGCGCATGGATCTCCTGCAGGGTCTTCTCAAGTTCAGAAAAACTCCCGAGTCCCCTCTGCTCAGGTCGCTTCCTCAAACACTGCATTATCAACTCATCAAACTCCCTGTCCCCAGATGACACCGGCGCAGGCTCTTCATAAAGGGTCTCGTAAAAATACCGGTCCCATTGAAACGCAAACGGGGGCCGCCAGAAAGGAGGTTCTCCTCTTACCATTGCATAAAGAACGCACCCAAAAGCACACATGTCGGAGCGAACATCAAGGGGAGGAACTTCCACATCTTTCTTCAAGACGCCACGGCGTTTTAACTCCTCAGCCCCTTGAAGCACTTGCTCAGGGGACATGTAAAAGGGAGTGCCGCAAATGCGGTTTTGGCTCAAAACAGTAAGCCGCCCGTGTTCCTCACCTCCAATAGCCTCCGGTGCAAAAGTCTCATCCTTCACCGCATGCACCAGGCCAAAATCTGTTACTTTCACCATCTTGTCCTTCGTCACCATGATGTTCTCGGGCTTTATATCCCGATGGATAAAGACCCTTCCCATCTCTTTGAATCGTTTCTCGGCATGGGCCATGCCACGGCAGAACTGAATGGCAAAATTGACAATGAGAGCCAAATCTAATCCCTTCAACTTTATCCACCCAGAAAGATCTGGTCCATACTGCTCATTTCCTACTATCCACTCCATAAAGACATAGGGCCGTCCAAGATGGGTCCGCACATAAAATGCCCTCACAATATTTTTGTGCTTCCCGAGCTCGACCCATACTTCTGCCTCAATCTTGAATTGTTCTATCGCCCGGGGACTTTCCAGAAACTTGTTCTGAAACGTTTTAATAGCCACGGGAACTTCATCATCTTCTTTATCCAGAGCCAGATATACGATGCCCATTCCACTTTTTCCTGAACCACCTCGGATGTCGTGAACATAGTAGCGGCGTTTCTCAGGAGGTTGATCTTCCTCCCACGGAACAGCAAGCTCGGAGACCATATCTCTTAGGGTCTTGTTTCCCAAAGCCATTTTTTATCTCCAAATTTTAACTATCTTCACATTCTCCTTTTCCTAACGGGAGAAATCACTCTTCCTGAACTTCGGCATCAGGTTCCATTCCAGAATATTCGAGAACATTCCTCTCCGTTCCTTCATTCTCAAACTTTTAGGCTCATCAAATATCCCCACTGTTTTCCCCTTTCAAAGGCATCAGTCGACATGCCATTTCTATGGCCTTATCTCTTTCAATCGGGCGGTTCATAAGCTGGCAAAGTCTCGCCAGATTCAGGTAGGCTTCACCGTAAAGAGGGTTTTGATTGATAGCCCTTTGGTAGCTAACTTCAGCCGTTTTATAATCCTCTCGACACAAGCGCACATTTCCCAGGCCCAAATGAGCCTCAGCCAGACCGGAACGGATGGAAAGGGCTTTCCTGAAGTATCCTTCGGCCTCATCGTAGAGCCTATCTTGGGCACGGAGGTTTCCCAAGCTTACATAGACCAGAGGCTCTTGAGGAGCAATTCTCTCGGCTTGGCGATAGCAGGCAAGGGCATTTTCACGGTCTCCTTTCTGGACTAGCAAAGACCCCTTACCAATGAGAACATCAACGGCGTCCGGTTCAAGAGCCTGCGCTCTTTGGTAATCGCCCAAGGCGCCCTCAAAATCCTTCAAGGCAAGACGGGCAGTGGCCCTGTTCATGTAAAACCTTGGATCATGAGAATCCAGAGCAATTGCTTGATTGTAGCATTCAACTGCCTTTTCGTAGTAACCAAGCTCGTCAAACCCACTCCCTCTCGCATTGAGGTCTTCGGCGGAAAGGGGCTCTGGGCTGTCAGCCAGGGTGCAAGGCCCCCCTGTCAATCCGATATAAACCGATTGGAGCCCGTCTTGTAACTCCTGGAAATTCGGCCTCTTATCAGGAGATTTGGCCAGACAGCGCATAAGAAGGCCCTTCATCTCTGAACAAGCCTTTTTCATGGGCTCAGGTTTTTTATTTAGGTGCTTACTTTTTAGCCCATCTATGGTGAGGTCATCGAAAGGACGCCTTCCTTCTATCATTTCATAGAGTACGCAACCCAAAGCATAGACATCTGTCTTTTCTTCCACCGCCTCGCCTCCCCATTGTTCATGGGGCATGTAAAGCGGAGTGCCTCCCTTTCCCATGACAAGGCCGAAGTCTGTGACCTTCGCGGTCCCCTCTCTCGTAATGAGGAGGTTGTCGGGTTTTATGTCCCGGTGAATAAAGGGGACATTGAGATCCTCATTGACCTTCCTTTTGGCATAACCTAGACCGTTTAAGGCCTCAAGGGCAAACCGAATGGCAAGGGAAGGCTCGAGGTCTTTCTCCTTTTTGAGCCAGTTTCCCAGGCTTACCCCGTAGCGCTGATCTCCCTCCACATACTCCATGATGAGGAAAGGCCGATAGCGTTCATCCAGGTCAAACCAGAAGACCTGGACGATATTTCTGTGCTTGCCAAGGGTGATCCAGACGAGTCCTTCGCTTCGGAAAAGGGCTGCCTCCTCGATCAATCTTTCTCTTTCCTGCTCCCATCTTTTCAGGGTCTTGAGGGCATACAGCTTGCGGTCCTTTTCCCTCCTGGCGATACAGACAAGCCCCATTGCCCCTTCTTGGCAGACCTCTTTGACCTGGAAGGTGTTAGCTGTTCGGATAGTCCTTATCTGCTGGCCAGAAAAATACAAACGCGTCTGAGGTAGAATTTCCTTTTTCAAGTTCCTCCTTCTTTTTGCGAGGGTAATCCCAAAAAAGAGCGTCTGGGGATGATCTCGTCTCTAATACGATCGCCCTGAGCTTCGCCAGGTTCCCTGTGGTGTCCTTTGCAAAGTTCCTTTTGCTGATTTGAATGTCTATACCAACGCCCCCGCAACTGGGGAGCCTCAACTGAGCAATTTGATAACCTCCCGGGAAATCTCGGCGATGCTCGAACCTCCCCACATTGGAGCGCCCTTTAAGATGCCGGCTGACAGATGTCTTGGAGATTGGGTAACGGTCAAGGAGATATCCCAAGTCAAGTTTGGCCTCTTGGTGTGGAGATTTAAATTTTATGATCTTGGCCAGGGCGACAAAGCGGAAGAGATTTTCAAGCTCGGTATAGATGGGTCTCTGTTTTGCCACCTCGGCATACTCGACCGTGAAATTCTCCGCAAAACTCTTCGCCAGAGAGTTAGGACGGCCCTTTCCTACAATCTCTCCCCTCTTATTCAGGTACTCTTCCTCGGTGAGCAGCATCACCTGACACTGCTTGATGGTCACGACTCCCTTTTCTTGCACATAGCAATTCTCCCCAGGGTAGAACCAAAAGCGGTTCATAGAAGAAAACGGAATGGAGATTGGCCTCCCTTGAAGAACATCCTCTTTAGCCTTATCCAGCGTTATGCCCGTAAGACTGGCGAATCTCGGAACACTAATGGAATCGGAGCCATCTGCCAGCTTCTTCATGTCGTAATCAGCCTTTACCATGACCCAGGCAAAGCGGGTATCGAAAGGGATGCCCAGGACCCTTACCCACTGGGGAGAACGGCAGATATCATGCCATCTCTCAATAGCCCTCTCTATCTCGCTAACAGAGGAAGCTTTGAGAATATGCTCCCCTGCGTTCTTGAGCCTTTCAATCACTTTGGGATTTGGATCGATGGAACAGCCGGGGTCCGAATAGTAATATGTGTTGCCTTTCAAGACTGCATACTTAAGCCAGGTGTTTCTGAGGGCAACGACAAAGTCATCCAAATAAATCGGGGGTAGATCGAGATTAACCTGGCCAAGTAGGATGATGTCATGGTTTTTCTCGTCTACTACATAGCCGATAATCCGTGTAAGGCCAGCAAGTTCAAGGAGCTCCTTGGGGCAAGGACCTTTTTTCTGGCAGGCCTTGAGCCTTTCTTGGAGGACCCTCAGAGACACCGCCCGCCCCTTTGAGACAGATGTTTGTATTCCTTCTTTTGTCGTAGAAGTTCTAGCGGCTTCTTTACACCACGCATCTTGGATCATTGACAGTAACAAAATGAATGAAATGGTTAACAAAGCATATTTCTTCATAACTATTTCTCCTGTACAGGAAGTTGTACTGGCCAGGAAAGGCTATCATTCGAAGGACGGGATTTGAGGACTTGATCTCTCATCTCAGAGCCACCCTTGCCTGCACTCTCAGGTTCGGGGGCCATATAGACACCCCCCCGATTATTGCCATCACCATCGCCAAGTGGCGTGTATGGTGCTGTATCACCAGGTAGTGGCTCAATCACAGGTGGAGGGGGCGGGGGGCCTGGAGGAAAATCCCCGAGTTTACCTAATTCTTCACGTTCACGCTTGGGAACAGTTGATGGATATGAGAGGGCCTTCTTAAGATTTTTCTTATTACTGGTTTTAAAGCTACCAAGTATGTAATTACGCAAACCGCCTCCGGTCATTTTGCTAATCGTACCATACTCCTCTCCTATAAATTCTTTCACTAGAAGAGAAGAGTTCGATCGCATAGCGCCTAAGTGTTGTGTTATGAAAATGTCCAAACCTGCACAATCAACCCAATAGACTTTTAACCGTGGCAGCTCCTTTTTAAGTGCCTTGGCCGTGTCATGATAGGCTACCATTTTCTCATTAAGACGAAAAACCGGGACAGGAAAAGTACGATTTCTAGTTGGAGCATCACCGGCAGTATTGATTATGGCTAAATTTTCACCAAGGGTGTTATAAAGTCTTTTTACATCACTTTCCCACGCCCTGGGATCAACCAATATGCCCCCATCTACGAGACCAGGCCCTAGTTCTGGTATTATTATAGAAGCAACGTATCCACCGTTGCTGCCCCAAAGGCCATTTACAGTAACGTTATATTTGGAAGAAAGTTCTGTTTTTAATCTATCTAAGGCCAAACAAAAGGATTGGATAAATTTAAGAACATTCCCTTGTCTCACCGGGTTAAAATAACCTCCTGTATTGATGTTTTGTTCTGTTCTTATCTCAAACTCTTTAATCCCAGAGGCTAGGGCATCGGTCATTCTTGACTTCAAGACGTCATAAATCTTAGAAGACAACATTTGCCATTCTTCTTCACCTCCTGGTAATAAAGCATCAGAGGGCATAGGAATAAGTATCTGCCCTTTCCTTTCGGTTACAATTATCGTTTCCTTTTTCACCCTATGAAATTTACTGAAATCGTTTCCCAAGCTTGCTTCAAGCTGCCACTGATTTATTCCCAGATCGCTCCAGAAGATGTTTATTGGGGGCTTATCAGCTGACATAACAACTTGAGGAACCAGCCCCCATATGAGTAATGTCACCAAAATAGTTAAACTATGAGCACTTTTTAACATGGTATTTACCATCCTACTAAATTTGTTTTAATTCTCTTTTAATGAAAAACCCCACCTTCTCGGGCCTCATGGAAAAATAAGGGTGGCGATCGTCCTGTTCCATTTTATAAATTCGGTTAACCTGTCCGAGGTGCCGAATAGAGATGAAGCAACCTGCCATCCGCCACCAGCGCCATCCCCCGCTGCTTGCTACCCTCAAATATGAAATGGTATCTTAACCTTCTCAGCCCTTCACTCTACCTTTTGTTGGGTTTTCTCTAAATTATCCCTCGGCTCCTGCCAGTCAGGATCAATCTCAATGGCCTTTTTAAAGCATTTTATAGCTCCTTTCTTTTTGCCTGCTTCAAGATGTTTCAAGCCCTTTCTATTCCATTCAAAAGCTGAGTACGGTTTGAGGGTTTGTTTAAGTATCGAAAGTACTTCTTCATCGGGTTTTGAATAAATATTTCTTAATATTCTTAGCTTTATATCTATATGAGAACCAGTAGATAATGATTCAATTAGAACCTTCCTGAATGTCAGATTATCATCAAAAGACTTCATAAAAGACCTCATCTTTTCCCTGGTGTGCACCGTATATATTGCGTATAATATCAGCGAATCAAAACATTTTATCAGTTTAGAGATTCCTGCATTGTAACCTATATTCGTTAGTAAATTGAAAGCGCTGAACCTGACATTCCCATCACCATCTTCCAATGCCTTTATTAAATAGATAAGTATAGTGCGATCATTTAAGCTACCTAATGCCTCCAGGGCTGAAATGCGGTCAATGGGAAAATCGCTAGTTTTTAAAATTTTTACCAAATAAGGGATTGCCGTTTTATCACCTAACTTCGCTAATGCTCGCGCCGCGTGCGAACGCACGTCCTCATCTTCATCATTTAAGATTTCCAGTAAATATGGGATTGATGATTTATTCCGTATGTTACTTAATATACTAACAGCAAATCTACGCATAACCACATCTATATCCCTTAATTTTTTTGTTATACAAGGGACGATAGACTCATCATGATAGTCACACAGGGCGCGAATAGCATTTCTGCGTATATTCTCATCTTTCCCCTCTAGTTCTTTTAACAAAAGAGGAATAATCTGCCTAGTACCTGTGTTTCTGTCTAAGTCGTTTAAAATATCAGTAAAAATAAACCTTATTTCTTTAGACTCAAGAAAGCCTTTTTCAACTTTCTCTTTATTACTTTCATCCTTTAATGCATCCTTTAAGTAGGGAATAGCCGCACGGTTAGCTAATTTAGCCAATGCCTCTCCCGCGACCACACGAACATCTTTATTTTTGTCCTTTAGGCCCTTTATTAGATAAGGTATTGCGCGGGTATTACCTAATTCCGCCAAAAGAAATATTGCCAGCTTCCGGGTAAAAGGAATTCTATCCATTATTTTTTCTATTAAGTAAAAGAACCCAGATTTATCACCTAATTTGGCTAGTGCTTGTGCGGCATATAGACGTACAGCTTCAGATGTATCTTTTCTTAACGCCATCAAAAGGTGTGGGAGCAATGTTCTATCTGTTTTATCACATAATTCACCTAATGCCCTAGCCGCAGAAGCTCTTGTCTCATTTTCCCTATGATTTTGGAGTGTATTAACTAAATGAGTGGTAATAGATTTGTCGCCCAGTTTGCATAATGCGTCCGCAGCATGCCCACTAACAAATCCATCTTTATGTTTTAATAGTTTTATTAAATAAGGGATTGTTGACATGTCTCCTAATATGCCTAATATTCTTGCAACAGTTCCAAGGACGACGTTATTATTATCCCGCAAGAGCTCTATGAGATAAGGAACGGCTGACCGATCACCCAATTGGCCTATTGCTACGATAGCTTCACAACGATTTTTAGGATAATCACTTTTTAACGATGAAAGCAATGGAGTCAGTGAATATATACCTTTAAAAAATTCTTTTCCTTTCTTAGAAGCATGAAGGTTTTGTAAAATACAATTTGTAGCTTTTAAAAACTTTTCCTGAGAAGATATATTTTTTATTAATCTGATATCTCGTTCGGAAATGTCTCCAGCGAAAAGTAACTCTACCGAATACTCTTTACTCGGTTTGAAATATTTAATTATTTCGGAACATGTTCCAAAATCTTTCAGTTTCCCCACCTCAGCCATAGCCAGTCCTTTTTCGAGCCAGGTACCCGTATCCCCTGGATTTTCCTCCAATGCCATGTCATACAATTTAATTGCCTTTTCTTCTCTCCCAAGTATAAAAGCTGTCTTAGCTTTGTTCTTGTAGTTCGGTTTTGGAGCCGGTTCTTCTAAGACCTCATAATGTTTTCCTGTGAGCTGATGATAAATTCTTATAAACTCCCCCTTGAGTTCAGTAAAACTCTCATATCGCTCATTGGGGTCTCTCCTCAAACATTTAAGGATAAAGTTATCAAGTTGCTCATTGTTTGAGATCGGCGCAGAAAGATTCAGATCAATTGATTTAAGGAAATAATAAACATACGTGGCGTTCATTGATAACTTGGATGCTATCCTGAAGGCCTTGTCCAAGATGTCCCTATCACTGCCTGTGTCGGTTTTGTAGGCGTGCTCTCCTTTCAACATCTCATAAAACACAAGGCCGGAGGCGAAGACATCACAGGCAGGGCCAATTGGATATACGGGATGCCCCACGTATTCAAGGAGCCGTTCATCAAATTGTTCCGGTGCCATGTATGGTGGAGTTCCGAAACCTCTTGATATACTCACCATTTCAATGTTAAGCGGAGAGTCGCCATACAGTGAGTCATCCCTTCTGATCTCTTCAGCAGCACCTATCGCCCTTGAAAGCCCAAAGTCATTGATCTTCAATACCCTATCAGGAGTGATCATTATGTTCCCTGGTTTAATATCTCTGTGGATGATAACTCCCCTTTTATTCGCATACTCCATTCCGATACAGAACTGAATCGCAAAATTAAGAACGGTTTCAATTGGCCACGGGCCTTTTTCTATCCATTTGGTCAAATCGCCACCTTCTATGTATTCAGACATAACCAGGGGGACATCCTCTATCTTTTCCAGGAATTCTGCATTCACAATATGCCTGTGCTTTTCTAAATCTACCCATATCTTGCATTCCTCAAGAAACCTTTGGATTGATTTTCCCCTCTTCTCCCATTCCTCATCAGTTACAGGTTTCCTGAAAAATGGCTTGACGCTCTTTGCGGCATAGGGCTTTCTATTGTCAAACAGATCCTCGACGATCCATACAATCCCCATCCCACCCGCATGTATCCGCCTTACCTCATAACGATTGGCCAATTTGAACCCATAGCGCCACCTGATGGTAAGCCCCTGTCTTTCAAGTTGTTCAACAACCTTAAGACTGAAGGGATCTTCTTCAGGGAGTCTTATCCGGGTTTGAGGACGAGGCCTTTCTTCCATTCTCCTGATGGGTAAGGAAGAGGATTTGGTCAAGGTATCGCGTGGTTCCAAACTATTGTTTACCTTATCCATCCCTATTGCTCCATCTCCCTATCCTCACATCTCAATCCTTCAAGCTTCTCTCCCAATACTCGTAAACTGGCAGCATATTTCTCGATCCGGGCGCTCACCGTCTTCTCGGGCCTCCTGAAAGAATAAGAGTAGCGATCATCCTACCCGATTTTATAAATTCGCTTAGCCTGTCCAAGGCGCTGAATAGAGATGAAGCAACCTATCATCCGTTACCAGGGCCATACCCCGCTGCTTCCTCCCCTCAAGGAGAAGATGCTCTCCCTTGCCAGGGGCCGGCATCCTCTTCACCTTCGCTCTTTGAACATCGTCAAGGAAATCCTCGACCTCCGCCCCCATCGTCCCACACGATTCGCGGGCGTCTGGAATCGCCTCTATGATATATGATTCTAACAGCTTTTTAAACATCTTTTTCATGGTGTCTTCGGACCCAAAAAGGTCCAACCCCTTCAGCTCGCCTTTGACTACACCTACCATTCCCACTTGATCAGGTATCGAGTGAAAATGGCCGAGGTAGCCCTCCATGTCGGCCTTTTTCCCGGTGAAAAGCTCACTCTGAGCCCCTGTTTCACTATCAATACGCAGGGAAGAAAGGGAACGGCTGATGGCATGCCAAATCTCTACCTGATCAGAGCGGTAGGTCTTTCTGAGATTTATCGAATCACTTACCGACCCGAGAAGCGTTTGCCTGAGGCAACAGGTGGTGTAATGGTCGCTCGTTCTGGCCATCTTCATCCCCCATTTCTCCTGCCTCCATCGCCCCTTCTCGGTGCAGGAAACAGGAACCCTAAGAGATGCCATGGCTGGCACCAGCACGGTCACATTCACCATACGGTTCTGCTTGGCTCCTAAAAGCTCCTCTCCCATGATGAGCAAAAGATCCCGCTCGCCCCTGTTTGTTGCCACAAGTTCAGAAACCACTGCTCCGCCGACCTCTCCCACTTCCACCAATCCCTCCTTCAGCGCATCCTGCAGAAAAAGATAAGGGGGAGGGCCTTCGTCCTCCCCCACCAGTGGAAAGATCGTCAGATTTCCATGGCTCTGGGGGTCACCCAAGCGAACATGAAGCCCTAGTGAATTCAGCAACCCTGCCTTCATCACTTTAAACCTCCTTGCTCTCCTCTTAGTTCAGGGGCTCGCCATCTGCCGAAAGAGTTTCCTCAGGCTCTCTTCCGTAACGGGCAAACTTGGCCATCTCCTTAATCCCCCAGTAGATCTGAAGACCGCCAAAGATGGTCCAGAAACCTCCCCCAGCATCAATGCTGCCAGCAATATTGAGCAAACCCACCATGATCAACCCCGCCCCGATGACAATAAACATCCCCCGATGTCTGATGATGAGCGAGAGGATTCCCAATGGGATCAGCACCATCCCCCACTCCGGTGAAAGAAAGGGGAGGACAAAGTGGAGAACGCCCATGATCAGAAGCCCTACTCCCCAGCCTCTAATATCCTCCGACATCGTCATTGGTTTTTGCTCAGCCATCTCTTCCACCTCCCTTTTTGATGTTTCGGGGCCATCCCAAAAACCCTACTTAATTTACTGATCAAATCGGTCATTTCTCGCTCGGGTTTTTTATTTGGATGATTAAAAGACTTGGGATTTCTCCCTAGGAATAAGATAGAAACGGGTGGGCCGAAGTAGGGAGGCCATGGGGAGATCGTTAGAGGAAAGCGATCTCATGCTCATCGTAGCACGGATGGTTGGCTGCAGAGGCACGGCAGAAAGAATCGTTACCCCACAGAGAAAGGGGGAGGTGGAACCGTGGAGCATAGTGGTGGTAACAACCAACTTTCCCGTGGAAAGCAGGCAAGACAGATGATTTGCACCGGGGCGGTCTCATGGAAGGAAGGAATTGAGGAAATTTAGAGGTTGGCTGAACTCTTCCAGGAAGAAGTCTATGAAGATGCCGATGTTTTCGTGAAGCCCGTGATTGTCGGGAGGAGAAAGGCTCCCGTGACACTTGTTGTCCTAAGTTTTCCCAGCATATTAGATAGGTCACTATTTTCAAGTAAACGCGTGATTATCTCCGATCAAGTTCCTCAAGGATTTCTTGACAGTAGGACCTGATTTCACCCGTGACCTCTGGGGGAAAGGCCTCGCAGAGCTTCAGGGTTTCCAAACAACGCTTCCGGGCTTGGGACGAATCATTTTTCCGAAAATAGATCTCGGCAAGATTGGCCAAACATCTTGCCTGATCAAGCTCGGTCCCGGGGATGCGCCGATACATACCCAGGGCCTCCCCAAACGAGCTCTCCGCCTCAGCAAATCGGCCCGTGGCGCGATAGACACTCCCCAGGTTCTCTGTGCATCTTGCTTGATCAAGCTCGGTTCCGGGAATGCTATGAAATCGCTCCCAGGCTTCCTTAAAGGGCTTCTCGGAAGAGCCAGCGCGCCCCAAATCATAAAAAGCTTCTCCCCTCTCAAACCACCAGGAGGCTGAGTCGTCTATCTCCACCTCAGGCGCATCATACGTTCCGAACTCCATCTCATAAGCCCCAAGGAGCTCCTTTCTCAGGGCAGAAAAATCCGGGATGCGATCGCTAGGTTTGGGAGAAAAGACATGCGTAAGAATCTGCTTCAGGCTCTTCGGCAAAGAATCATCAACTACCTCACCCACTCCCCTCTCCACGTACTCCCTTGCCCGCTCTGGACTAACGCATGCCCCGTTACAAATAAGAAATGGATGTCTCCCTAAAAAGGCCTCAAGCGCGATCAACCCAACCGCAAACTGATCTGCCCTGTGATCTACAGGAAGCTCATAGGGGACTATCCATTTACCCTGGCTTCTCCACCAGGCTGCCACCTGCTCAGGGGCCATGTAGCCGGGGGTCCCGATCACATTTGCGCTGAAGTCAGTAACCTTGAAGATCCGTTCCTCATAGAGCATTATATTATCGGGCTTAAGGTCCCGATGCGCCTTGAGGCCATTCTCGTAGGCATGCAGTAAGCCGTCACAAAGCTGAATACCCAGGATCAGAGATTCCTTGAGGTCTAATTTTCTCTTTTTTGCCAGATATTTTTTCAGATTCCCGTTCGGCATAAAGCCGGAAAAGACAAAGGGAATATTCCTTTTTAGTTTTGGGTGAAGAAGATTTTTGAGAGCATGTACCGCAACGATATGGAGATGCTGGCCCATCTCCAGCCAAGTAAGGGCCTCCTCAAGAAAGGCCAGAGAGATCTTTTCTTGCTCCCCTCCGGGTAAACTGAGATAATCGGGCTCAAGGAATGATTTGAGTGTTTTTGTGGCATAGATCTTCTTTCTCCCAAGCTGTTTGGACTCCACAAAAAAGACAACCCCGATGGCACCTGCCCGAAGCCCTATGACCTTGAGATCTTTGTCGCCGAACGCCTGTCCATATCTCCACGGAATTTCAATCCCCATTCTGCAGAGACGGGTCGCGGCCTCCAAACTCTCTTCATCAGGCCACTCAGTAGGTTCAAGGCGCATCCCTTCCGAAGGCTCCTTTTCAACTTGCCGGCTTATGGCCTCCAGCCGCCACCGGATAAGGGTCTCTTTGGAATCGTCTGCCATGCCTTCGTCCGACCGCTTATTTCTAGAATGATCCATCCCAGTGACGCCTCATAAGAGTTTCACGGGATGAATTACTATTTTTTTTCATTTTCATTCTTGCCCCTCCTCCCTTTGAGCACATGTCCTCCAGTGCTCCCATCCCTCCATTGAAGAGGCAGGGAACCCATGGCAGAGCCTGAGCCCGGTGATGATCTCAGGTTTTCCGTGCGAATAGAAAAGAGGCGATGGAGCAGAGAATGCTGAGGAGGGAAAGGGACTGCGACTTTCGTTATCCAGGCCAACAAAGAGGGCGGTTTCAATGTCCGTTGGAACAGGATCTTTAAATTGGAGAAAGGTCTCGGCCCTTCTTTCCAGGAGTGAGCCCATCTCATTCCCCTTTTTCAAGTGGGCGATAACTTTCCGCACATCCCAATCCTTCACCCAGGCGAAGCTAGCCAGAGAGTAAGCACACAGCCCCCGGATAAAGGCCGTTCTCTTCTCGGCTGGAGTATAGAAATCAGAGACTTTTGGAGGAGGTTCACCAGGCTCTTTGAAAGACTGAATAAACTTGTCAAATAATCGGGGGATATCCTGAGGACCAAATTTATGATAGTAAAGACTCTTGATATCCTCCTCGGTTTTTACCACCTGAAACCCAAATGGAGGGAGGGAAAAATCCATCCCGTCTATCCTTTGATCAGCCGAGGACCTATTCTCCCCCAAGAGCGAGATAAAAGCCTTAATTTCT
>Ga0209427_10003775_pt1 | contig 17696 bp, 12 predicted proteins | sample DeeMarSWOR136_30_FD_187465 | JGI IMG/M metagenome (GOLD analysis project Ga0209427, IMG submission 187465) | Marine sediment microbial communities from White Oak River estuary, North Carolina - WOR-1-36_30 (SPAdes) (version 2) | ecosystem: Environmental > Aquatic > Marine > Intertidal zone >...
CCGCCCTTGAGAGCTCGAGAATCCCAACATAGTGACAAATCGAGAATTGAGTCCTTATTTTACAAGGACTTACGAACGTAACTTACAAACATGTGCTAGGGCTGTGGTCCACCAGAGGCGGATTGGGATTGGACGTGCTTTTATCTGATAGAATGCCACCGGGTCGTCAAGAAGTTTCCTGGCATATAGTAGCGGCCATATTGACGATTGCCCGCTTTTGTGAACCATCCAGTGAGTTACATATTGAAGATAGCTGGTACAGTCGGACTGCGTTGGAGGACTTGCTTGGTGTATCGGCTCAAAAAGTACATACGGATCGTTTATACGCGGGGTTGGATTGGCTGCTGGCCCACAAGGAGGTCATCGAAAAACATCTTAAAGAGCGCCTCGGTGCCTTGTTTGACCTGAAGTATGATTTACTCTTATACGACGTAACCCGCACGTACTTCGAGGGCGAATGTCGCGGTAATCCGATGGCCAAACATGGTTATTCCAGAGACAACCGTCCTGACTGTTTGCAGGCGTGCATTGGGTTGGTGGTGACCGAGGATGGCATACCATTGGGATATGAGGTTTTTGATGGTAACACCCACGATTCAAAGACTGTTGAAGACATTGTCAGGGCTATGGAATCCAAGTATGGGCGGGCAAATCGCATCTCGGTAATGGACAGAGGTATGGTCAGCGTGGACAACCTACGGCAGTTGGCTGCCAGGGGATAAACGAGGATATGTACAAGACGGGCAAATCCTGCCGGCCGGTGTTCACAAAGTTCGTTACTATGGTCTGTGGAGTTCCTCGCATCGCAAGAAGCTGCGCAAAATACAACAGATCTTGACTCAACCTGGAAATGATTAGCAAGGGCGATTGGAAGAAGATATTGATGCGGTGGTGCCCACGCCGTGAGAAGCCAGACCATGCCCCTACTGCCAGAAGGGCACGCTCATCTGGATAGGGCAACTGCCCCGCCAAGGCAGAGCACCACCATGAGACAGCTTACCTTTATCTCACCGGCGATCAAGTCTAATCCGAAACATGAACCTTCTGTGTACGTGACAATACCGGTGCATTTATCCATTGAAAGAAACTCCCAAATTCACCACCGGTTACCCCTGATAAGCCACTGGTCGCACCAAACAGACCAACCAATCCCCCATCGGGCAACATCTAATCTCACCAATCCACCCGCCGCTCACCAATGACACGCAATCTATCGCCTTATTGAAATTCCAAAGGACCTGTCCCCGGTTCAGTCCAATCGAGCATTTGTGTCGGCTGCGCGACTCAAAGACTCTTAATTCATTTCTTAATTCATTCAATGGCCGGCGTCTATCCGCTTGCATTTGTCGTTGCAGAAAGATAGCATGGGTAATCACGCGCGGTGCTGCCGGTGGCGGTCCTGCGTATAAGTATCGATTGCTTCAGGGAGATAGCATGAATACATAGGAGAATAGCAATGAGACGTCTCAGTCGTCGTTTGTTCTTGGAAGAGACCGAGCTGACCCTCGGCCCATGGGTCGGGATTGACTCGGACAGGAAGAAGTCTATAGATAATCCGGCGGCGGACGGCACTTCTGACGCGCGACTACCGCAAGCCCTTCGTAGTTCCGGCGGAGAACGATGTCTGACGGGTACAATACGTTTAATGCCGATCCTTGAGAGGTGAACAATGATCCTGAGGACCCCTGCATTCGCGTGGGCCCTGTTCGCTGCTTCGGCGGCTCTCGCAGAAGCTCACTATCCCGCAAGTGCGGTCGTTACCGATGCTGCGTTGCACCCTTGGTCCACTAACACACACGCGACCGACGTTGCCAAGTCGCACGCCGAGGAGATCACCGCTTCGACGGGGGCGACACACAAGTACACGGTCCTCCAAAGCGGCACGATGGATGGCCGCAATTGCCGGTCGCCGATGGGCTGCGGGGTAGCGAGGGAAGGGGCCTTCCTCCAGACCTGGGAGTCCAATCGCTCGGTCCGGATGGAGAACGTGGGCGACGTCGACGTGGTCAACCCGTGGCTCTCCAATGGCCGCAACAACTTCCGCAGTGTAGAGGAGATAGTCTCCTCCGCTGTCTCGCCGGGCATGACGGATGGGGACAAGGCTTTCGCCCTCTGGTTCCAGGAGATCCGGTATCGTCACCATTCCCCGGGCGACAACAATGAACTCGGCGACCCCGTAAAGGTCTTCAATGTCTATGGGTACAACACCTGCGGCAATGACTCCATCTGCCTGGCTACGCTGTGGCGCGAGGCCGGACTCAAAGTGGCGCCGGCCCGGGCCCTGGGCCACTGCATCTCTCAGGCTTTCTATGACGGCGGCTGGCACTTCTATGATGGCGACATGCACTCCGTCTACCTCTTGCGAGACAACCAGACCGTAGCCGGCGAACAGGACATCGTGCGCGACCACGACCTAATCAAGCGGACCCATTCCAAAGGAATCCTGTTTCCGGATACCTGGTGGTCCGAGCCAGAAATGTGCTCTATGTATTTCTTCGAGGGACAGGTCGCAGGCGAACGCTCGGGCAAGTCCGATACCACAATGAACATGGTTCTGCGTCCCGGCGAGGCGCTCGTTTGGCGATGGGGACAGCTCCGTCCGCTCAAGTATCACGGGATGCTGCACGTGACCCCCACGTACGAAAGCGCGATATGCAGCGGCCTGTGGGAGTATCGTCCGGATTTCTCCAAGGCCGTGTGGCGCAAAGGAGCCGCGGCCGTGGAGAATGTTGCGATGGGGCCGGACGGCTTGGCTGCCGACCAGGGCAAGACAGGCACGATCGTCTGGTCTATGCGCAGCCCGTACGTCTTCGTGGGAGGCCGGCTCAACGTGGAGGGTGCGGGGGCCCAGTTCTTCATTTGCCAGGATGGCAAGAACTGGAGGCCAGCGCAAGACAACCTTGACAAGTTCTTTTTGATTGTCGGTCCGGCCTGCTACGAGTACCAGCTCAAGTGCCAGTTGGAAGGGCCGGCGCGGCTCAGGTACTTGGCGATCATCAATGACGTGCAGATGGCCCCCTTGGCGCTGCCGGAAATGGTCGTCGGCGAGAACGTTTTCACGTACAGCGACCAGTCTACAGGCGACCGCAAAGTGCGGATCACTCACCACTGGGTCGAGCGGTCGGCCTCAAGACCGCCGTTGGCGCCGGCCGCCGCCGTCTGGCCGCCCGACGGGGGCGAGCCGAACGGCACAGATATCGTATTTCAGTGGACTGCGTCCAGCGACCCCGACAGCGATGCAATCGCTGACTATCATTTCGAGCTGTCCAGCTGCGCCGACATGAAGTGGCCGCTTTCGATGAGCTTCTACAAACTCATCTCGCGGACTGCCGACGCCACTAAGGAAAAGAACAAGACCACCGGCGCGGAGAGAATCACAGTCAAGGCCCAGTATACCCTCTCTCAGGCGGGTCTGTTGACGCCGGACCGCACGTACTACTGGCACGTGCGGGCGCAGGACAACAAGGGCGTGCGGGGGTCCTGGAGCAAGACTTGGCGATTCACTCCCCGTGGCCCCGCGCACCCACTTGATGTGACCGTGGACTACGACCAGGCCAAGAGCGTGGGCACCCTCCGCTGGAGAGCCGATCCGGTGGGTCGAAGGCCGGTCAAGTACCGGGTCTACGGCAGCGATGAGAAGGGCTTTACGATAGCCGACCAGAGCCACCAGAGTGTCGTGGGCGTGACCAAGGAGGAGATGGCTGACTGGAACCCGTGGTTCCCGGCGAACTTCATCGCCGAGACCACGGCTGCGGAACTGGCTGTGCTTGGCACGGACGTGGACCTGCCTGCCGCCAACAAGACCTACTACCGCGTGGTGGCGGTCGACGAGCAGGGTAAGCGCAGCGGGCCGTCCGACTACGCTGTTGCCCCACGGCCGGTCGTTTACAGCAAGCCGGTGCTGACCGCCCAGGTGGGCGCCGAGTACCGCTACCAGGTACTTGCCAACCGATCTCTGGGAGACCTCAGCTCCCGGATGGCGGATGACCGGCAGACAAGTGGTTACTTCGACATCGAGAAGCCCCGGTTCGCGCTTACCCAAGGGCCAGCGTGGCTCATAATTGACGAGGCGGCCGGCGTGCTCTCAGGCACGCCAGATGTGCCGGGCCGGGCCGACGTCACCGTCACTGTCGCCATTGATCGCCAGGTGCGGAAGCTCGACGAGGCGGCCCTGCGCTGGGGCCGCGAGAAGGTCCTTTCTGTAGATATTGAGCGAGTCGGCATAACGACCCAGAAGTTCGTCATCGACGTTCTGAGCAGAGAGCCGTAAGAACATGTACATTCGCGTTGACGCTGACCACCGCTCGTTGATGCAGATCCACCAGCGGGTAGATATGTTCTGGCGATACGCCTTGCTCAAATCTCAAACCGCCTTTACACCAGGCGGCAGAAGTCCCGTGGATTACTCCGCAATAGCCTTACGGTAATAGGCGTCATCGTGCTTCTGCTTCCACGCGTCAATCGGCGCTTTGAGCGTCGGTCGGTGCTTTGCCCACATCTCATTAACGAATGCGTCCCAAGCTTGACCTTGGCGTGCCCACTCTTTGTCATGGTCCCTACCTGTCGCTTCTCTGATGGTCTTGACGAAGGCGGAGTCGTCTTCGTACATCCAGCGGTCCACATAGTCGAAAAAGGCATCGTGGTTCCAGGACTTCTCAGCGTGAAGGAGGCGCATAGCCAAGGCCTGTGCCACCCATCCAACGCTCGTGCAGCACCGCCGATAGCTCTCACCGGTGTTCTGGCCGTCCTTCCACTGTGAAGGCGGCGTATGCTCGTAGGGCCCCCAGCCGCTGCCCCGCGAACGGCCCGCCCCGGTCGCCGCATCGATCCCCGAATGCCCGGCAAAGACGACTTTCGCCCCGGTCCAGCAATTGCCGTAGGCTGTCTGCTCATCCTCGCCAAAACTCACCTTGGGGAAGGACCTGTTGATATTGGCCAGTTCATCATCGCCCAGAAGAAGTCCAGCCAAGACAATGGGCAGCTTGCGTCCACTGCCGTGTCCGCCCCAAGCCGTCCAGCCGGGATGGCCCGCGCGGACCATACCGCCCAGGTCAATTCCCACCTGGACGAAGTTTAACAACAACGGCTCCTTGTGTTGCGGCTCAAGGTCAGTGCACAGCAACAGTGCGGAGATGCCAACCACCCGCCCGTACTCCAAACCATACTGCGGCATGTTTTCCACAGGCTCTTCGAAGCCAAAGAAGCACGTTCCCACCCACGGCCGCTGGGTGAAGCGGATATACTGTTGGATCTTTGGCATGCTCTTGGTCGCGGCGGCCACCGGCAACAGGTCCCGCTTGATGTTGCGGGCCAGGTATATCCTCTGCTGGCGGTCACAGAAGCCCGGCCGAAAAGCGTCCGGCGGCTGCGGCTCACCCACGCAGGTCAGAACCACAGCCGTGCGAATCGGGCTGCTGTCGTCCACGCCCCGCTCGATCTTGTTCCGCAATTGGGCATGGAGCACCAGATTCTTCGGCATGCTGATCGTGGAAACGAGCGAGTCGCCCGGTTTCATTGTCACCGGAAGCCGCTGAATAAGTGACGGCGCGAACCAGTTTCGCACGCCGCTGTCGTAAGCAACTTCCATCTTTGCAGGAGGATTGAGCATAAAGCCGTTGCGGACGCGATGCTCTTGCTTGCGTTCTCTGTCCATTCGGTCCAGTTCGCGTTTGCGGATCTCGTTGCCGTAGAGCGGTTTGGGATCGATTGACTCTATGGTCACCGGCCCGACAACGTACCAGTCGCCGTTAACTAACTGCCCGACACGAGCCGGCTTCTGGAACGTCCAGGTAATACCGTACTGTGAGATGCTCTGCTTCAGCGGCAAGTCTTCGAGTTTGGCTGTTGCAGGTGCATTCTTTTCAGTATAGACAATAATGGGGTGACTTTGGGCCATCTCCGCGGCAACGGTCTCTTCTTCGTACGGGTCGGCCTCAGCGGGGACGGGGGCAGTCTCGACCGGGCCGCCCAAAGTGACGGACAGGTCGGTCAGCCAGATTGTCTGTTCGTTGCCCTGGCCGGCATCGCCCCAGATAGCGACGGCACTGAAGCCCAGTAAACCGACCTTTGCGGAGTCCACGGCGGTGACCTCGCGGTCATTGTGAAAAATCTCGAGGCCATCGACCGCATCAAAGTCGAAGGTCCACTTGTGCCAGCCTGCTGGCTCGCGATTCACGCCGAGCCAGAACAACTGGTTGAACCAGTCCCGGCCGTCACTGGCTGTGGCGGTATAACCTTCGGTGCCGCCCAGATAGCTGGCGTAGAGGACACCGACGGCCAGCAGTTTTCCGTCGCTCTGGACAAGGCCCCAGCGCGGGCCAAGACGATGAGCCTTGGGGTCTTCGGGCGCGGCGCCGTCGTCATAAACCCAGAACTCGACTTTGCCTGACTCATCGCTGTCACGGAGTCTCAGTAGTGCCTTGCCGCCCGGGCCAACCTTGAGTGAGCCGCTCCTGCCCTCACGGCCCTTCGCCGCGTCGATGGTCACATCGCCAGTGATTGTCCAGCCCGCCAGGGTCTCTTTGTTGTCAAAGGTGAACGTCTTGACATGCTCGGCGGCAAGCTTCTTCTCCAGGTTTGCCTTCCACTCGTCGCCGAGTTCTTGCACAGTATGCCCGGTGAGCTTTGTCCACAGGTCCTCGTCGTATTTACCCTCGCGAGCGGCGGCGTTCAACTTCCGCACAATGTCCCTGTCATACGTCTCGGTGACCCAGTTCAGGAAATTGCCGCTTATGCGATAGTTGCCATCGTAACGGGCCCGGGAAATGTTACTACTGGTAATTTCGGCCCCGTGCGTTTCCGGCTCGTACAAGAACCACCGTATGTAGTCGGCGATTCCCTCGACCAGCCACCCCGGGGTCCGGCTGGGATTGGGATTGGTTCGTCGCGCGATGCCATAGTTTTGCACGACATGCACCAGTTCGTGAACGACAGCACCCTTCGCCTCACCTTGCAGTTCCCGCCTGAACCAGCTTGCCGCACAGCGGACCCGCGTGCCGCCGGTGGCCGCGACACCTCGCATCCCCGCACTGAACGTGATGCTGACCCTCGTGGGGGCTTCATACCCTTCACTTGGCAGCATCTTGACGATTTTCGGATACCACTTCTGTACAACCGGCGCCAGCTCCTTCTGCGCCCATTCTGTCAGGTCGGGCGCCCCGGTCGTTTCGATAGTGATCCGGTACCTTCCTCCGTCTGCTTCCACGATTTCTCTCTGCACTTCGCCGGTTGGCTGATTAGCCGGCACGGCAGGGGACGCTTCGGATGCCGAAACGACTACGTCGATTTCACTGAAAAAGGTGTTTCCAAAGGGGTCGGATTGTTCGGTGGCGGAGATGTCGAATAGCAGATACTGGTACTTGCCGATGGTACCGTCTGAATCGGAGATGCTGACAGCGTACTGTCCGCCGCCCGTGCCTTCCGGGGGCCGGGTGTCAACGTTCGCAATCAGTTTCCAGCCGCATGTTTGCGGGTCGGTGCCGTTTTTGGGCTGTTGACTGAAGCCGTCGGCCTCGCCGTTGCTCGCGTAGAACTTGTACAACTGCGGGCCGCGGGTGTTCGGGTGCCAGGAGTATGTGTTGACCTGCCTGATCACGATCGCAGCGCCGAGGTCGATCAGCACGCGCCCTCCGTCGGTCCCTGCGTTGAAGAAGAAGTTCTCGGATGGCTCATCCTCTTCGGTGGGCACTTTGCCGTCGTTTAGCTTATCGAGGTTACCGCCGTTGCGGTCGCGCCGGCCATCCACGATGGTGAACGTTGCTTTTGTGGCGGCGTCGCTCCGGGACGGCTGCGGAGCGTTCTTGAATTTGAAATCGAAGGTCGCGGATTCGTTGCTATTGTGGCCGGTGACCGTTTTGACCTCGGCTTGGCAGGCCATTGCAAACATCAGGACGCTTAGTGCTGCGATAGTGAATATGGCTTTGTATTTCATCGTGTTCTCCTGTGATCTGTTGATTCTGAAACTCGATGCAGGCTGGATAAAATATCAAGAAGTATACTTGCGTATTCTACACAGGACCACGTAGGTAATACTCCATCAAAATCAATAAGTCAACGCCAAACTGAGACCGTCTTCAGTATGCTCAAGCGAAACACAAAATCGATCTTGAGAGTGAGTCTCCAAGGGAAGTCATTCGACCAGCCTTGACCATTATGGAGACTCCAGAAGGTGGAGATATAGGGTGGCTTGTCGGGGTGTTCCGGTGAGCTGGGGAAGGAAGAGATCTATATGGGAGGGTCAGCCGAGCATGTCCCGACCTTAATTGAAGCTTCGATGGCTACTCTCGACAACGTCTTAAGCGGCCTTGCCTTTATCGGCAAGGCTTTGTTCCGCATCGGCGACGGCGGTTTGTCGCTTCGAATCGTATAGAAGTAAGCTCGCACTCCCCTGATACCCCTGGTGAGGGAAAGAGACGAAAGAAGAATCCTCTGGCTCAGTGTGCTTGGGCCGGTAGCGTGAGGAATTTCTGGTACCGGAGCCAGGTGGCACACGCCTGCGTCCACGTGGAGCACGGATGGTCGCTCGGACGGACGCCAAAGTCATGGGCGGCCGTCGCATAGATGTGCAGCTCCGCCGGAACGCCGGCTTTATTCAGCGCAAGGTACATTAACACACTGTGCTCCGGGGGGCTGATGATATCGTCCCCGCCGTGGGCGAGGAAGATCGGAGGCGTTCCGGCCGGGATACGCAGGCCGGGAGCGATCTGGTCTTTGTCCTTCGCCTTCAAATAGCCCGAATAGGCTCCAATAGCGAAGTCAGGCCGGCAACTGATTGTATCCACATCATCGATGGGCTCGTAGGTTCGCCGGTCGAAGCTCGTCGCCGTCGCAATAGCCAGATGGCCGCCGGCCGAAAAACCCACGATGCCGATTTGCTGCGGCTGAATGCCCCACTCGTCTGCTCTGCTCCGCACGAGGCTGACGGCTCGCTGCGCATCCTGGAGGGGGCGCCGGGCCGGCTCGCCCTTGACCTCATCGGGCCGTCGCGGCACACGGTACTTGAGGATGATGCCGGTGGCGCCAATTGAGTTCAACCATGCAGCCACTTCCTCGCCTTCCAGTTGCCAGTAGAGATCCCAGTAGCCGCCCCCGGGGCAGATCAGCAGCGCAGTGCCGGTGTCCTTCTCCTTTGCCGGCCGGTAGATCGTAAGAGTCGGTTTGGTAACGTTGGTCACCAGCCTCGTCGGCTCGGTGACCTCGACCTGCTTGCGGTCCAGCTTCGGCGACATCCGGACCTTCTCCTCGCCGATATTACCGCTCTCGTCCGGAGCCGTGCCCGGCCAGACTTCGACGACCAGCGGCTTTTCAGCCCCAAGCGTCGGCCAAGCCGCACATATCGATATGACCAGAGAAACCTTCAATGTGAATCGCATGACTGAACAATCCTCCTTTCCTTGCATTGCTTGATCTCTTCGCCGTTCGTCTCGTGCTACAATCGCAACCAAGCCGTCGCGTTCTGCGAGCGGATTCTCTCCTTGTCGGACTCGCTTGCGTCCAACACTTCCAGCTTCACCAATGCGGGGTCGGGATAGTTGAAGGGCATCCCGGTCCCGAACATCACACGCCCGGCGCCCAGGTTCGTGATGAGCTGCCCAAGTTCGTTCGCCAGCACAGCACTCAAGCGGGACAGTCCGATGGCATAATTGGGTGGCAGACCGTTGTCCTTTCGCCCCAGCGGGCACCCTGTGTAGCCGATGCCGTTCAGTAGGATGAACCGTGCTTCTTGGTGAGTTTTCACCAAGCCAACAATCTCCTCCAGCGGCACGTCGGGGATATTCAGCAGCCAGCTCCGCTGGCGGTTGTCCTCCACGCGGATGGGAATCGAGATGACCATGCCTCGCTCGGTCGCGGCGTTTACGAGCTCCCGGCAGCACGGACTGGAAAGCTGATAGTTGTGCCACTTGGGATAGAGGCGCAGGCCCGTTATGCCGAACTCCTCGTGGCAGATCTTCAGATCGTCCTGCCAGCCGGCGTAGAATGGATTGATGACGGCAAATGGAATCAGCCGGTCACGATGACCACGGACCTCCTGCGCGACATCCTCATTGCCGGTCTGCGCGTTGCGGTAGGTAATGGCGCCGGCACTGGAGACGACCGCCCTGTCAATCTTCTTAGCGTCCATCAACGCGAGCAGCGCCGCGGCCGTGTTGTGCCGCAGCCGACGGAACGCGAAATGGCCGAGATACGCATTCACGTCAACGATCATGATTTCCGCCTCCCGAGGAGCCTCATCATGTTCCCGCCCAGGATCTTCTGCTTGTCCTGTGTGCTCAAGTTTGCCCCGCGAATCTTGCCCACCCCTGCCGTCATGGACGAGTCACAGCCGAACACGAGCCGATCCACGCCCACCACGGCCGCCGCCATGTCCACCGTGCCCTCATCCGTTACGCTGCCGCTGGTGTCGAGCAAAACATTCGTCGCGTGGCGCAGGGCCTTGATCGTCCACTCCCAATCGCCTCCGCCGGAGATATGGGCGCATATGAGCATGGCCTCCGGGTAGCGACGAGCCAGTTCAGCAAGGTGTCCGCCGTCGGACATACGCGGCTGGTCCTCCACGAAGTAGTGAGAGTGCGACGCGTGGTGCAGGATCGGCACGCCCAGCTCGATCGCCAGCTCAACGACGGGAAAGACCACCGGCTCGGTGCAGGTGTATTCGTTGTAGAGCTTGATGCCAATAAACTCACGCTCTTCTACGCAGCGGCGGATTTCCTCCAACGCCTCTGGGCTGTAGCCGGGATTGACGTAGCAGTAGCCGAGCACCCGGCCATGGAACCGCCGCATTCCGTCGGCCGTCCACCGGTTGCATGCCCGAAAACCGTCGGCAGTGGCCGGCCGGAGCGGCGTGAGCGTGGAGCAGCATAGTTGATCGATTCCCAGCTTATCCGCCGCCTCAATCAGCTTGCAGTCGTCCGCCTCCCATGTCGCGCGGCTTCGATGAGTCAAGTGCGCATGACAGTCGATGACCTTGCCTTTGCGAAGCGGGCCGCTCGACGTGTCGGGTACAGGCTGCTCGCCGGCCGCGTCGTGCGCTGATGGCAGTGCCGCCGCCCCTACCGCCAAGACCGCGGCGGCCGAACCCTTCAGGAGAGCTCGTCGCGAGATATGCGGCCGATGTTCGGGTGAACTCAAGGTTGTTTGGGGAATCGTCATCTGTTTCTGCCTCCTTTCTACGGCACGGCCGGGCCTCGCCAGACGCTCCCGCCGAAGGTGGTGACGTAGATCAGGCCGTCGTCGGAGGGGTCAAATGTCACTCGCTGGATGTTAGAGAACGGTAGGTCGTCGAACGCCCGCCACGTTTGACCGTTGTCCTGCGAGAGCCACAGACCTGGGCCGGCAGCGCCCTCGGTGAGCGTCATGTAAATCCATCCATCGTGCTTTGGGTGGAAATAGCCGCCGAAGGTCTGTCGGGCTTGGCGGCCAATGCGTTGCCAGGTCCGGCCGTCGTCTTGGGTGCGGTAGAGGCCGCCGGACTGATCGCCCCCGCCCGCGTCGCACACACCCACCAGGATTATGTTACTGTTGTGCGGGTGGACCGCAAAGTCCTTGGGATACAGGAAGAGCTGGGATGCGTTGACCTTCTCCCAGGTCTCGGCGCCGTCCCTGGAGCGGTACAGCCCGACTCCCTCGCTCATCAGCGGTTTTCTCCGGGCCGGACGCATGGCGCAGATCATCGCAAAGAGTGTTCCATCCCCGTGCAGAATCACGCGGGAGACACGGATGTTCAGCGGGTGGCCTAGGCCGTTTTTCTTCAGCGTCCAGGCCCTGCCGTCATCGGTCGATTTGTACACGCCTTCCATGAAGAGGCCAGCGTAAAGCGTGCGGGCATTCTTAGGGCTTCGCGGGTCGAGCACAACGGAGGTCACCGGCCTTAGCGGCAGACCCTGCGCCTCCGGCTTCCAGGAGGCGCCAAAGTCACGAGAGATGCACACGCCGCCGGGGCCGTCATGGCTGTGACGCTCGGAAATGATGTTATCGTTGGGGATGTCGTGGACGTTGGAAAACGCACCCCACATCTTGCCCGGAATGTTCGGATCGAACGCGATCTCGTAGCAGGTGTTTCGCCACGGGGCCCAGGTGTTCTTGTCCCACCAGATCCAGGTCTTTCCGCTGTCGATGGATCGAGCGAAACCGATGTCCGTGTAGGCGATGTAATGACGGTTGGTTTCGAACGGGTCGATATAGTAGTTCCACGTCGTGGTGACGACAAGGCCGGTACAAACCCACGCGCTGCCCGGCTTGGGTTGGCGGCCGGCAGCGGGGTAGGTATCACCGTTGAACCAAGTGTTGCCCCCATTATGGGTAACGTAGGACTGGCTCCACACTAAGATCAACCGGTTCGGGTCGCTGCTGCAGATCGCAGCGCCGAAAGGGGCATCGCCCCCTTTGTACGACTGTCCCGCCGAGGCGGTGACGTAGTTGGGAGACACGTTGTATTGTTGGAAACGCGGGTCTTGGAAGAAAGTCGCTCGCCACGTGTCGCCGCCGTCATCGCTGCGATAGACCGTCTCATGATGTGGTGGATGAAAACCCGTGCTTGTATTCGTGACGTACACCGTCAATGGCTTGGCGTCTGTGGCCAGAACCTGTTTGTACTGTGCGATAGGACCGTAAGACCACCGGTCGACCTTCGTCGTGTCTACATTGATGCCGGGGCCCATCGCTGGCTGCCAGGTCTGCCCGCGATCCCGGGAACGGTAAACGCCCCCTCGCAAGACGCCGTTTTTTAGTTTGCTGCTCACGGTGCAGTAAAGCATGGTACCCGCCGAATCAGAGCCTCCGCCGAAACCCTTGATCTCCTTCCAAGGCAACCCATTAGTACTCTCCACCCACGTCCGTCCGCCATCATCAGACCGCCAAATGTTCCTATCCGTAGCGGTAAACATCGTGCGGCCGTCGTTTGTGCGGTCGAAGTGGAATCCGATCACTCGTCCCTGCGGACCCGGACAGGCGGTCCAGGTGACGCCCGCATCGCGTGACAGCCGGCACCGGCCATTGCGCGTGCCCACGAGCATGATGCTTGGGTCAGAGGAATTGACGGCAATCTGGCCGGAGAGGGAATCCTGGAGGTTGCCGATGGGCGTGAAGGTCCTGCCACGGTCGCGGCTGATCTTCAGCCGGCCCCAGGAGGAGGCGTAGATTACGTTGGAATCGGACGGGTGAAAGCCCGGCCGACACTGGGTGTCGGTTCGCAACTGGGCCTGATGAATCATCCGCCAGTTGCGGCCGCCGTCCTCGGAGATGTAGGCGGCGCTCATGTCGCAGTTGAGCATCATCAGATTGGGGTCCGCTGGCGAGATCGCGGGACTGAACATGCCGCCTCCGCCGGAAAGGCCCACGGGCTCCCAATTGTGAATTTCGGATCTTGGGTTTGGGACCGGCGACCCGCATAGCCCGCAATTGACCCACAACAACAGCAGCAACACCACCATCAGCCCACGGCATATTACTAATGAAAAGACGCCACAGGTTCTCATATATACTCCCGCATAATCCGCAGGTACTCGCGGCAGGTTTCTCGTATGTCGGGGTCGCCGGGATGCTGGTCCTGCTCGATGGAGGCGAAGCCGCTGAAGCCGACCTGCTTGAGAGCCGTGACAATCGCCTGGATGTCCATCACGCCCCGACCGAACGCTGGGAACTGTCGCATCAAGCCATCGATATCGCGCATATGCACATTCATCAGGTGCCTGCCCACTTTGTAGATAGCGACCGGAGGGTACTCCCGCTGCAAGAGAGTCCAGCCCGCGTCGAGGTTGTAGCCCAGATCGTCGTCGCGAATCTGGTCCCACAGCCGCAGAAACGACGCTGCATCCGGGACCAAGCAATGCGTGTGCTGCTCGATGGAAAACTTCAGGCCGTGAGCTTTCGCCCGTGACAGGCAGGCTTTGGTGGTCTCCACATAGGCATTCCACACGCGGTCCCAGTCAAACCCTTCCGCAATGTCGATGTGATACTTCTGGCCCGGTTCGGGGTTGGCGATCTCGTAGTAACGGGGTAGATACCCCGTCGGCCCTTTCAGCTCGCGAGCCCAGGGAGCTACGATATTGATGATCGGCGCGCCCAGCTTCTTCCCGATTCGGCAGCCCGCCTCGAAGTAGGCCAGTGCCTGCTCGCGAGCGGCTCGATCCGTGCTGGACAGGTCCTCGACCACCGGCTGGAAAAGGACGAACTGCGAGACAAGCAATTTGTTTTGCCGGAGCTTTTGGTTGAGCCGGTCGATCCTTGCGTCCGTCCAAAACTCCTTGAGGTCCCTGCGCGCCGTCACGATCAACTCGACGCCGCCAAAGCCCAGCTCACCGATGATATCCAGGGCCGGCTCAGGGTCCGCAGCAGGGCTCAGATTGTGAAAACACCAGCTCAGGCAGCCAACTTTAGGCTTGCCCTGTTCATGCGACTGTGGTTGCGCTGCTGCCATCGTCAACGGCAGCGCGGATGTCGCCAATGCGACATTTTGAAGAAATTGACGGCGATTCATAATTCTACTGTGCCTCCAAAGATGAATAGGTCTATTGATATTGCATTTCGGTTCTGATGGTCGTAGTTAGGGGCTTGCCGTTCACTATTCCGCCGAGCGTCCCCTCGGATTAAATCGCACCTGCCATCGCTTGCGCAGCCATACTGGATATTACTCCATTCATATACGTGTCCACCATGATCTGTCGGAAACAAGTCTTGAAGTATCATCCCACACTCTTGCCCGCAGTGCAACCATTCTGTTAAGCGCGGCTGCAGTGTTCCGTTGGTTTGGCCCCAAAGTCCCGGAGATCTGCGAGTCTCATGCCGTCGGCGCCGTCGTCGGAGGGTTTGAACTCAGCGGTGCCAGAGTCAGCCTTGCAGAAGAAGGATTCTGGGGGCGAGTTCGGTGTGTACGACAAAGCGTCAATGGAGTCGCGTCTGCGCTATCTCAAGTTTGTCACTCGGACAGCGGAAAAGCGGCTGGAGTTGGGCGTATTGGCAGTTTGACAGCGATTTTATCTTGTACGATGTCGAAAATGAGAAATAGATCGAGTCCGTCCGCGACACCCTGATTCCAAAGTAGGGCCGAGGCGGTGTCTTCACAAAAGCCTTACGCGCGAGGTCGTTTGGCACTACAGCATACAGGCGGGAATCTTGATTAAGAAAGACAGATGGACCTTGGTAGACAATTTGTGCTCAGAACAGCGACACTTGCTGTGTTGCTGTCCATCATGATGCATCGTGAAGTTGAAGGGCCGTTCAGATAAGCTACAAAGCTTGGCTGGCAACTCGTAACGAGGATGCCTCCGAAAAACTTGTGGCAGCAGGGATTTTAGTATTTGACTTTGAGCTCTTCATACGTGACCGGTGCTGTGAGGCACACACTTGCAGCCCCTTTTTTTGCGCCCCCACATCTGCCTTTATCATTTTTTCAGAGCTTGATTAGCCAACGCCCGAGGTGTATTATGGCAGCGGTGATTTTCTATAAATGTGTCGAGCCAGCGACACTTGAGGATAGAGATGGCTTCCATAGTTGTGACATCAGGCAAGCAAGAAGGCGAATATCTGCCGCTCGGCCGGCGGACAAGCGTGATCGGCAGAGCCGAAAACCTTCTCCTTCAGATTCTGGATGATCTGGTTTCCCGCAAGCACCTTCGGATACGCTTTCGAGAGAGCGAAGGTCGGTACTACGCCGAAGACATGGACAGCAGACATGGCGTGCTCATTAACAACCTCAGGATTACGAGCGAGACTGCTTTGAGCGAGGGTGATCAGATTCTGATCGGGCAGACTACGCTACTATTCACGGACAAGGACTTTGATGACCGTGAAAGTGCGCTGATGCACTACAAGAAGGTCAGCGAACGCGACCGTCGGACTGTTGGTGAATAAGACCATGTCTGTACAACTCCATGCCCTTTGTCATGGCGCAGCGGCATCACAGGCTGTTCCGAGGGATTCTTGTCAATAGGCGCGTCAACGATATTTCAAGGTGCATTTCCAGGATATTGTGAGAAATATAATTTCACGATCCTTTACCTTCAAGCAAAGTTCAAGCATAGCTGCGAGCTCAGGTAAAATCGAGATAGGCGATGTGGAGTTGTCGAGTGGTGGTTTCCTGGTCGATGCCGTCGAAGCATATCGCAGCGCCGGAACGGTCCCAGCGGGGGTGGAAATCACAGCGGAGGTGGCCGGAGATGTTGCGTTTGAGTTTCATGTCGAGGGTGGCAATGGCTTTACCCTGTTTGGTTTCGATATTGTAGAGGATCAGCGATTGTTTCAATCCGTGTTTGCGGTCTGTGGCCAACCAGTTCCCATCGGGCCCGAAGGTACAGTGACCATCGAAATCTAACATTCCCTCACCGATAACTCGGTAATCCTGCTTGCCGTCGGTGAACAGGACATGACGACGGCCCTGGCTCTGATACTTGAAGGTAGCAATAATTTCCTTGTCATTACGCCAATCGAAGTGGGAAACGCTGCTGCCGTAGGGGATAACCTCGCGCAGATGGCCCCCGTCGCGATCCGCGGTGAACATACCGGTCTCCAGGCGACCTTTCTCCATGGAGCGACCCAGGAAGAAAAAACGGGTGTCGCTTTTGTTGAACACGGTATGATTGCACCACAAATGGCGATCTCTCAATTCCGGATGCCGGTCCTTGATTAGCATATAGAAATCGAAAATAGAGACGGCTAATTTGCGTTTGCCGGTACGCATGTCCATAACGAAGACACCGTCTTTGGCCGGATGAGGTGCGTCTGCCGTAGGATCTTCGATACCCTGGTAGCTTACGGTTTTTCGGAGGCGACCCAGACGGCCATAGGACAGGCTCAGAGCGTGTTTGCCGCTGTGGCTTAGACCGTTGATGGCGGCCGGCAGGATTCGTTTCTTGCCGGTCTGGATATTCATTACCACGGAGACGATCTGGTTGCCCCGACGGTCGTTATAGAGGATTTCATCATCATGCAAAGGATTCCAATGGAGCATGGCCCCCTGCTGGAGGTTCCAGGCGTGGGTTTTGGAAATCTTTTCAAAGTTACCGGATTCTGCATCAACCAGACCAATTGCCGCAGCTTCGTCCTGCGTGGGGAAGTGATCCTGAAACGGACTTTCCAGCGAAAGCAGATACTTCCGGGAGTGGTTCCATGGACAGATGCCGTAGTAGCCGAAGAAATGATGCTTCGGACCACTGGTCAACGTACGAACTTCACATTTGGGGAGTTCGCTTTGGTGTTTTGCGAAGATATCCGGATTTGAAAGACTGAGTAGCGTGCCACCAGCAAGGACCTGTTTTAGAAAATTCCGTCGGGAGACAAGCATTCTTTTCTCCAGCTCACCACGTGTAGCAAGGCCTAGGGACTAGTTCTTGAATTGAGATTTCCCAGATACACTCATTTTATCTGATAGAACTTCCCTGAAACTCAACATATTGTCATTGTAATCGTTAGTGTGCCGAGCTTCCAAACGAATTCTACGTCCTCAGCCGGATCCGGTACATTGCCTAATTATGCACCGGTCATACATATAATAGACGCGTGGCTTGAGCAAAACAAAAACGCCCGACCTAAGCAGCGTCAGACAGGCCAAAGGATTTACGAACGCCTCCGAGATGAATAGGACTTTAAGGGCCATTGGGGTCTTAGTATTTGACTTTGGGCTCTTAATAGGTGAAGTTTCCCAAACAGACAAAGATGCCGAGGATGCCGAGCGAGAGCGTCGCCATCAATGGTTGGCGTGGCAG
>Ga0209427_10003776_pt1 | contig 17695 bp, 16 predicted proteins | sample DeeMarSWOR136_30_FD_187465 | JGI IMG/M metagenome (GOLD analysis project Ga0209427, IMG submission 187465) | Marine sediment microbial communities from White Oak River estuary, North Carolina - WOR-1-36_30 (SPAdes) (version 2) | ecosystem: Environmental > Aquatic > Marine > Intertidal zone >...
TACCAGTTTCATTAAAAGTCCAATTAAACAGATAATATGAATAATCTTCATCTCCTTCAATATAATGTTGATAGATAGGCACTTCAATAATATCATTAGAGTCATATTCTACTAGGTTTATTGGATCCCAACCATCAAGACCAGTTACATGTATTTTCATGTTATCAAACTCCATTACACTATCCGTGCCATCACCACTATACATCCAGGACTCGTTTTCAACAGATACATTTATTGTTTGTTCAAAACCGCTAACAATATCATCTGAATTTTCAATTCTTACAGTTGCATCTTCATTTGTTCCAACAACAAATGAGTGATATGGAATAAAGTTAGCAATATAAGGTGGCATATCTGCCTCATCTATTGTGCCGGATTCATATGTTCCTAGATACCATGTTCCAGCACTCCAGCCAGTATCAGGACCAGTTGATGGAGTAATTGAATATTTACCATTTCCTAAAGTTCCGTCTGTTGCAACCTCTCTCCATCCACCATTTTTTCCACCAAGTGAAACTGGTGCAAATATTGCTACATCATAACCGCTAATTCCTGATTGGTTTGCATCATAAACATATCCAGATATAGTAAACTCATCTCCCCATTCAGCATTTGAAGGTAGATTTGCTGTTACATTTAGTTTAACAGGCAGAGTTACATTAGATAAAAGATTGGCATTTGCATCATTTGATACAACTACCCAATAGTAATATTCATAAGACTCAATATATGCTTCTACATAAGCTTCTTGATAGTCTGCAGTAATATCTTGTTTTGGAAATCCTGCAATACTAGCCCAAGTTGGAGTTAAAATATCAAGATCCCATGTACCAACTCCATCTGATGCTGAAGCATCATTTTCCCATCCATCATCTCCAGTCCAATTCCTAACATTTATATCAAAAGTTTCTTCTTCTCCATATGTAAGATGATCTATCTCAGTACCACCTGATCTTGTAAAATAAACATCATACAGGTTTCCAATAGTAATTGTTATATTTAATGTTGGCCAAACTTGAGTTCCACCAGTTGATTCTGTCCATAAAGAAATATTCCATTGACCTGCACCCAACGTGGCATCAGCATTACCTGTTGTTGGACATTCTCCAAGTTCATCGTATCCAGGAACATGAAATTCAATTGAAAGATCACCATAAATATCGGCATTGTCTGTGGCACCAATATCATGACAAGCTACCCATCCAGAATCAGTCCATACCTTAACTGCATAATCTTCACTTGGGTCCAAACTATTGTCATTTACATCCAAGGTTATTATTTCACCACAAGTGAGTTTATCATGTTGTGCTCCACTTCCATCATTTGATAATACTACTGCATTATAACCCATTGCATTTGTTGTTATATTTCTAGTAGCTTTAACATCACTTTCCTCTAAAATGGCTATAGTAGACCCTACCATTGCAACTGCTACTATAATTGCCACTATTTTGTTTCCTTTCATCTCATTTTCCTCCTAATTATATAGCATTTACTCCATATGTAAGGCCCGAAATTAAACAATATCAACTTGCACCGCAAGTTGAATAAAAAGTCCATAACCATATCTAATAAATGCATGAACTTTTTGTTATTGTGTCCTCACCGGACCCTCATTTCACCCTAAATAACTACCTTCTTTATAAAAGTTGCGTTTTTCCTTATCTTACTAACAGGTGTAGAAGAGCATGTATATAGATTATTACCTGCATAAATTCCATCATTTATAATAAATTCATATTAATTACTTATAAAAGACAGATAAGGGGGGATTACACCATAAAATAATAAATTAAAAGTTGAAGTAGAGTATTATAAAGTTTTATCTATCTTGTGGTGTATTTACTTCTTCAATAATTCTAATACCTGCAGAAACCCCATCAATAGAGTGAATAACTGCTCCACAATCTAAAATTTCTTTTTTCACATCAACATAATTAATATTGTTACCTTCAATTGTTATTTTTACACTATCTGTTTCCGCGTCAACCTCTTCTAATGATACATTTACTCCAGATATTCCCTCAAGGTTTGCTAAACGCTCGGCAACTTCAATTATTGAGGGAGTATGAGGTTTTAATACATCCAATATTATTCTTTTGATATTTGCCAAATAATTCACTCCATCTGCCGAATATAGAGAGTATTAATAAATTTTATTACAGGATGGCAGAAGAAAATTAAATTAAATTTTGTTATTTATTATATTTTTTATTGATCTCTCCAATAGAGTGTCTTAGCTTCTCTTCAGAATCAGTTTTATAAAAAATACGAGTTTTTTTTAAATTTAAAAGTTTTCCACACCTATTGCAGCGGGTTGTTTTATTAGTAAGGATTATACCTTTAGCCATTTTACAATTTGAACAAACAACTACTCCATATCTCATAAATGAAATTATAAAAACAAACCTTAACTAATAAATATAACTATATTCATTTGGCTTTGCATTCCCGCCTTAGCTCAGTCTGGCTGGAGCGGCCGGCTGTAGACCCTATGGCCGTTACCGGCAGGTCCCCGGTTCAAATCCGGGAGGCGGGATTATTTTTTAAACAAATTTATTAAAATATTAGCCAATTAAAAATATTAAAAATGAAAGCAAAAGCACTTGTAATCAAACCAGAACAAACTGAAAAAATGCGTTTATTTCTTTCAAAAGAAAATTTAATTAGGAAGGATTTAAAGATAAAAGAAAGGGAAGGATTAATATATCTACCACTAAGAGAACTAAATTCAAAATTGAAGTCTTATAAAATTATAGATATGGATTTTGAAGAAAACAAAAGAAAACCAAAATCAATTAACGAAGTAATCTCAATTCCAAAAAAATTAAAAAATGAACTTCCAACTTCATATGATACAATTGGTAATATAATACTTCTAAAATTGAAAAATGATCTTATGAGTTATAAAGAGGAGATTGGAAAATCCTTAATCAAAATTAATAAAAATATAAAAACTGTATGTTTAGTTAAACCTGTAAAAGGGGAATACAGGGTAAGAGATATAGAAATTATTGCAGGAGAAAATACTACAAAAACTATCCATAAAGAATATGGATTAAAATATGAAGTTGATATTAAAAAAACATATTTTTCACCCAGACTGGCAACAGAAAGAAAAAGAGTTGCAGATCTTGTAAAACCTGGAGAAATTATTGTTGATATGTTTGCAGGAGTTGCTCCTTTCTCAATTACAATTGCAAAATATGCCTCTCCAAAAATCATTTATGCATTAGATAAAAATGAATTTGCAGTAAAATATGCCAAAAAAAATATAAAAATTAATAATTTATTGGATAAGATTGAAGTCATCCATTGCAATGCAAAAAATGTTAAAAGTATTTTAAATGAAAAAGAGGTAAAAGCAAATCGAATAATTATGAATTTACCTTTTTCTGCCCACTTATTTTTTAAAAATGCCTTAGAAATTGTAGATAATTTTTTCATTCTACATTATTATGATATCCTGAAAGACGATCAAATAAAGGAAAGAATTGAGATATTAAAAAAAGTTGCAGAAGAAAAACGCATATTTTTGGCAAAATTTGATGTCAGAAAAATAAAAACTTATGCACCAAGAGAATTTTATATAGGGATTGATATTAAGGCTAAAAAAATGCCGATGTAGCTTAGCCCGGTTGAGCGGCTGACTTGTAATCAGCAGGTCGAGGGTTCGAATCCCTCCATCGGCTTTTATTATTATTATTTCAATATTCGGAATTGTAATTATACCTCTAGTTTATACAATTTAATATTGCCATTAGAAGTTCGTATGAAAATTTTATTTCCATCATCACCTAAAGTTCCTACCTTATGCTTTTCTTCATCTATTGTTAAATTTAATGTTATGTCACTAATAGTAATCTGACCATTAGATGTTTCCATTTCAATATTTGTATTTAATGATGGATTTATGTACACAGTAATTCCTCCATTACTTGTACTTATAGTAATATCTTCTTGGATGTCAAATATCTCAGTATTAATTTTACCATTTGATGATTTTAAATTCTTGAGTCCAGTTGTATCTGTAACTTCAATGTCCCCATTGCTTGTGGTTGCTGATATATAACCATCAACATTTTCAATGGTTATTGCTCCATTGGAGCTACTTGCTGTAATATTTCCTTTAACATTTTCAATAATAATTGCTCCATTAGATGTCATTACTGTTTCAATTGTAACAAAGCTAGGGACTTTTATAATCATATCTACGGAAGGTTGGATGGTTCTTTTACCATTATATTGTGTTTTAATTTCAATTTTATTACCGCTTTCATCAACTTTGATTTCAGTATTATCAAGTTCTTCTCTACTAATTGTAGATTTTTTAATTGCATTTAATGAGATTGTGTCATTTTCCAAAGTATATATTTCTATTTGACCATTAAGAGTAGTAACCTTCAATATAGTATTTTCATTTGCTTGATATTCCCCATTAAAATAATCTGTATACTTTCCTCCTAAACATCCAGTTACTCCAACAGCAATTACTACAATCACTATTCCAAATATTAAAAATTGTTTTTTCATATTATTGCATCCTTCTGTTTTTGGTTCAATATCTTTCTATAATTAATAAATCTCATGGTTTGAAGTATTATGTGGTATAATACTAGAAACCTCTAAATATCTATAATATTTCTAAAATTTAATATATTACTGTTTGTCCTCTGGAGGATTATAACTCTTGCTCGTTGAATTATTAATCAGCAGGCCTTAATATTTTTTCTTTCTTTTAAAAATATACACGAAAAGTAAAACAATAAAGGCTAGAATAAATTCAAAACCAGGAGAATCGTCTGTAGATTTTGTTCTTATTAATGCATAAACTGTATCAGTATCTGTTTTTCCAGTTTCATCTGTAACAGTAAGTTTTATTGAAAAGTTACCTGCATAAGAAAATTGATGATTAGGATTTTTCTGATTTGATGTACTTCCATCTCCAAAATCCCATTCATAAATTATTATTTCATCACCATAATCAGGATCATAACTATCTGATGCATCAAAATCGATTAAATTTCCAACCTTTCCAAAATATGGTCCTCCAGCATCTGCAACAGGAGAATGATTGCCATGTGCTGTTGATGAAATATAAGCTTTTGCAGTATCCATTGCACTTGTTCCATTGTTATCAATAACAGTTAAAGTCACATTTATTTCTCCTTGATTTAAATAATAATGTGATGGTGAAATTGAAAGAATTTCACTAGTTTGATCACCAAAATTCCATCTATAAAATTCAATATCTCCATCAGGATCATAACTCCCTGTTGCATCAAAAATAATTGTTTCATTTATATTTGCATAATATGGACCTCCAGCATCTGCAATAGGTGGTTTATTATCTGGTGGTGTGTTAGTTGTATAAAAGAAATAAGTATCTGATTGATTTTGTAACAAACCATCATCGACTATTACATACCATGCAAATGTAGTATCAAAACCTAAAGTAAATTTGCATTCTACATCGCTATCATTCACGACATTTCTTGAAGGATTTGGTGTTTGACTACTAATTAAAATATCTGTATCTGCCCTGTAAAAATAAACAGTTAATTTTTCACTATCAGGATCTGTTACATGTATTTTTAAATTTATATTTAAAGTAACATCAGTTTCTGTATCTACAGGGCTTGGGTCTGATGGCTTATTAGGTGGTTTTAAAAAATATCCAAGAGGATACGTATCAACAATTCCGTATTTTGAATAAATAACATCTCCTATCCCATCTAAGTTTTTGTCTATATTATTATAATCTCCCCAATAATTTCCCTTTGATAAATAGAACCATTGATTATTACCAAAATCTTTAGCTGAAACACTACAATATTTGAATTTATTTAAATAAATGATATTTTCATTTGAATTAGATTGTATATTTATTCCAGAAGCAGATGAGGAAATAAAAGTATTGTTTTGAATAATGTTTTTTGAACCTAAAAGAGTAATACCCCTTATGTTTATGTTTAATGTGTTATTTTTAATAAAACAGCCAGTTGATTTTAAATAAATACCATCTCCCATGTTATTTTTAAGAATATTATTTGTAATAATTCCATTTGGACTTTGGGATATATAAATTGCATAATGTTTACTTTTAGAAACTCTATTGAAAGTTAGGTTTACATTTTCTGTTGATTCTATATATATTCCATTTGGGCAATTATACATATAATTTGAGTAAAGCCTATTATTGCCACCTGAAGAGTCCATATAAATTCCATATTCAGTTACATTATTTATCTCATTACTTGCTAAATCATTTGCATATGAGGAAGAAACATGAATTCCATGTTTTGTATGGTTTATAATATTATTACTGATAAGATTATCATTTGCGGAAGAAGCTATATGTATCCCATAACCTACAGTATCATTAAAAATATTTCTAACTACTGCATTATTTTTTGAATTAATTGCAAGAAGAGCTCCAATTGGAGAAGTCATAGACCTATCTTCATCTGTAAATGTTATACCTTCAATTGTTACTTCATCAGAATTAATTTCGACTAAATATCTTCTATCATATCTATTATCAATTATGGTTTCTGCCTCATCAATACCCCCAATTATTTTTAATTTTTTATTTATCTCTAAATCTTCTTGGTATAATCCACTAAAAATATAGATTGTATCTCCTTCTTCTGCATAACCTAAAGCCTCATTAATAGTTTTATAAGGTTTTTCTGCTGAACCATCGCTATAGCCATAATATGATGATTTTACGTATATTTCATTTTCAATACCTTTTGTTGTAGGGGCAATTAAAGAAAAAGAAGCACCTATAAAAAGCAAAATAATTATAAAATTTATAATCTTATATCTCATTTTCCCATCACCTTCTACAAATGCAATACAGTCAATAGGATTTATATTTTTCTCATACAAAAAATTGACTAAAAAAAACATTAAATTAAGAAAAAAATTATTATTAAAATATTTCCATCCCTAAAAGATACATTAAATATCATTGTTTTTTTGAAAATGTATTGAGAGATTAATTTTATATAGAGTACGTTATTACATCGCAGAAAAAAGGTGATTTAAATTGACATATATTATCTTTGAGGTAAAATCTGATGAAATTGGCAAAATAAATAAACTTACAAAAGATGACTTAGTAAGTAGGCAAAGCATTTTTACAAGAGATTCAAACTCATTAAATATGAAAGGGGATTTTTCAATTATAAAAATTGAGGGAAGTAAAGAAGGTTTGTCAAGGGCAAAGGAACTTGCAAAAGAGTTAAAATTGAAAAAACTTGATGAAAAAAAGGCTAAAAAAATTAATGATATTATTATTGAACAAGAGGATTCTGCTGCTTCAGGTATGGGTATGATTTTTGATTAAAAATTATAATTCCCAATAATTCTTTAATTCTTCTTTAATATTTTCAATAGTTATATCTACATTTTGGTGTTCATTTGCTGTATCATTGAAATTTACATTTTTTTTAGACATTTTACCTAAAATTGAAACAAGACATTTCCCAATCCAATTTAAATTATAACCGCCTTCTAATGTTCCAATAATTTTTGGTTGAATTTTTTCATATTTTTCAATCATTTCTCCAAAAAAATTGGTTGTAAATTTAAGTCCTCCTAAAGGATCCATATGATGTGAATCAAATCCAGCAGAAATTATTGTTAAATCTGGTTTAAATTGTTCTGCAACTGGTAAAAATATTTCATCTAACACTCTTGAAACAGCACCATTCCCATTTCCATGAGTAAGAGGTGAATTTAGAGTGTATCCTTTTCCTTCCCCAAAACCTATTTCTTCAATACCTCCCGTTCCAGGATAATGTGGGTATAAGTGAATAGATTGATACATTACATCATTTCTATTATAAAAAATATCTTGAGTCCCATTTCCATGATGAACATCTAAATCGAAAATTAACACTTTTTTATTTTGCTTTGTTATTTCATTTGCTACAATTGCTGCATTATTAAAAAGACAAAAACCCATAGACCTATTTTTTGTTGCATGGTGGCCAGGTGGTCTAATTACTCCAAATCCATTTTTTGCTTTTCCACTAAGCACATTTTGTGACAGTTTAAGTATTCCCCCTGTAGCAAGTCTTGCTGTTTCATAATCAGATCTACATACATATGTATCCATATCAATCCAAGAATCATCAAGATTACTCATATCTTTTATTTGTTCAATCATAGAGATTGTATGGACGTCATAAAGAATTTTTTCAGGAATCATTTTAAAATCAATAAAATCAAGGTCATCATAGAATGGAGCTTTTTTTATTTCTTCAATCATTACATGTAATCTTTTTGCATTTTCTGGATGATTAATATTATCATGTTTATCAAATTGTTCTGAATAAGCAATTTGTGTTGTCATTTTAATCAAAGAGGTAATATACGTGAGTCAAATATAAGATTAATTCTAATCATTTAAGTATGTAAAATGTATTGCAAATTTATATTTGGGGTTTTCAGTAATGAAGGATATGCTTTTAGGAATTTCACCGGAATATCTATATTTACATAAAAAACAACCAAAAGAAATTTCTGATTTACATAAACCTTATTTTTTAGCCTTTTGTTCAAATAATTTAAATATTACTTCAGCAAGAAATGAACTTTTAAAAAAGTGGAATGAAAATAAATCAAACGAAAATACTTTATCAAAAATTGCTGAAATTGGTGAGGTTGAAAACTATAGTAGTTTTTGGGATTTTGAAAAAGAAAGGAAAGTTTTTAGGGTTTTTACAACCAAATCATTTTTTGTACCAGAAGTCAGTGATTATCTATTTTTTTATCATAATTTCTTTACTGCAGAGCATGACATTCCTTACCAACAAAGATCACTTGTTGATCTGGCAGCTGAAGGTAAAACATGGTTGTTTGATTCAAGCAATCAAAAAACAAATCTAAAGATTTTGGTTTATGACATTGAAACTACAAAATTTGAACCAGGAAGAGTAAATATACCTATCGATATTATTGGTTATTCAGATTTTAATATAGAATTTCAATCTGAGAAAAATCTTGAAACCGAAGAATTTAGTTTTGATATATTAAATTGCCCAACAAATTGGGAAGATATTGATGTTAAACAACTTGTTTCTAATTCAATTGATGAGGAAATAAAAAATTTGTATAAGTTTTGTAAAATAGTAATGGATTATGATATAATATCTGGTCATAATATAATTGGTTTTGATAACATTCAAATCTATTCTAGAATAGATGGGATTCTAAAAGATAAAAAGGATCTTTTATCTGAAGAAGAAAAGAAAGTTTTTCAAATATTTATTAGTAAATATAGTAGACCTGATAAGTCATTTTATTTTGGGATTAATACAGAAGCGGTACAGTTTTATCCTTGTTCACTTGATACTTATCTAGGTGTAAGAAAATTTTATTCATTTCTAGATGACTTTAGCCTAAAATCTGTAGCACCATTCTTAGGAATTAATATAAAAGATCGTATTATTTTAACACCTCAACAGATTAAAATCGATAACAGGACCCTAAAGTATAATAAGCAAGATGTTCAAGAACAATTAGGTGTAACCTTAAATCTTATCCAACAGGTTTTACCACTATCTTTTACAACTTGTATGTCATTTGATATGCTTCTTTCCTCAGGTGCAGTAAGCATGTGGGATCATATGTCCCTTATTAGAGGAGCAATACATAAGAAAATTATGCCTCCTATTTGCAGAGTAATGTCTATTTCACAAACATTGTTAAAGGACTTTAATGGATGCAACACAAAAGATGAAATAGTTAAACAAGCAAAAAAGAAAAAAGAGCAGCTTTCAAAAGATTTTGTAAGGGTTCTAAAATATGGAGATGAAATGCCTTATTGGGTAGAAGATCCAAGTGTAATTTACAATACAAATGCATCTGATCCTGATGAAAGACTAAATTATCATATACCCGGTGGAATGACAATAAAACCAGATAAAGATGCATTTTCTCATTTTGTACCCTGGTGGTATGTTGTAGTTGCAGATGTTGGGGCAATGTATCCAACAATTCTAAAAGCAATGAATATTGGTGCAGATACAGTTAGACTTGCAAAGAAAAATGAAAAACCTGATGATTACATCTGGCTTAAAAAAATTCCAAAACAGTTCCTTGATAAAAGAAATATTAATTACAGAGAGATAAATGAAACTGATTCCTTTGCAGACAAAGGATATATGCTTGGTATAATAATTGATAAAAAACAGGGAGTGGTAAATTGTGCAATGACTGGTATCATGAGTACAATTTCAAAGTTAAAAAAAGAACTTCAGAATGCAAAAGAAAATGGGGATGAATCTGAGATAAAAAGACTTAAAATGATGTATCAAAGTCTTAAAGGAGCTAGAAATGCTGGAACACATGGGATAATAGCAGCTCCTGCTGTTTCCGGTAGACAATTTAATTTATGGGGAGCTGCTGCAATTACAACTAAAGGCCAAGCAATACTTGCAGATACTCTAAATTATCTGAAATCCAGAGATATTCGTGTTGTATACGGTGATACAGATGGTATTTATCTAGGATGCGCTCGTTCTGCTGGTAATGTTAAAAATTTGTCAGAATCTTTAGGCTTATCAATTAATATAATTGATGATTATTGGATTACAAAACCTGATATTGCACTTTCTTCAATTGAAAAATGTAATTTAAAATGGCAAAAAGAACTGAACTACGATGATTTTGAATTAGAACCAGAAATACATGATGCAATGATTTTTGTTAAACATAAAAATTATCTAATATTTGATAGTAAAAATGGAAAATTACAAATGGTTACTAAAGGAAATAATTTTAAGGGTTCAGATAAAGCAAATATTGCAAGAATTGCACTTAATAAAATCATGATTGAGGTTTTAAAGGAAAATCCAATGTGGAAGGATGAAGAAGAAGCAAGAAAAAATGTTAAAAATAGTATCAACAGTAAAACAATTGAAATTTTATCAAAATTAGATTTAAAGGAAGTCTCTATTGATGATTTAACTTTGGTCCAATCCGTACAACCTGCAAAAAGATATAAACCAACTCAGGATGGCTCGATGTCAACATTTGGAAAAAGAGCTACAGCCTTAGAAAAATTAATTGGTGAGCGTATAAGAAGCAGAATAAAGCTTAAATTTGTTGTTACAAAAAAGCCTCTACCAGGTATTTCCAATCCTTCAAAAAGTGGTGTTAAGCCAATTGATTATATGTATCCTGTAGATCTTCTTAAGGATAAAAGCGAAATCGATCTTGATTGGTACAAAAAAATGATTGAAAATTATATTCAGGGTGCCTTTGGTTTATCAGATATTGCATTAACATCACAAACAGGTCTAGATGATTGGATGTAAAAAAAAGTGATTTTTTATTGTTTCAAAAATCTAAAAAAAAAAAATTAATTTTTGTTTTTAAATTTCCTGAATTTTATTTTCTATCTCCCTCATAAATCACACTTTGGGTATTTCTTATTTAATTAAATACCTTAATCTAATTACAAATCAATTTTTTTTATTATTTTAACCTATAACGAATTGCATCGATATTATGCCATGTGAAAAAATCAATAACAACAATATCGTTTGCATCTCCAATTTTTCTTTCTAACATAACACCCTGATTATCGATACTTATTAATGTTCCATCATAGCTTTGGGTTTCTTCTATTTTCTTTTTAAAACCATATCTAACTAACACTACCACATTTTTACCTATGTACTTTGTTAATTCTATTTCTTTCATAGTTCTCTACCACCACTTATTATTTTTTCAATTTAATAAATTCTTTACATCTATCACAGCGTAATACCTTATTTCCATCTAATGTTTCTAACTCCCATAATATTGAAGTTGTAAGATGATTACATCATATACTACATTTTTTTAAAAAAAACCACATAGTTTTTTTAGTAATATACTCTTAAATGATTTAATTTTTGATATTACGTCTAAATATATTCATAAAGCGGTCATTATTTCAGACACCTGTAGATTGTATCTATGATAATTAGACGATTAGAAATCTGTAATATTTGTATTATATTAGCTCCTTGTCTTTTTTTAATCTCATTATATCTAAAATGTTTGCAATCTGTCATCTCTATCATAGAAATTTTTAACCTACATCTCTCCATGCTTCTTTTTCATCTTGTTCTTCAACATCATTTTCTTCCTTGTCTTCATAAATTCCAAGTGATTCCAAATCTTCATCTTCTTCTTTTCGAATTTTTTTTATCTTTTTAGGTGGCATTTTTTAATTCTCCATCATAATAATTTAATATTTTCAATACTATCTATACTCATATCTTGTTTATAACAATTGAGTGAGAATAATAAGGAAAAAAGAGCAATATATCTTATAAAACACGGAAAAAATTTAAAAATTCATCACATTTTACTACCTCTAACCTATAAAAATTAAGAGGACTAAATATTGGGATTTATTAGTCTTACAAGTTCAGAGATTTTTGCTTGGATAATATTACCATTACTTATCTTTTTTGCACGAGTTTGTGATGTTAGTTTAGGTACAATTAGGATTATCTTTGTATCTAAAGGAATTAAGTATTTGGCACCACTCATTGGTTTTTTTGAAATCTTAATTTGGCTTTTAGCTATTAGTCAAATAATGCAAAATCTAACAAATGTATATTATTATATTTTTTATGCTGGTGGATTTGCAATAGGTAATTTAATAGGAATAGTAATTGAAGAAAAATTGTCTATAGGAACAGTTGGAATAAGGATTATTACCCGTCAAGATGCTGTAGAGTTGGTTAATGCTTTAAAAAAATCAAAGTATGGTATAACTGTAGTTGACGCAGAAGGATCAAAAGGTAAAGTAAAGATTATTTTTACAGTTATAAATCGACAAAATATTCAAAAGGTAATTAACATTGTAAAACAATATAATCCTAAAGCTTTCTATCATATTGAAGATATAAGATATGTAAGTGAAACTTTACCGTCATACATGAAGCCTTGGTATAGACGAGATCATTTTAGATTTATAAATGGTTGGCATAAGGGAAAATAAAATTAAATAAATTTTAAGAGGTAAAAATGAAAAAACAAGTTTTTATGTCTTTTTATAATCCATTTCGAAACAGTTATATTTTAAATAATGCATTAATGCTAATAATAATTTGATTAGAGTTATATTATGAATTCAGATTCAGAAACAAAAAATGATGAATTATCTAATAAAAAAAATTCAAACAATATAAAGTCAGATAAGATTGATAATATTTTAGATGGCGCAAAATCTCAATTTCCACCTATCGCTCCTGAACTTGATTCTCAAAGAAAAATTGCTGCAGATACAAACCTCTCTTTAGAAGAAAGGCTAGAAGCTTTTGAGGATATTATTGATTCTGAGATAGGTGATACTAATCTTACTCGGGCTCGAAATATTGAACGTGAGTTTGGTCTTCGTCAGATATTTTTGAAATTCGAAGGAACAACTCCAACAGGCACTCAGAAAGATCGTATTGCTTTTGCTCAAGTTATGGATGCTTTAAGAAGAGGTTATGATACTATTACTGTTGCTACCTGTGGTAATTATGGAGCTGCAATTTCTCTTGCAGCTTCTATTGCAGGAGTATATTGTGAGATATATATTCCAGAGAAGTATCATACTAGTAGAATTAAAGAAATTGAGAATAATGGTGCAAAAATTACTCGTGTAACTGGAGATTATGAAAATGCTGTAAAAGTTTCTCAAGAAATTGCTGATAAAAAAGAGTATTATGATGCTAATGCAGGTGGTGATAATACAATGATTCAATTTCGTGCATATGGTGAAATAGCTTATGAGATTTATGATGAACTGCGTGATGCACCAGCTGCAGTTGCTATGCCTGTTTCTAATGGTACAACCCTTGCTGGAGTGTATAAAGGCTTTGTAAGTCTTTATAGGCGAGGTAAAACATCCAAGATTCCTAGGATAGTAGCCGGTTCATCATTTGGAAAAAATCCTATCATTCAAGCCTATCTAAAAAATCTTTCTACATGCGAGGATTTATCTCCTGAAAAGATCCATGAAACATCTATCAATGAGCCTCTGATTAACTGGCGTTCTATCGATGGTGATTATGCACTCGATGCTATTAGGGAATCCTGCGGATGGGGTGCTTATGCCAGTGATAAAAATATGATGTCTTTCTCAAAAATTCTTCGAGAAAAGGAGGGACTAAGTGTTTTACCTGCTTCTACTGCTGGTATAATTGCACTTTTAGAAAGGCACAAAAAAGATCCCTTACCTAATGATAGATATGTTATTATTTTGACAGGGAGAAAGTAAATTACATATAAAATCAAATTAAAGTTTTTGGTGAAAAACCAATGTCAAAAAAACGTGCTATTGTTTATACCGATCGGCTTTTTAATTGCACAGATGGAAAAACTGCTCATGGTCTTGTTAGATATAGTAAAAAATTTGATGTAACATGTGTTGTTGATACTACACTAGATGAAGGTGACTCTGGTGAAATTTTAGATGGAATAAAAAGGAATATACCTCTTTACAATAATCTTGAAAAAGCATATAGTAAAACAGATGCAAATACTTTTATTATTGGAGCAGTCTCAGAAGGAGGTGTTTTACCTAAAGGTTATGATAAAGCAGTTATTTGGGCTCTTGAAAAAGGTCTTAATATTGTATCTGGTCTGCATCAATTTATATCAGATGACCCTGTCTTTTTAAAACTTGCAAAAAAACATAGGTGCAATATTACTGATGTAAGAAAAAACTTTCGTGATTATAAAAGATTTTACACAGGAGACATCAAAAAGGTTAAATCCAAACGTATAGCAATAATAGGAACAGATTCGGCTGTTGGAAAAAGAACTATTGCTGTTATTATAAATGAAGAACTGAAGAAAAGGGGTAAAAAAGCCGATATGATCTATACTGGTCAGACTGGCTGGATGCAAGGTTGGCCACATGGCGTTGTACTAGACGCAATGATTAACGATTTTGTATCTGGTGGGATAGAAGGTGCAATAATTGATTCTTGGAATGATTTAAAACCTGATTTTATGATAATTGAAGGCCAAGGAAGTCTAGTTCATCCTTTTTTTCCAGGCGGTTTTGAGATACTTGCTGCTGGTAAAATAGATGGTTTTATATTGGTAGATGCTCCAAAAAGACCTCATCTCGATGGGTTTCCAGAGTATCCAATGCCAGATCCTAATAGGGTTGTAAAAATTGCTGAACTACTTACTGAGAAACCGTTAGTAGGAATTGGATTAAATAATGAAAATATGAGTAAGGATGATATTAAAATTGAAAAAATAAAACTTAAAAAAATATTCAATGTCCCTGTAACTGAACCTTTGAGTGAAGGTGCCAGTGAAATTGTTGATTTTATGGAGGAACTAAATGTCAGGTAGGATCCCTGATATGATTAGTTTTTCTTCGATTGAAATATCAGATCCGTTAATTAATAATAAGAGTGTCAAGACAGAAGTTATTCTAAATAAGATTGACGGAGATGCATCAAGTTTTTTTATTATGCTAAAATATAAGGAGAAAGTTAATGATGACTATCTTCCGCTATTACGTCTTGCTTTTACAATGCCACTTTTAAATTATGGTTTATTTTCAAAAAAAATAAAGTTGAATTTTCAAATAAGTAACATAGATCATGATATTTTAAACAAATTAAATAGTATATTTAGCCGAGATATTTTTGTAAATAAGATTTTGCGAAGAAGGGCAAATTATATTCTTCCGCAGTACCTTCCAAATCAAAAAAATGTAAAACCTGAGGATGCGAATCCAAAAGCAGTAGTTGAACCATCTAAAATTTACAATGATAAAGTAATTTCATCAGATATGGATAAGAATAGATGTGGTATTTTATCAAGTGGCGGGAAAGAAAGTCTTTTAACTTATGGTTTGCTAAATGAGATAGGCTGCAAAACATATCCTTTTTATGTAAATGAGAGTGGAGGACATTGGAGAACTGCTATTCCTGCGTATAGATACCATAAAAAAATTGATAATAAAACACAACGAGTTTGGACAAATATAGATAGATTTTATGTTTTTATGCTTGATAATTTAAAAATAATTAGGCCAGATCATAGGAAAATTTGGGCGGATACCTATCCTATCCGTCTATGTATTTTCCCATTTTATGTTTTCTTACTATTGCCGATATTTGTTGGTAAAAAAATTGGTAATTTATTAATAGGTAGTGAATTTGATGATTTGAGATCAACACCCGAGTATCTCGGAATTAGACATTATTATGGTATATATGATCAACATCAAGACTACGATAAACTAATGAATAAATGGTATGATAAAAGAACACCTAGCCTGACTCAATGGTCTGCAGTTAGAAGTATATCTGGTTTAATTGTAGAAAGAATCCTAATAAAACGTTACCCAAATCTTGCTAAATATCAACGATCATGTCATTCATGCCATTTTGAAAAAGACAGAATTGTTCCTTGTGGAAAATGTTCAAAATGTATGGGTGTTTTACTTTTTTTGTTAGCAAATAATGCAGATCCTAAAATAATGAACTTTAAAAACAAAGACATTTTATCTTTTAAAGATCGTGTTAATCCTTTAAACCTTAGACTAGACGAAGATGAGAAAAATCAATCATTCTATCTAATTGGCAATAAAGGGAATATACCAACTGTTAAACCTATTGATCATGTTGAAAAGATACATATAAATAATGAAACTTGTGATATAAATTTTATACCTAAACACCTAAGAAAAGATTTATTGAATATAATTAAGGGTTATTCAACAGGTAATTGTAAACTTATAAAAGAAAATTGGATATCCATTAATTATTCATAGACATTTCTTTAAGTTGTCAATATTTTTACAAGTCTAAATGCATCATAAGAATCATGATGATTATATCTATAGTAGTTATTTATAATGCCAATTTTTCTAAAACCTAATTTTTCATACAGTTTTATTGCTCGTTGATTTCCAGTCGAGACTTCCAATCTTATTTTTTTTATATTCTTAGATAAAATCTCTATCTCAGCCGCGTTCAGTAGTTTTTTTCCAATTCCTTTTCCTTGATGTATTGGATCAACGTTTAAAGTTTCTATTCCAGCTATCTGAGAATTTCTTTTATATAACACTAATATAAAACCACGAATCGAATCTTGCATTGTTTCTATAAGACAAGTACTATTAGCTTTTAGTAATAGATATTTTAATTGTTCAGGGGTATATGCTAAATAATTATTGAAACATTTATTTTCTATTTTAATAATCTCATTAAGATCATTTATTGTTGCTTTTCTAATAATTTCCAAATCCATTGTATTCAACCCCTCATATGAAAACTGTTTAAATATTTATATAAAAATTAATATCCATCTAATTTTTGGGTAAAATAGAAAGGATTATAAATATGATATCGGTGAATTATTATTTATAAATTTTAAAGAGAAGGGAGGATAAATATGGAAAATAAAACTAATATTACAGAAAAATTAATGAAAATTGTAAAGCATAGAAAAACTCAATCAGTTGTTATCAAACAAGAAAATAGCTATAAAAAAAATAGAAGAGTCATTGGAAATCTTGCATTTGATAGTTATTCAAATAATAATGAGGATTAGCATTTATTTATTTTTTAAAGTGTTTGCGATTATCAAAATACTTCCAAGCTGCATTTTTACAGAATTTCGAATTGGAACATGGTAGAAAGCTCCTCGTTCTTGCACGCTT
>Ga0209427_10003777_pt1 | contig 17694 bp, 21 predicted proteins | sample DeeMarSWOR136_30_FD_187465 | JGI IMG/M metagenome (GOLD analysis project Ga0209427, IMG submission 187465) | Marine sediment microbial communities from White Oak River estuary, North Carolina - WOR-1-36_30 (SPAdes) (version 2) | ecosystem: Environmental > Aquatic > Marine > Intertidal zone >...
AGCATGACGAACGTAAGCTACTAGGACAAGCATTGCAATAAAGCTCCGGAACCCTGCGATGGCTACCGGATTCCAGGAAACCAATTTGATCATCAATCCGCCTGAGCTCCAAAGGACGGCGCTCAAGAGCAAAAAGAGAATGGCTTTGGATCTTCTCTCCATGGTTTATCTGCCGGAGGGAGGCTGAAATCTCAACCTAAACCTTAACCTTTTTCAATTCTTATCTGGCTACGCTCACGGGGGCTGGCTGCAGAATCTTGATCAAGTCTGCTGGGGACATTTCGAACAGCAGGCCCTTTCTCCCTGCATTGATGAAAATTCTTGGAAGGCTGAGGATGGTTTCTTCTACATAAACCGGGAGCCGCTTCCTTGTGCCGAATGGAGAAATTCCGCCCACCATATAACCTGTATGCTTTAACGCGACTTGAGGAGTACACGGTGTGACGGACTTGACCCCAATCGCCCTGGCAAAGTTCTTGGTGGATACCTGTTTATCTCCATGCATCAAGACGATAAACGGTCTGCTCTGGTCATCTTCCATGACCAGAGTCTTAATGACCAGGTGTTCATCCACCCCAAGTGATTTGGCTGCTGTCTCTGTACCTCCTCCCTCTTCATATTTGTAGGGGTGCTCTATGAAATCAACCTGATTTTCTTTCAGAAATCGGATGGCAGGCGTAAAAGCAGACTTGTCCCTTGTCAAAGAACTTCCTCCTACATCACTTTAAATGGAACCTTATCGCTTTTCTCACAGCATCAGCAAACGTTCGAAGACGGTTCATATCCTCTTTCAGTGAATCGCGGACTTTCCGACTGATCTCTAATTGAACGCCCCCTTTCCATCTTCCCCGGTTGCAGATATTCTCCGGATCGATCCCCTGTAGCCCTTCTGTGGGAGGTCGAGTATGAAAACCCCCTGCCTCTAATTGACGCTTAATTTCTGACCGCAAGTCTACATTGAGACCTCCTATCATGATGAACTCCTCTCTGTCGTCGAGTTGTCCATGGACGGTAACCACAAGGTCAGCCCTCTCGGCGGCTTCAAGGGCACGAGGCTCGTCAAAAAGATGACTTTCAATGTGAAGAGCACTATTCCCCTCTGCCTTTAAACCTTCGAAACTGTAAAAAGAGTAATCGTCTTTTGCGATGGCCTCGGCAATCTCTGAAGTCATGGGTTCGATCTTTCCACCATGAGGTGCCATGATCAGGACACGCTCATCCCTTCGATGAGACCTCACCTGATAGTCCTCACCCTCTGATTCTCTACTCCTGAGTTCACCAAAACTCCTGTATGAAGAAGTCATTTCATTCAACCCTTACTCTTTTCTTACATTTCCGGATTCAACACCATCATACCAGCAGAGCATCCCCCCATCAACATTCTTCACATTCTCAAATCCTTCGTGACGGAGTCTCAGACAGGCTTTGTAAGAACGCAGGCCTTGATCACAATGAACGGCAATCTCCTTTCTCTTATCAAGTTCTTCCATGCGCTTTTTCAGGTCTCCTAAAGGGATCCAGAGAGAATTGGGAATTCGCTTCTCCTTTACCTCCACTTCCTCTCTGACATCCAAAACCTGAAAGGTTGCCTTTGAGGTTTGAAGATTTTTTCTTACTTCTGAGGCTTGAATCCCTTTGACCCTCCCCTCCAATTTGTTCGTTAACACATTAGCAGCAACAATCATTGGTGAAAGAACAGGACTGTAGGGAGGGGCATAGGCGAGATCAGCAAGGGCCAGTTCCTTGCAGGTCATCCTGGCATGGAGGGCCATGGCCAGGATATCGATGAATTTATCGGAGGGTCCTTCGCCAATGACCTGCCCTCCCAGAATTCGGCCTGTTGGGCTATCGGCAACCACTTTCAAGATCAACTCCTTTCTCCCTGGATAATAGTCAGCACGATCGTGCCCTCGGACGATGGCTTGAATGGGACGAAAACCTCCTTGCCCGGCCTCTCTCATACTTAATCCTGTCTTCGCCACATTGAGGTCAAACGTTTTAAAGATCGTTGTCCCAAAAACCCCCGGGAAAGTGTCATTCCCTCCACAAACATTACTCCCAACCACCCTCCCCTGCTTGTTCGCAGTAGAACCGAGAGGAATCCAAACTCTTTTTCCGGTTACAAGATGAGTTGTCTCTGCACAGTCTCCCGCGGCATAAACTCCCTCGGCACTCGTCTCCATTTTCTCATTCACCCAGATCGCCCCTGTGTCCCCAATCCTCAGTCCTGCCTGCCTTGCCAATTCAACCTGGGGTCGAATCCCAAGGCTCATCAGAACCGCATCTGCCTCTACCTTTCGCGCTGCCGTCTGAACATGCGTGACCCTCCCGTTTCCCCTGAGAGCCTTTATCCCCTCCGAAGTAAAGATCTGGATTCCCTTCTTCTCAAGATATTGTCGAAGAATGCCTGCAAAATCTTCGTCAAAGAGGGTTAAGATTTGAGGAGCCAGCTCGACGATCGTCACCCTTTTGCCCAGTAGAATGAGGGCTTCAGCCATCTCCAGTCCAATGTAACCTCCTCCTGCAATAACCACCTTTTGAATTTGATCTGATCCAACGCTTTCGAGGATAGCATCGGCATCAAAAATGGAGCGAAGAAAAAAGACATTCCCCAATTCAATTCCATCCATCGTCGGACGGATAGGCTTGGCCCCGGTGGCGAGGACCAACCGATCGTAGTGATCCATGAAGGTTTTTTCAGACTCAACCATTTTGCCTGAAATGGTCCTCTCTTTCGTATCGATCCGCTCAACTCTTCGGTTTTTCTGGATCCGGATTCCGTCAACAACGAACTTTCCTGGAGTGCGGGAAATCAAAGCATCCCTTTCTTTGACGACGCCGCTGATATAGTAAGGGAGTCCGCATCCCGCATAAGAAAGATCATCCTCCTCCTGATAGATCACGATCTCCATTTCAGGGTCGCATCTTCTCGCTCTGACTGCTGCTTTTGGACCCGCGGCCACACCTCCGATGACCAGAAGCCTCTTCTTCATCCTCTCAGCCTCCTCATGATAGCGCTTCCCCTTCTCCAGCTTGCATCTTTTGTCCATCCCCCATCCAGAACAACTCAACGTAATCCTCCCGTCTCAGGCGCAGAATAGGATCAGCAGGGATGCTAGAGAAAATCTTAGGCCTGCCTGCCCGTAGGCAGGGCGGCAACCCTCACTTCTCCCCTCCACTCCAGGCCTTCCCCCCCAGCCCTTTCACCGCTAAGTTCTATCGGTGGATGTCACCCTTGCTTCATTGATATCCATGGATATCAATGCCTTCCGTATTCTAACATTTCCCAAGATATCCATGCTGGGACCATGGAATTCATATGCATGACGAGGGGTTACATTCAACGGATCTCTTCCCAAAGCGTGATCTCGGGGGGTCCTGCCAACATCTCCTTGGCCTTCTCCAGATGGGATTTCATATAAGGCATAGCCAGGTGCTCATCCAAATGTTTTTTGCTGACCCAGTTTTCATAAAACATAAAAAGTGATTTATCTTCAACAGACTGATGCAAATCGTAATTGATACATCCCGCCTCCGTTCGAGTCGGTCCCACTAAAGATAAAAGCTCTTGTTTAACTATCTCCTCCATGCCTGACTTGGCCCTGATTTGCGCCACAACCGTAACTTTCTTGTCTGCCATTGCTCCTCTCCTTTCTAAGCTTTCAATCCTCGCCACCACTCTTTGGGTTCAGTCTCCAGACACTCGGCGGCGATCTTCTTTGCGGAATCGGTAACGAGGGCGGCCTGAGCGTTATGAATCCAATCCACCACATCCTCGTACCCGAGTGCTTGATATTCGCGGGCTTGCACCAAGCATTCCAAAAGATCTGCGTCCCGCGCAACCCGAGCTTCGGGAGAAATGGCCTCCTCAAACTCCGTGAATAGAACGTTAATCTGTTCTGCTATTCCTTCAGGAAGTCTTTCGGACTGTTCCTTGATCACGTTTATCTCAACATTCTTCCAGTTCACATACCTTCGCCCGATTCGATGAAGATCATTTGTTCGCGCTTCACTCACATCATGAAAAAGGGCCATGAGCGTGGCCTTCTCCGGGTCCGCTCCCTCAAGTTGCGCAAGGATGTATGCGATCACGGCTGTTCTGAAGGAATGTTCCGCCACACTTTCAGGACTCTCTACCCCAGCAATCCACCAGCCTGAGCGCCTTGCCCTTTTGAGCTGACCCATTTCATATAAGAACTTCGCCAGATCCTTTCCCACAACTTTCTCCTCTCTTAACCTTAACCTATAATTAATATTTTTGTTTTGCCCTCTTTCTCCTCTTCGCCTTTTGCCGTCTTATTCTTTCAACCCTTCTATCATCGGATGTTAATTTTCCTGAAAATTTCTCAACCCTCTCTATAAGTTCGCGCCTGGCAAGAAATCGATTGAGGGATTGACTCCTCTCCCTCATGCATTTCACTTCAATTCCTGTCGGGATATGTCTGAGATAAACACAGCTCGATGTTTTGTTAACCTTCTGTCCCCCCCTCCCTGAGGATAGGACAAATTTTTCTTCGATTTCCCTTTCATCGATTCCCAGAATCTCCATCCTCTCTCTTAGCCATCTATTTTTCTCTTCGCTCACGGCAAAGACAACCATGTTCCACCTGTTGAAATGGCCTTTGAGTATTTTAGATCGTCCATCAATCGAGTAAAAAAATCATAGGGTCCAAAAACAAAGAAGGTCGGTTTTTTGATTATATAAAAAAACCGACCTTCTTCAAACCTTTTTATCCAGGACGTATTTTCAATAGAATCTGCTTAAATCCGCTTTACCGCTGCTTCCTTGTCCTTTCTGCAGCTCCCGTCACGATATAGATGAAGTTCTGTCCGCCGTACACAAACTTCTCAATTCGGGGGATGATCTAAAAAATATTAACTTGATTTCATCGACATTGGAACTCCGATGCTCGAGGAAGCACAACTACTAGTACTATTAGCGCTCGGCTGCTGCAGATATTCTTCCCTCCAGACCTTCTCAGCCAGGATTCCATACCGGGCAGCATATTCATCCATTTCTTCCTTCATCTGAGTGACAATTTCCTCTGCCCCCTCATGAGTAAAGTAAGGTTTCGTCTCGTCAATCAATTCCCTAAAAACATGAGGGTTATCAATGATCATGCAAGGTCTGAGGTGATTTTCATTATGGGGTTGCCTTCTTCGAATAGCCCGGAAGAGGGGACTGCCCAACGCCTCGGCTAAAGGAACATCTTTGATATTATGCATGGCCACGTGGGTATAAACACAGGGCTCCACATCTCCATTCGCATTAATATGGAAGTATCTCCTTCCTCCAGCGATGCACCCCTGGACATGGGGTCCATCATTCCAAAAGTCAAGGACGAACATAGGTTTCGTTCTCCTGAAATGCATCACCTGCTTTCGGAGATGGTTTGGCTGTTCTGGAGTCACCATCAAATTGATATCTCCTTGGCCATTCACAGGAAGGTAGAGGAAGTACATCTGGGCGATGATCCCCTTCTCCAAAAGCATGTCGACCCATTCTTCAGAAGAGACGACATCGACATTATTCTTTGTCACTGTGGCAGAGGCTCCGAAAATAACTCTTGCCCTCTTCAAATGATCCATCGCCTCCATAATCTTTTCGAAGACTCCGGGGCCCCTCCATCGATCGGTTTCCTCTTCGTAACCTTCGCAACTCACCACGACCATAGCATTTCCCAGATCTCTGATCTTCTCTGCCTTCTCCTGTGTTATTAGAGTTCCATTCGTATAGACCTGGAAGAAGATTTGAGGATGTTCCTTGATCATCTGAAAAAGATAGGGGTACATAAAAGGTTCGCCCCCCAGGACAGTAACGAAGTGAAGTCCTATATCCATACACTCCCTTAAAATCCTCTTCACGAGATCATAAGAAAGTCCTGGACGCCTCTGGTAACCTAAGGTATAGCATCCTGCACATCTTAAATTGCACTGCCATGTCGGGCTGAGGATCATGACAAAGGGGGGTCGAAACCCATGCTCTTTTTCGAATTGATCTCTCTTCCTATTCCCCATGAACCAAGCGTTGTTAAAGAGTGTGTTGAAGACAATGGTCCGATTCCTTGAGGGAAGATATTCCAGAACTCCGCGAAACAGTTTTTTCGCTGGGTGATCCGGATCTTCAAGATGTTTCCTGACTCCTCGAATAGCACCTACAATCTCATAATCCGATGTCAACTTCTCTGCCAAATAGGTTAATTGGACCAATCTTTCATCGGAAGTTCTTCGCAAGAGTTCCACAATCGTCCTGGATGCCTGATGGCCCGAGAAATCTTTGACTTGTTCTGAAAAGTTCATCTTAATCCCTCCTGTTTGCAAACTAACTCTGTACCGCCGTCCAGAAACCTAAAATAGCCACGGCAATTCCAACAATGAGTTCGTTAAGAATATTCGCATTCATCGTAAAAGAGGCAATGATGAGCCAGACTCCCAATATACCAATTGTCCAGTGCTGCCACATTAAGCCACCCTTTCAAACTTGTATCTCATCATATCTTGAGCAAATCTCATACCATAACTTTTCGGTTTACCTTAAAGGAGGGAAACTAGAAACCTTTAGAATATCGAGGGATTAGGAAGAGGGTTAAAATTCTCAGGATACAGAATTAATCACGCAGGACCCATTTTCGAGATAATTTTCTTCGCATCCTCTGACGAGCTTTACAAACCTATTGAAAACAAGCACTTAGCTGCGTCATTTCTCTTCACATTTTTACACCAATTGATCGCAGTTGACGGATCCTTTCACCCTATTATGACACAATCTCATGCGACATACGGGATGCCTGCCTGTAGGCAGGAATTTGGTCATTGGAATTCGACCGGAGGTGTGAAGGGATTAGCTCGTCTCTTCACCTCTTTTGTAGTAGTCAGATACAAGGGGAATCAACCCTTTTATTCTCAAATTGAATTGCGTTTCTCCCCCTTTTTCAAAATATTCGGCAATCGCTTCAAGGAAGACTTGAACCGTCGCGGGTGGACAGTGAAGTTTTACGGCAGGGACTTCTCCAAGCTCGCTTTCAATAAGGCCTATCAAGCGTTCGACGACTTCATCATCGCTCCCCAAAAGCAGCCGAGAAATATCTTTCCCTTTTATCTTCTCAGTAAACACAGAAGCTGAAGCGATGGTCACGGCGCAACCAAACGATAAGAATTTAGCATCTTCTACAACTCCGTCTTTGATCCGTAAGTAAAGTTTTGTAGTATCTCCACATACCGGGTTATTAATGGCTCCCATCCCTTCTGGGCTCTCCATCTCGCCGACATTTTGAGGATTACGAAAATGGTCCTTTATCTTCTCATTAAGTTCTAACATTGCAGTTCCCGTCTTTTGTTTCTCAACTATTTCTCAACTGGATTCTTGAATTCCTTAACAATAACCCTGTGCTTTCGAATTAAGTTCTGCAGCTGTCTCCTGTCCATTCCCACATCTAAAGCCGCTTTAGAAATATTCCCTCTATTCCTTCTTAATGCCTCTCTTAAGAAGACTCGCTCCAATTCGTCTTCTGCCTTCCGCCTCAATTGCCATTTTATGCGCCTCAGCTCTTGGCCGTCCCTGGGAACAGGGTGAGGGACCTCTCTTCCTTCACCCCTTACCTCGGCTGGGAGGTCCTCTAATTCAATTCGGTCGGACCTGGTAAAGAGCATGGCCCTGAGGACAGAATTTTCCAATTCCCTCACATTCCCAGGCCATGAGTAAGCTTTCAAAGCCTGAAGAGCCTTATCAGAAATCTCCACGTGTCTTTCCTTCACTTCCTTCTTATGTTTTTCGATAAAATGGGAAGCTAAGAGTGGGATGTCTCCCTTACGCTCCCTTAAAGGTGGAAGTTTTACAGTGACGACATTCAGTCGGTAGAAGAGGTCTTCCCGAAATTCTCCTGCATCGACAGCTGCCTTTAAATCCCGGTTGGTGGCGGTAATGAGGCGGACGTCAACATCAATTTCCTCTGTCCCTCCTACCCTCATAAACCGATAACCTTCAATCGCCCTCAGAATCTTAACTTGAAGTTCTCTTGGCATTTCCCCAATTTCATCAAGAAAAAGGGTGCCCCTGTGGGCCAGCTCAAAACTCCCAATCTTCCTCTTTGTTGCTCCGGTAAAAGCTCCCTTTTCATGCCCGAAGAGTTCGCTTTCAAGAAGTTCTCTTGGGATGGCAGAACAGTTAACCACAATGAAAGGAAGTCCTGCCCTCTGGCTGTTCAAATGGATCGCCCGGGCCACCAGTTCTTTCCCCGTCCCACTCTCACCTTCAATCAGAACCGTCGCCTTACTGTCAGCCACTTGCCGGATAATCCCTATGATCTCGATCATTGTGGGATGTTTACTGATGACCGTATCCAATCCGTGGAGGGATTTGATTTCCTCTTTGAGTTGCCTATTCTCATTAATGAGGTCAGCCTGGAGGAGTGCCTTTTGAATCACCAGTCCAACTTCATCCATCTTAACGGGTTTAAGGAGGTAATCTGTAGCCCCTTCCTTCATCGCTTGAATGGCTGACTCAATCGTCCCGTAGGCAGTGATTAGAATTACAGGAATCTCTGGCCGGAGTCGCTTCACCTCATGAAGTAAACTCAGGCCATCCCTCTCAGGCATTCTCATATCGGTGAGAAGAAGGTTGACCTCTTCTTCCTTGAAGAGACGAAGAGCCTCTTCTCCATCCTTGGCGAGGAGAATCTGATATTGATCCTGAAGGTTCACTTCCAAGACCCTTCTCATCTTCTCTTCATCTTCGGCGATTAGAATCGTTCGCTTCATCTGTTACCTTTCCCTTCTTAAGGGAAGACTGATGGTAAAGGTGCTCCCCCCCCTCTCTCCTCGCTCAAATACGATATCGCCTCCATGCTTTGTGACGATCTGATGGGCGATAAAAAGCCCTAGACCTGTTCCTCTTTCTTTCGTCGTGAAAAAGGGATCGAAGATCTTCATCCGTATCTCTTTCGGAATTCCTTTTCCTGTGTCACTAAATTGAATAAACAACCCATCTTTAGTGCCCCCCATCACCTTTACCCTGAGCGCTCCTCCTCGAGGCATCGCCTCCAGAGCATTGACGCCCAAGTTCATAAAGACTTGTCTCATCTGCTCTGGATCGACCAAAACCAGAATCGGTTGAATAGGAACCTCTTTTTTGATCTCGATGCCTAGTGTCTTGGCCTGGGGTGAAAGAAGAAGAAGGGTTTTTTCCAAAACCTCTTTGAGATCACAGCTTACCAATTTTGGTTCTTTTGGCCTAGCAAAGTCCAAGAAGGTGCTGATCAGACCACTGATCCGCTTCGATTCTTCCAAAATATAATTGGTCATCTCTTCCCGAATCTTCTGATCCTCATGCTTCCGAATATTCTCCGCCGACCCCGTAATGATCCCCAGAGGGTTTCGAATCTCGTGAGCGATCCCGGCGGCCAATTCACCGATGGCCGCCATCTTCTCAGCCTGCATAATCTGCTTGTCTTTCGAACTCATATCCCGGAAGATAAGGGATCTGGAAACGGCCAGCGCCGTTTGATTCAAAAAGGCTTCTAGGAGTTCAAGCTCCTCCTGAGTGTAGTCTTTTTGATTTCGCTTTCTCCCCAACAGAATGAAACCTGACAATCTCTCTTTTAAGAAAAACGGCACCACCACCGCCCAGCCTTTTTCAATCAGATTTTCGATCTCCTCCGCATCTCCTCCGCTCTCACGGAGGTGCTCTAGATCCACCGGCCCTCCTTTCGATTCAATGCCTTTCACAAAAGGGTTTTGAGCTGAATACTTCATTTCTCCATTTGTTGGAGTCTCAAATATCGTCCGATATTCGTCGACCTCGCCTCTGAGAAAAAAGAAGGCAACGGAGTCGACGTGAAAGGTTTGTGTGATGAAGTGAACCGTCGTCTTCGCCACTTCCTCGAGATCCACCAATTCTGTCAGGATTCGGCTGAACTCCGAAAGCTTTGTTCGAAAACGGACCCTTTCCATATAAAAAAAGCGGTCGATCCAATCCCCCACTTTCCGTTGAAAGGGTTGCAGCATAAAGACTAGAGCCAGGATCAAAGCGGACTCCACTAAAAGAGATTTTCCGTAAGCCTTCTGGGAAATGCCCTCCCCAATGTTCTTGATGATCAGGACATAGATGGCCAAGATCAAACCGGAGACGGTGGAATAGACGATTCCTCCTCGGATAAGGAGATGGATGTCCAGTAACCGATATCGTATCAAGGCGATGGTAAAGAAAAGGCTAACTAAGAGAGAATAGAGACTGGCCAGGAAGAAGATGGGCCAGCCCAATTTGAGAAAATAGTTGGAGAGATTGATGATCGTTCCAGCAAGGGCCATCGAGACGATTCCAAAGATGAGGTATTTGATCTGAAGTTTTTGTCTGGGAATTCGGGTCGTCTGCAGGGATTGAATCAGATTCTTAATCCCCCAATAAACGCAAACGCCTGAGAAGAGGGCGACCAATCCAAGGAAGACTATTAATATCATTGGCTCTTGCAACAGTGTCCCGTAATGGAAGACACTTCTCAACTCCTTAAACCGCTCGATGTTAATCTGGAAGGTAAGGAAGAAAGTCGCCAAGATCGCTATTGGGATGAGATAAAGAGAGAGAAGTCTCCTCCCTTTTGACCACTGGCTCTCGCTCTTGAGGGGAAAGACAAAAGAGAAATGGAGGAATAACAGAGGAGCAAGGGTCAATCCAACAAAGATCACCTTTACCCCAAAGATGACATAGACTGGATTGGAGCTGTTCACCATAATGAGTTCGCCCATGTTCCAGGTAGCAAAGGAAAGGACAAGACATGCAAAGAGTCGATGAGCGATATCTTTGGGTTTACTCGAAAGGACGATGAGACATAGCGTTAGGTTCATCGTAAAGGCGAGCGCGGTCGGAAGCGCCAGGATGTTCATCAGACCACCTTCTCCACTAATACAAAACGAACAGCCTACCTGCGGGCAGGCAGGCGCTAAGGGTTAGGCGCTAAAGGTATTGGCTTCTTGCTGATAAAATGATAAACAAATTGACCAAAAAGGTCAATCTGACCAAGAAAATAGACCTTTCAGTCCAAGGGTTAGAGAAACGATGCCGGTCTTGTAGTCAAATTATGGGGCTGGGCTTTTTAAGCTTTAACCTTAATCCTATCACCTTGGATCAAACCAGCTTCTTTCCCCTGACCGAAGACCATGTTTGTCCCCCGTGCTTGCACAATGACGAGTGCGTCCCTGTCATGGATAATAATCTGAGAAAGAACATCCCTTGGGTATCAGTTGAAATTCGGCCAAAAATAATCTATGGTGATTACAATCGAGTCTGTCTTTCTTCACATCAATGACTTATGGAAAAGACCTTCAAAGCGTTTAAATACCGATTTGTCGATCATCTGCTCACGGACATCCTCGAATGCTCCGTATTCATATTTCGAGGCCTTTCCCTAAGAGCCCTGGTCTCCATTTCGAAGGCCATGGGAACCCTCACCTTCTATCTTCATAAAAGATTCAGGAAGAGGGTCATCAACAATCTCTCCCTCGCTTTTGGAAGCGAAAAGAATCTTCAAGAGATTAAAGCGCTAGCCAAGGAGGTTTTCTTCCATTTCGTTTTGACCCCATTAGAAACGATCTATCTGGCTGCAAACGGCATCCCTTTTGACAGGTTTGTTCTGAAAATAGAAATCGAAGGGAAGGAACGTTTGGAGGCAGCTTTAGCCCGTGGCCACGGGGTCATTGCACTGGGGGCCCATTTTGGATCCTTCACCCTATTGGGAACAAGGCTGGCTGTGGAGGGTTATCCATTCAATCTAGTCATCAATGTGGGCAATTTCCCGAAGGTATGGAAGAAGCTGGCGTTTTATCAAGGAATCGTTGGGCAAAAAACGATCCCTCTAAAACCAGCAACAGCCTCCATCAAAAAATCCTTGAGCTGTCTCCATCAAAATGAAATTCTCTATATTGTAGCGGACCAGCAACAGAGGCGAGGGGGCCTTCCTATCCCGTTCTTCGGGCAAATCGCTTACAACCCCCCTGGCCCCGCCATCTTTTCTCTCAAGACAGGAGCTTCTATCTTGCCTATGTTCGTCTTAAGACAGGATAATTTCAAGAGGACATTGACCATTGGAAATCCCATTGAAATCGAGCGGACATCGGATGAGAAGAAGGATATTGAGACCTTAACGGTTAAATCCACAAAGGCCATTGAGGAAATGATTAGGCAATATCCCAACCAATGGGCCTGGCTCAACCGGCGCTGGAAATTACCCCGCCAAAAAAAGCATCCTTGACAGGAAGCCCACGGGGGTATAATATTTGGGCTCGATGGAAAACATTATTCTGAAGCGATTCAAAGAAAGTTCCGAAGTTAAGACACGTTTCCTTAAAGAGAACCTTCCGAAGCTCCTCGATCTGATCAACTTGATCGCTCATGCGTTCGAGAGGGGAAATAGAATCTTCTTATTTGGAAACGGTGGAAGCGCTGCCGACGCCCAACACTTGGCAGCGGAATTCGTCAACCGATATGTTATGGACCGTCCCCCTCTCCCTGCCATTGCCCTGACAACAGATACCTCTATTCTCACCAGCGTCGCCAATGACATCTCCTTTAACGAGATCTTTGCCAAACAGCTCAGAGCCCTCGGTAAGGAAGGAGATGTGGCGATCGGTATCAGCACGAGCGGAAACTCCTCCAATGTCGTCAAGGCCTTTGAAGTGGCTAAGGAGCTGGGGATGAAGACGGTCTCTCTCACGGGAAACGATGGAGGAGTGCTGTCAAAAATGGCTGATATTTCTCTCATCGTCCCCTCCACGAGTACACCCCGTATTCAAGAAACTCATATTCTTATCGGGCACATTCTCTGCGAAATGGTGGAGCATCAACTCTTCTTCAAAGTCAGCCTTTGAGGGAAGCAGCGTGAAGAATAGATTAGAACCTCTCGATCTTCGTCCCTTGAACCCCGATCGAACGAGTGTATGGAGAGGAGAGTAAGCATGTTGGAATGTCATCTAGAAAAGAATAAGGCTCAATGTACCTGCACTTATGAATCCTGTGATCGGAAAGGAAGATGCTGCGAGTGTATCGCTTATCACTGGCCCAAGGGGCAACTTCCAGGCTGTTTTTTCTCGCCCGAAGTTGAGCGAACCTACGATCGTTCAATCCGTCGTTTCATCGCCGAAAACAGGTAAACAAATGGAAATTAAGTTTGAGCGATTTCATCTCGAATCCGATCTCCGTTCCCCACTCCAACGATTTGAATCGGTTTCCATTCCAACAGAAGTCAGAATCGACCCCTTGACGAAACGGAGGAGTCGTATCATCACCTGGGGGCTTCCCTCGAAAAGCAAGTTTGACTTTTCCCAGTTGGTAGGAGAGTCAAGGGAGTGTTTCTTCTGTCCAGAGAATATCCATTCGAAGACCCCTCTGTTTCCAAAAGAGATCGTTCCAGAGGGGAGGATCTTCATGGGGAAGGCTACCGGTTTCCCTAACCTCAACCCAGTCGGGACCTATGGCAGTGTGGTGGTCATCTGCCAAGAACACTTTCTCCAACTCAACCAGTTCACTCCTAGAATGTATGAAGAGGGTCTCACAGCCTCAATCGAAATCATACGAAGGATGGAAGCCTTTGACCCGGATACCCACTACTGGCAGATCAGTCAAAATTTCTTGCTTCCCGGAGGGAGCAGCATCCTCCATCCCCATCTTCAGGTTATTGGCGACCCCATTCCAACGAATGAGATGGAATGGTTGCTGGATGCCTCTTCTTCTTATTACCATCGGAATAAAACCCTTTATTGGAATGATCTCGTTCAAATTGAAAAGGGCCTTGGAAAAAGGTTTATCATGAGCCTCGGGAAGGTCCATTGGTATGCCTCCTTTGCCCCCATCGGGTTCAACGAGGTGTGTGGGAGCGTGGAAGGACACAACTCGGTGACTACTCTAGGTAAAGAGGAAGTCTCCTCCCTAGCCAAGGGGATCGTCTCCACGCTGAAATATTATGATGCTAAAGACCTGAACAGTTTCAACTTCTCCATTTACTCCATTTCTGGCGAGGCTTCCTACCAACTTCTCATCCGAATCATCTCCAGAACTCCCATCCAACCTTACTACCTCAATGATTGGACATCCTATGAGGTCCTTCAATCCGAACTGACTTCCAACATCATCCCCGAGGAGCTCTGCCGTGAAATCCGACCCTATTTTCCCTAAGAGAGTGGCCTCCATCGATATCGGGACCAACACAATCCTCCTCCTCATTGCAGAAGTTGATCAAGGAAAATTAAGACCCCTTTTTGAGGCGGAAACCGTGGTCCGATTAGGTGAGAGGCTTCAAAAGAATGGGATCCTATCCGATGAGGCAATGAAGAGAGGGTTTCAAACACTACGTCAGTATCTGGATCAGTGCCAGACCATGGAAGTTCAAAAAGTTTTTGTTGTTGGAACAAGTGCCCTCAGAGAAGCAAAAAACTCCGAAGTTTTTTTAACATTGGTAAAAGAAAGACTCAAACTTTCCATCGAAGCCATCTCTGGAGAGAAAGAAGCCCAACTCTCATTTCTGGCAGTTGTTAAGGACTTAAAAGATCTGAAAAATTCAACCCTGGTGATAGATGTGGGTGGAGGAAGCACAGAATTTATATTGGGCAGAGCCGATCAAATCATCGAATGGGTAAGCCTTCCTCTCGGGATTGTCCGTTTTACAGAACAGTATCTCGTTTCAGATCCTGTAAAAGAAGAAGAATATCAAAAGATGGAAATGGAAATTCGAAAATTACTTCCCCAAATTCCCCATCCAAAAGAACCGTTATCGATGGTCTCAATTGGAGGGACAGGTACGACTTTAGCCTCTGTTGAACAGGGATTAGAGGAGTACGTCTCTCAAAAGATTCATCACTTTGTTCTTACAAAGGAAGCCCTAAAAAACCAGTTATTTCTCTATCGGTCAAAAACCATTGAAGAAAGAAAAAGGATACTGGGTCTTCCCCCTTCACGGGCGGATGTGATCTTGGCCGGTGGTGCGATCCTTTATATGACCATGGAGGAACTCAAGTGCTTTTCTGTTTTAATCAGTTGCCATGGAGTGAGATATGGGCTTCTGTACAAGAAAATGTCAGATTGCAAATTTCAAATTTCACATTAAAAAATCCAATACCTAACACGCAAGACCTAACACCCACAACCCATTACCCTTGAGAAACGAGCTTCTTTAAAACGAGTACGACCAGGACGACGAATCTGTTTTTTCCGGTGTTCTTAGGGCCGATTGGGACTTCCCCTTTACAGAAGAGCAGATCCCCTTTCTTAAACCGCCTCTCCTCAGCACCAATGGCTAAGGCCCCCTCACCTTCTACCCCGTAAAGGATCACCTCCAGAGCACCTGGATGTGGATGAACGGGCATGATCTGGCCAGGCTCAAAACAGAGAAGAACGGCTGCACCCGCCTCACCGATATGAAGTTGCTTGGGAACGAAGTTTTCTTTCGAGAACTCCACTTTCTCAAGAAGATGGATCAGTTCCATAAATCTCCTCTTTGTAACGCTAGGCGCTTAGCGCTTTGCGTCTTCATCAGCCCTCTAGGGCATTTAATTCCTTGACGATGACTTCTGGATCGATGTTATGCATCAGGGCTCCAAAAGAGATCGACTCTATCTTCATGCCGGGGCAGGTGAAACAGCCTTGTCCAAAATATTTCTCGATCACCTTGATGGCTGCAGGATTCTCCTGCAATACATCCCCGATGACCATATCTTTATCGAACTTCTTCTCAGCCATTTTTGAACTCCTCTTCCCATTTCTATTCTTCAAACAAAGTAGTGATACAGCATATCCAGCCGGCCATGTTTGACCAGATACATTCCGGAAAACTTCATGACCTCTCGGATCTTCGCCCTATATTCTCCGTGGTAGCACTGGGTTTCACATTTCTTACACATGGGTTTGGGATCATGGGGGCATTTCAGCCTCATCGTCAAACCATACGCAAGAAGTCGACTACAATCTGGGCAGAGGGCAATCTCTTTTTTTGTGATCTCCTTAAGGTCGAGGAGTTTGAAAGAAAAGGCAACTTTTTCTTCGTTGTGATTCTCATGGCAAAAAATCCCTACGAACTTTATCAGTGTTTTGATGTCGGCTTTCTCTCTCTCCGAAATTTGGCCCCTTTTTATCATATCCTAACCCCTTTTTGTCTCCTTATTAGGAATCACCCGTCATCCCATAACTTCATTATTTTATTGCTCCGAGATATTTTCCTTGACCTAAGTCAAGCATAGGGAATAGGGCCATTTCATAAGGCAAAAAGGGTGGGGACGCTCGACGAAATCCTTTCACCGCGCATTTTCTACTTGACACTGGAATCTAATTTAAATTATATTTTCCCTCTGAAACGAATTCTTATCACTCTATTTAAAAGGAGGATGCTGATATGGCCAAAAAGCCCCTTACCAAGTCCCAGATTGCATCTCATTTTGCAAAAAAATTCGACCTTTCAAAAAAGGCCGCTACAGCGATGATTGACGAGGTCGCTGCCCTGGCTATCTCCGAAACCAAAAAGGCTGGGGTCTTCACCCTTCCAGGGATCGGCAAGCTTGTCCTCTCCAGGAGAAAAGCACGGAAAGGGTTTAACCCTGCAACGGGCGAGCAGATCAATATTCCTGCCAAGACCGTGGTGAAAATGCGTGTTGCCAAGGCTTGCAAGGAAGCAATCGTTCCCCCCAAAAAGTAAACCCTGTTAGAGAGGATGGGGTTGTGAGCTCTGCCCTCTAATGAAGAAAAGATATTTTCTTCTATATCATCTCCACCATAAATGGTGGGGCTTTCTAATAGGGTAACGGGTTGTCTCATCAGAATATTTCTTTATTTTGAGACGGGGCGATTTCTTCAAACGATATTAAAGGAATGACCCCTTGACGCCTCATGGGGGCCTCGGGAAGGTTTATTTCTGCTCGTTCGGGAATCAAAACTTCGAGGGTCTACTCTGCGGTGGATCCTCGATTATTTTGGGGTCGCCATCTTCCTGTTCTCAATCCACTTGATCCTGACTGTGGGAGGTCAAGAAGATGTCCGAAACAAGAGCCGTTATCGAAACGAGGTTTGGAAATATCGAACTTAAGTTTTACCCAGAAGTAGCACCCAATCATGTGAACAATTTTATTGGTCTCGCGAAGAAGGGATTTTATGACGGTTCCACTTTCCATCGCGTCATCCCGGGGTTTATGATCCAGGGTGGGGATCCCAATTCGAAAAATCCGGATCGATCAAAACATGGCATGGGTGGGCCCGGGCATACCGTGAAGGCTGAGTTTAATGACAAATCCCATAAAAGAGGAACGCTTTCCATGGCAAGAACTTCCCATCCTGACAGTGCGGGTTCTCAATTCTTCATCTGCGTGGCTGATTCCTTTTTCCTAGACAGACAGTACACGGTCTTTGGAGAAGTCACTTCGGGGATGGAAGTGGCCGACAGAATCGTGAGTCAACAAAGGGACAAAGTGGATAATCCCATTGAGAGGATTGAGATGAAAGTTAGGATCGTTGAGAAATGACTCCTCTTGGAGAAAATGTATTTCATACCTTTAACCCCGAGGCCAACTCTTCTAAGGCTTCGCGGTTGAGGATGATAATTTTATTTTTCTTCACGTCAATGATCCCTTTAGCTTTCATCTTCCCCAAGGTTCTTGAAAGAGTTTCGCTGATCGTCCCGAGTTTCAGTGCCAGTTGAGTCTTGGTCAAATCGAGTTCAACCTCCT
>Ga0209427_10003779_pt1 | contig 17690 bp, 11 predicted proteins | sample DeeMarSWOR136_30_FD_187465 | JGI IMG/M metagenome (GOLD analysis project Ga0209427, IMG submission 187465) | Marine sediment microbial communities from White Oak River estuary, North Carolina - WOR-1-36_30 (SPAdes) (version 2) | ecosystem: Environmental > Aquatic > Marine > Intertidal zone >...
GTCCGCCAGTTCTTGGGCGTCTTGCCGCGCAGTATGGCGCGCATCGATTCGCCCTGTATGTCTTCGTGCACGGCGACGCCGGCGTAATCCAGAAACGTCGCGGCGAAATCCAGGTTCAGGACGATGTCGTCGCTCACCGAGCCGGGCTTGATTTCCCTCGGATACCGGACCAGCAGCGGCATCCTCAACGACTCTTCGTACATGAACCGCTTATCGAACCAGCCGTGATCACCTAAGTAAAAACCCTGATCGGAGGTATAAACCACGACGGTGTTCCTCGCCAGGCCCGACGTATCGAGATAATCGAGGAGCCGGCCGACGTTGTCATCCACCGAGGCGATACACCGCAGGTAGTCTTTGATATATCTTTGATATTTCCAGCGAATCAGATCTTTGCCCTGGAGATCGGCCTTGCGGAAGGCCTCGTTCTTGGGTTTGTAGGCCGCGTCCCAGAGCTTCTTCTGTTCGGGGGTAAGGTTATTCGGGGCGACGAGTTTGAGGTCCCTTTCATTCAAGGTTTTTGCGATGGTCATGTCCTGCTCTTTCGCGGCGGTTCCACGGTTGGCGTAATCGTCGAACAAATTGTCCGGCTCCGGCATCGTTACCTCGTCATACATCGTCAGATGTTTCGGGCTCGGCTGCCAATTGCGGTGCGGGGCCTTATGGTGATACATCAGACAGAAGGGTTTGTCCGGGTCGCGTTCCCTGATCCACTTCAGCGCGTGGTCGGTGATAATGTCCGTGACGTACCCCGTGTATTTCTTCCGCTCGCCCATCTCGATCATCACCGGGTTGTAATACAGCCCTTGCCCCGGCAGAACATTCCAGTAGTCAAATCCTGTGGGATCGCTTCGCAGGTGCCACTTGCCGATCATTGCGGTTTGATAGCCGGCCTTTTGCAGCAGCTTGGGGAAGGTCTGCTGGCTGCCGTCGAAGGCTTTCCGGCTGTTGTCGATCTTACCGTTGATATGGCTGTATTTACCCGTCAGCACGACCGCCCGGCAGGGGGCGCAGATGGAATTGGTGCAAAAGCTGTTGGTGAAGCGCATGCCTTCGTTGGCGATTCGGTCGAGGTTCGGTGTTTGATTGATCTTGCTGCGGTAACAGCTCAGGGCATGCGAGGCGTGGTCGTCGGTCATAATATAGATGATATTCGGTCGTTCTTTTTTTCCGATTTGACCAATGCTGCTGCAGCTCGGCAGGATCGACAGGGCGGCTGCCGAGCCGGCCATATGACCCAATCGTTTCAAGAATTCTCTTCTGCTTTGTCTAATCATTTTGATTCCTTTCTTACATCTCAATCACGCGTTTGATTCTCACATGCTATATCTTGTGCCGCCACACCTCGGCATTGGGTATGCTCGACGGCACGTCGAGTCGAGCCTCCCACTCTTTGAGCAGCTTTCGGTGTTCGGCCAACGGTGAGGCGTAGCGCGAGCTTGCTGCGAGGTTCCAGGTCTCGCCCGGATCGTTTGTCATATCGAAAAGTTGCTCGACGAGATTGTCCTTGTATGTGATGTATTTGTAGTTTGCCGTCCGAAGCATCCGGCCGGTATTGGTGCTGACCTCCGAAACAATGAAGTCTCGGGATAGAGTTCCATTTGCCTCAAGAATTGCCCGCAAACTCACGCCGCGCATATGTGCTGGCGGCTGAATTCCCGCGTAGTCACACAGTGTCGGTGTGATGTCCAGCCCGGAAGCTAAGTGAACCGTGTCCGTCTTATTCTCAGCAACGTGTCCCGGCCATGAAAAGAGCAGCGGCACCCTCGCCGCCTCGTTGTAAAAACTGCTCTTTCGTACCATCTGATGATGCCCCATCCCCTCTCCGTGATCGGCGGTCATCACGATGAGCGTATCGTTGACGTGCCCGTGCTCGTCAAGCGCCTGAAGAACGCGTCCAATCTCGGCGTCCACGTATTCGATATTGCGATAATAGCTCCATCGGTAATACCGCCAATGCTCTTTGTCCCACTTGCCCTTGAAGGGCTCATTGCCCCGCCTCATCCGCCGGATGGTGTCCGGCTCATTTTCGTCGTACTCGAAATTGCCCGGCAGCTCCGGCAGCTCGGAAGCCAGTTCGGGATATCGAAGTTGCCCGGGATTGTCCATGTTCAGCCGGAGCCATTCACAGATGTCGTGGGGCTGCATGAACGAGGCGACCAGAAAAAACGGCTTGGTCCGATTCCGGTTCCGCAGAAAACCTTCACACGCCCGCGACATGACCGTATCGCAGAGGTAGCCGAAGCCGCCGATCCCCGTATTAATGACCTTGAAGCCGGGAATGTGGCTCATGTAGGTTCCTGGCAGATGCCACTTGCCCGCGTAGAACGTCTCGTAGTCGGTCTGTTCCGAAAGCCACTGGCCCAGGTTCGGAATGTCCGACCGAATCGGCCGGCCGTTGATGTGTACGGCGCACTCGCTGCTCGTCCGCCCGGTAAAGACCGCGCTCCGGGCCGGGCTGCATAAGGGGTTGGCCGAGTAGGATTGCGTAAAGCTGACGCCGCTGGTCTTGAGCCGGTCGAGCGCGGGCGTCCGAACGTGCCGACAGCCCCCGGCGGCGATCGTGTCAATATGCTGCTGGTCGGTGATAATCAAAACGATGTTCTTCGGCTTTGGCGTGCGGCCTCGGCGCCCGCCAAACGCGTTTCTCATCAATGGAGCACTGGCCAGTAACGCCACCGCGCTGCTGCCAAGCTTGATGAACTCCCGTCGGTTTATTTCTCGGCTTGATCGCCATTCTTTTATGTTCTTATCCATTACTTCCATTACCGTTATTTCCTTCGCGATGCTTTATTTCGATACGATTTCCGCGCTCGCTCGACATCTTGCGCAAAGATTTTCTCCGCCTGTTCATCCAGGATGTAGGCCTTGTTCATCGAGGTGACGATCATCAGGCGGTGGCGCGCATCGAGCCAATATTCGTGGGGTAGAATGCCACGTCCCAATTGAACGAAGCAGTGCAAAGCGGTATCTGTAGCAGTGATACTCGCCGAATGGACGCCGCGGTACGACAACCGGTGTTTCGCTTTCAGGAGACTCATTCCTTCGAGCAAGTCGAAGCTTAACGTGGACTGCTTGTCGAATGCCAGACGTTGTACGGCTTCAAACAAACACCAATCGCCTGTGATTCCTTCCACGTTCTCGCTTGGAGCGCTATTGTTGTTGCTGTGCAGCTCTGAAATGTGTTCACCATCGGCGCTGATAAACCGGCTCGACAGGTTCCATCGGGTTGGAGACGCCTGTGGGTTGTTCCGGCACGTAATGGTGCCGTCGATGAGACCCACCATAGCGTCTGTTTGGAGAACCTCCTCGTGCATCTTCAGCGTGAATGCCTCATCCGAATCGCGGACACGCTCTATCCGAAGAAATCCGACGTTCTTATTACCGCTCTCGCGATAGCCGTGACACGTCCAGATACGGTATGTGTTGACCCATTCTTCGGTGGGTTTGAAGTCTTCCGGCGTCAATGGAAACGAATCCACGGCTCGGAGCTCTTTCAACAGCATCGGCGTCAAGGGCGAGCCGACAATCGTTCTTTGCTTGGCCATAGTACTTTCTTTCAAAGGATTTGGGCAGCTATGGATAACCGCTTCCGGCAAACTGCAAGCTCAAATTCCAGATTATGATACGGTATTGGACGAGGCTCGTCCAGTGAATTGAGAGACGGGGCCTTTATCGAATTGGTCGATACAGGCCCCGCATTCATGCTTATTGTGATGTTGTTCCTACCACAAGCGGCATTTATTCGGCCTGAGTATTCCTCGGTCGATACAGCCGGATGTCGTCGAAGTACATCTCCCCTGAGCCGCCAAGTGTTGTCATATCACCTTTGCTGCCCAGGCCGATTGCGACCCGGTCAATGTCGCTCAGGTCCACGCCCAGATCGGTAAAGGTCTGCAAAGGAATCACCCACTCCGTCCACGTGTCGATTACGGCTGCGTTGGGATCATCGTGGCAGACGACGCCAGATTGGCCGGAGGCGTCAACCACGGCGACGTACATCGGTTCGGGAATGTTAGCCGACATGCCGACATCTTGATCGGTCCACGCCGGATCAACGTCGGTATCGGGGAAGCTGACGTTGGAGAACCTGGCCTCGCACGTCGCATCGGGATTGTGGCTGGTCAGCGCCAGGCCGAGGTATATCGGCGCGCTCATGACCACCGCCTCGGGCGAACCCAGCGCAGTCCATGTGCTGCCGTCCGCCGAGTAATAGGCTCTGACGAGACCGCCCACGCTCCGCTCCAGTTTCACCCACTGAGGGGCCGTAATGTCCGGCGCCTTGACGCTGTTGCTCATTTGCCCGGCGGCCGTGCGGAAGCCAAACCAGACGCCGTTAGCAGGTGTCACGGCCACCATGGCGTGCGCAGAATTTGCATCGAGCGTGTCGCGAATCATCACGCCGGCCTTCGCCCAGTCGTCCGTATGGCCGACACTGCGCACCTGAGCCTGAATCGAACCGGCTCCGGAGATCTGCTTGAAGGCAAAGTGGAACTGGTCGGATGCATCCCAGATATCGGTGCCGGCACCCGTCATGGTAAAGGTGCCGGGCGGATCCTCCGTGAAGCTGCCCACGTACGTCGGGTAACCTCTGAACCATAGCGACAGTTCCTCGACGCCCTGCTCGGTCCAGTCACGCGGATAACTCAGCGTCTTGACCGCCTCGGAGTGCGTCACGCCTTCGGTCCCATTGTCGTAAGACAGCGGCATCGACTGGGCGCCTTCGTGGACGATCGTCTGCTCGGCGTAGGGCGGAATCAGGTAACCCGCCTGCGAGCCGTTCTCAGGAACGCCGAACCCATCGATCCACGTCTGCCAGATCGCCTCGCCGGCGGCATCGTCATTGGTGTAGTCCTCAAAGCCGTCTATGAGAAGATAATCGGCCACGGTAAAGCTCCAGACGGGACCTTTGTGAACCGTGTCGTCGGCTTCAATCGCGTCGATCCGCCAGAAGTAGCTGGCGCCCCACTCGAGAATCTCGGGCAGAATATAAGCATTCGCCGCCTGGCGGCCGCGGTAGATACCCGTTGTATCAGATGTGTCGGCGTGGGCGACAGCGGTTTCGTCCGCACCAAAATACACATCGTTCGACGTGGCGAATTCACCTGGTATCCAGCTAACGGCTTTCGCATCGACCAGTTGCACGGTCGCCCCATCGGCGGGCTGTGGGTTTCGAGCCTGGACGGGATTCGTTGCCGTCGCCCATACGGTTGTCATGCCGGGATTTGTGACGTCGTAGTCCATCTGGACCAGGGCCAGACGGCCGTCTTCGAGAAGCTCGCCGCTCTTGACGCCGTAGGCCGTGATCCAGCCGTTCTGCACGTAATACTTGATCTTCTCTGTTTGATCTTCCCCGCTCGTGAGGACCATGATGCCTTGGGTGATGTCCATGCTCCCGTTCGTTCCTGACAATGGATCATCCGGATCATTCATGACGAGACCGTTCGTATAGAGGATTCCACCATTAAGGTGCAATTCACTCCCTTCCGATCCACCGCGGGGGACCCTCGTGTTTGTTCCAACGGTAACCGTGCCGCCGTTAATATGGACCACTCCCTTGCTGGGATCTTTTCGACCGAGCTGGAAAGCGCTGCACGTGACGGTGCCGTCGTCTATGGTCAACACGCCCATTTCCTCTCTCCCTATTCTGATCAGATTTCCGGCCAGCAGGCTACCCCCCGTCATATGCACGTGGACATAGTCTTGGCCGCCCACGCTGTCGTTACTTACAGTGATGCTGTTACACTTGGCGTCGGTATCTGCATCAATAACGACCTCCGTGGGGTCGCGCAGCCAGTCGACGTATATCGCGTCTGCGTCGGCGGGAAGGCGATCGAGGTCCCAGTTCTCCGGGGTGCGCCACAGGGAATCTCCGCTGCTATTGTCCCATGTGATATCATCCGCCACTATGTTACTGACAAGGCAAAATGTCAAAAATAGGGAAAACAGGTAGGGGAATCCTCTGAACATCATAATCCTCCTTCAAAAGTGTCAGTGTGAACGATCCATGAGGTCTAATCTCTTACGTATTTATCAAAATGGCATGGTTCTGTCAAGATAAATCTGTGAAACAGCCCGAACCCCTGACCTGTGTTTCGAGACTATGTGGGTGAAATATGGTGCTCCTGTTTGACTGGAACGTTCTTGCCAGCGTTTGAAGGACCGGAAATCGGAAAAACAAGAGAAAAAAAGCTTGATGTATTCAAACGAATGTTTTAATCTATTGTATAAAACGTTCGTTTTAGGGCTTCGCCATGGCGATTTCAGACGGGAAAAACGCGATTAACAGTACTACAAAGAGCGTTCAGGATCGGCTGCTCGATGCGGCGGAAGAGCTTTTCTGCGAGGGGGGCTTTGAGGGCACAAGTGTCCGCGATATTGCCGCCTCTGCCGGCTGCAACGTTGCCGCGGTCAACTACTACTTTGGTGGTAAGGAGAAATTGTATGAAGAGGTCTGGCGCCGCCATCTCATCCCGATGCGAGATGCCCGGATTGCGGGTATCGAAAAGGTTTTGGCACAGAACGAGGGTCAATACACCCTTGAGGACCTGCTGAGATCATTCGCAGAGACATTTGTGGGTCCGTTGGTCGAGGCGAGTACGGCGTCACGGCTCAGCAAACTCATGGCCAGAGAATGGATGGAAAGGCATTTGCCTATCAGCATGTTTGTCGATGAGGTTATTCGACCGACGCTGACAGCGATGCGCGCGGCGTTGATGCAAACCTATCCTGATCTCGATGAGTCGACGGTTCCACTTGTTGCGTTTTCTCTTATTGGGCAGCTCGTTCACGTCGTCCACGTACGAGCGATGTTTGAACAAGAGGGCGATGATTTGGATTTACCCGTATTCGATTTGGCTGAAGTAATCGACCATATTGTCAAATTTTCCGCAGCCGGAATTCGGGCTTATGCCGAAGGGAAGGTAAAATGAAGAAACGATTAGCTACATATTTTGGGTTATCTCTTGTCGGAATGGGTGTCATTTCAACGGGTTGTATGGTCGGGCCGGACTATTCCAGGCCTGAAACCGCAGCCGAGACTTCCGGTAGTTTTGTTCATGCCGGACCGCACAGGCAGGATGTCAACGACGTGAACGATATTGACCGGTGGTGGGAGCAATTCGGGGATCCGATAACGGCATTGTTGGTCCGTGAGGCGCTTGAGAATAACTATGATCTCAAAGCGGCGGCGGCGCGAGTTATGCAAGCCGAGGCGGCGCTGGCTGAAGCACACGGGCGGCGGTGGCCGGATGTTTCGTATGCTCTTGGACGTGACAGGAGCAAAGTGTCCTTCGACTTGGGCGATTTCGCCGGCGGCGGACGATTGTCTTTTATTAGCGAGACCTGGTCGCAGAATCTTTCCGTCGCCTATATTCTTGATGTTTTCGGCAAGCTCAAACGTGCCGAGCGCGCCGCCTGGGCGGATGTGCTTGGAAGCCGGGCGAGTAAACAGGTCCTGACGAATGCCATGATTGCCAGTGTCATCAGCGCCAGAACCAATATTGCGACGATTCAACGTCAATTGGCTCTCGCCAAGGCCAATACGGAAAGTCTTCAAAAGACCCTGGAGATCGTCGAGCGACGGTACGAGCTGGGACTCGTTGGGCCGGTCGATACCCGGTTGGCGCGCGAGCAGTTAGCCGCATCGAAGGCGGGTGAACCGGCGATTGAGCTGTCGTTGATACAAGCTCGTCACGCGCTTGACGTTCTTTTGGCGCGCCCGCCAGGATCATCGAAGGATCTACCTGAGACGTTGAACGATTTACCGAATTTGGAGCCGGTTCCGATTGGCATCCCTGCGTCCCTTCTGGATCGGCGGCCGGACGTCAAGGCGGCCGAGCTGGCCTTACGCTCGGCGAATGAGATGATTGGTGTGAGTATCGCCCAGTTGTATCCGGACTTGACTCTCACGGGCAGTTACGGCGCCAGCGCCAACCGATGGCGTGACATATGGGAGCATTTTTCTGAAACATACTCACTGACGATGGGTTTGGCTCAACCGATCTTCAGGGGGGGACAGATTCGCGCTCAAATCATAGCCGCCAAGGCACGTTACGCGGAATTGGCGGCGAACTATAACAGTACCGTTTTGACGGCCATGAAAGAGGTCGAAGACGCGCTGGCCGGTGAGCAGGCGCTGCAAACTCAATTGCGGCACGTCCAACAAAGATTGACGGAGGCTAAAGCCGCCGAGGAACTTTCAAGGCAGCGTTATCAGCAGGGCATTACAGGTATCCTGACGGTTCTTGTTTCTGAGCGAAGCAGACGAGCCGCCGAAGAGCAGTTGACTCTGCTCAAAGGTCAGATTTGGACCACCCGCGTCAATCTATACCTGGCTCTCGGGGGTGATTGGAACAGTCAGGAGAAGACAGAAGACGGAAGGCAGATGACAGATGACAGAGGACAGAGAACAGACGTCAGAGGACGGACGGCAGACGTTGGACCGTTGCCGACAAGCTGACGTGTCCTGCGACGGCCGCAGGCCAGCCCGTGGATCCGTGCAAACGTTCATCGCGCTGGCTATTCTTATCCTGGGTGTGGCGGGTGCCATTGTATTGATTGTTTTGCGAAAGCCTCCGCAGCGTACCCAGCAGGATGTGCAGGCGCCGCTGGTCAAAGTCGAGCCGCTTCGGGTCAGAGACATCCCAATGGTCATTCGGGCGCACGGAACGGTCAGTCCCAAGGTCGAGGTTGACATGATCCCCGAAGTGCCCGGAAAGGTCGTCTTTGTCCACCCGGAACTCAAGGTCGGTGGACTCATTCGCCGCAATGAACGGATCCTGCAAATCGATCCCAGGGATTATGAGCTGGCCGTCCGGCAAGCCGACGCGGCGGTCGCCGATGCCAGAGTGCGATTGGAGACGGAACAGGCGGAGGCGGATGTGGCTCGTAAGGAGTGGAACGAACTGAATCCGGATACGGAGCCGACCTCCCCCCTTGTTTTGCGTGAGCCCCAGATTCGCCAGGCGCAGGCGACGCTGGAGTCGGCCCAGGCTCAACTGGAGACGGCCAAGCTGCGCCTCGAACGAACGAGTTTATCTTTGCCGTTCGATGCCCTGATCACAAGTGAGCGGGTCGATCTCGGCCAATACGTCGTGACCGGGCAATCGTTGGGGACGGCGTATGGAACGGATGCCGTGGAGATCGAAGTGCCGCTCGAAGATGATGAGCTGGCCTGGTTTGATGTCTTTGCCCATTCGATCTTTGCCAACGGCGATCCGAATCCACAGAATGGAACATTGGCCGAAGTCCGGGCCGACTTCGCCGGGGCCATCCACACCTGGCAGGGTCGTGTGGTCCGCACGACAGGGCAGGTCGATAAGATGTCCCGAATGGTGTCTGTCGTCGTCGAGGTCGCGGAGCCATTCAAGATGCTTGATAACCGGCCTCCCTTGCTGCCGGGCGTGTTTGCTGAAATCCTCGTACAAGGCAAGACCCTTCGCCATGCGGTCGCCGTGCCTCGAGATGCGGTACGCGAGGGCAATAACGTCTGGCTGGTCAATGAGGGCCGTTTGCATATTCAGCCGCTGGATATCGTTCGGGCCGACAAGGATTTCGCCTATGTGGTTTCGGGCCTGCAGGACGGGGCGAATGTCGTCGTAAGCTCCCTGGATGCCGCGGTCGGTGGCATGGAGGTGCGGACCCAGGCTGAGATCGAAAGTCAGACCGAACCGGCGCCGCACGATAGTAACGAGCCGGGCAGACCGGAGGAAAGTTGAGTGGAAGACTCGAAGGAAAGAAAGGGCGTTCTCGGCTGGTTCGCATCGAACCACGTGGCTGCGAATTTGCTGATGCTTTTGATTGTGGTGGCGGGACTGCTGGCGATCTTCGGGGCAAAACTGGAAGTGTTCCCCGAGATGAGCCTCGACATGATAAGCATTGTCGTGCCGTACCTTGGCGCTTCGCCGGAAGATGTGGAAGAGGGCGTCTGTCTTCGCGTCGAGGAGAAGATTGCGCCCGTGGATGGCGTGAAGCGGATCACCTCGACGGCCAGCGAAGGGGCTGGATTGACCATTGTTGAGGTCGACGAATATGCCGATACCACCGAGGTGCTCGACGAGGTCAAGGCGGAGATTGATACCATCATCACATTTCCCGAAGAAACCGAAAAGCCGACCATCGCCGAGATTAAGACCGTCTATAAGGTCATGACGGTTGTCGTCTACGGCGACGCTTCGGAGAAAACCTTGCGAACGTTGGCCGAGCAGATTCGTGACGATCTGACGGCCAAGCCCAATATCAGCCAGGTGGCCATCGCGGGCGTGCGACCCTATGAAATATCGGTCGAAGTTTCGGAGGAGAGCCTACGCCGTTATAATCTCAGTTTCGATCAGGTCACGCGGGCGGTTCGCAATTCCTCGCTCGATATTCCCGCCGGGTCGGTGAAGACCTCCGGCGGAGAAATCCTGGTGCGCACCAAGGGCCAGATGTACTACGGCCCGGAATTCGAGCAGATTATTGTCTTCACGAGAAATGACGGCACTCAAATAGAACTGGGTGACATCGCCGCCGTCAAGGATGAGTTTGCAGATGTCGATCTCTATGCCCGATTCGACGGCCAGAGGGCCGCTCTGATCCAGGTCACGCGAACCGGCGAGCAGGACGCACTGGACCTCGCCAGGACTGTCAAGCAGTATGTCGACTGGAAGAGGCCCTATTTGCCCGAAGGGGTTTCCCTTGACCTGTGGGAGGATGATACCCAATATCTCAAGGCCAGAATCAGCCTCCTGACACGGAACGCCTATCTTGGTCTTATTCTCGTGTTCTTATGCTTGACCTTGTTTCTCAATATGCGTCTGGCCTTTTGGACCACGATGGGCATACCTATCTCTTTTCTCGGGGCGTTTTGGCTGATCCCTCATTTCGACGTCTCCATCAACATGATTAGCCTTTTTGCCTTCATCATGTCACTGGGTCTTGTCGTGGACGATGCGATCGTCATCGGCGAGAATATCTTTGCCTACCGTCAGCGGGGATTGGACAGGACCGCGGCGGCGATCAAGGGCGTCAAAGAGATGGCCATGCCGGTGACCCTGGCGGTTCTGACGACGATGTTTGCCTTTATTCCGCTGGCTTACACCCTCGGCATTATGGGCAAAATACTCCGTGTGCTGCCCATTGTGGTGGTCAGCGTTCTGGGGGTTTCGCTTGTCGAGGCGTTGCTGATCCTGCCCGCCCATTTGTCGAGCAAAAGATCGTGGAAGGATTTCTTTTTCGTCCGTCTGACCGATCCGATCAATCAGAAGACCCAGAAAGGGATGGCCTGGTTCGTCGAGGGGCCCTTTGCCCGCTTCGTCGAGCGCGCCGTCAAGTGGCGCTATGTCACGTTAACCGCGGGCCTGGCGATCTTCATGATAACGGTGAGCTTCATCGTCGGGGGCTATCTCAAGTTCGTATTCTTCGATGCCGTCGAGGCGGACAATATGCTCGCTCTGTTAACGATGCCGCTCGGCACGCCCGTCGAGCAGACGCGCGAGGTGATAGAGGATATCGAGAAGGCCGCTTTCCAGGCCCTTGAAGAGTTCGACAGCCAACGTTCGGGCGCGCCCTCACTTCTGAAGCATATCGCAACCACCGTCGGGGCTCAGCCGACGTTGGCTCGCGCGGGACCGGTCACAGTGGACCTCGGCACAGGGGGGCAATCCCACCTGGCGGAAATCAACGTCGAGCTGCTCGGGGCCGAAGAGCGTGACGTATCCAGTATAGCCATCCGAAACCGCTGGCGCGAGTTGGTCGGTGAGATACCAGGGGTCTCTTCTCTTATGTTCATGGCCGAATGGGTGGACATGGGCAATCCCATAGAGGTGGAATTGTCTCACCGGGATTACGATGTCCTCCTGCCGGCGTCGGAAAAGCTCAAGGGCCTGCTCCGCGACTACCAGGGTGTCAGTGACATCAAGGACGATTTCGAGCCGGGAAAGGCCGAGTTGAAGCTCAAGCTCAAGGACACCGGACGGACGTTGGGTCTGAGCCTTTCGGATCTGGCCCGGCAGGTCCGGCAGGGCTTCTACGGCGACGAAGCGCAGCGTATCCAGCGCGGCCGGGACGACATACGCGTGATGATACGGTATCCAGAGGATCAGCGACGAAGCTTGGCAGACGTGGAGAATATGAGAATTCGGCTGCCCGATGGCACCGAAATTCCTTTCAAGACGGTTGCCGAGGTTCACTATGGAAGAGGCTACTCCACCATCGGTCGGGCCGATCGCCGGCGCGTCGTGAGCGTCTCGGCGGATGTCGATGAATCTGTGACGAGCGCGGGCAAGATCAATGGTGAATTGCAGGCGGAGGTGTTGCCGGCTCTAATGCTCGACTTTCCCGGTCTGCAATGGCGCTTTGCTGGTGAGCAGCGTGAGCGAAACGAATCCCTCGGCAGTCTCATCCCCAATTTCACCATTGCCATGATGGCGATCTATGCCCTGTTGGCGGTCCAGTTCAGGAGCTATTCGCAGCCGGCCATCGTGATGTCGGCGATTCCGTTCGGCATCGTCGGCGCCGCCATAGGGCATTTGCTGATGGGATTCAACCTCAGTATCCTTTCGCTGTTCGGAATCGTGGCCCTCTCCGGCGTGGTCGTCAATGATTCGCTTATCATGATTGACTTGATTAACCGCGAGCGGGGCAGCGGCATCGAGTTGACTCAAGTGCTTCGCGATTGCGCGACGCGGCGGTTCCGGCCGATCATGCTGACCACCCTGACCACGTTCTGCGGGCTGCTCCCGATGATTACCGAACGAAGTCTGCAAGCCCGGTTCCTGGTCCCGATGGCGATCAGCCTCGCTTTCGGTGTGATGTTCGCAACGTGTATCACGCTTGTGCTGGTCCCTTCGCTCTACATGATCCTTGAAGACGTCAAGAGTAGGATAGGTGTAGCCCAAAGTGCCTGACGTGATACGGAGTACCGTTTCAGGCACGCGCTGGCCACTCACGGCACTCATTTCTTGGCGCGCTCGAGCGCCTTTTCCAGGGCGCCGTAGCCGACTTGCCATTCGTTCAGCCGGGTGATCTTCTTCTTCTCGGCGACCTCCTTGAACTGCTTGAATGTCGCTTCAATGGATTCGGGCATGGGCCAATGGGTGCCAGTGGCCTCGCACCTGTTGCGCATTTCGTCCCAGCGCATCATGAACGTGTACATGACCGGCAACTGTGCGACTTGGATGCGGAACCGGAGGTCCGGATTGTTTTGGACGGCCTCTTCGGCGGCCTTCAATCGCTTCCAGCCTCTGCTGAGCGTCTCGAAGGAAAGGAACGTCGCCGTGTGCGGCGAAAAGCAACCGAGCTTATCGCCGCTCGCCTCGACGGCATCGTGTGTTATTTTCAGGTATTCGTGAATGTGCGGGCCGGCGGGGCCGTAATAGCCGGCGATGAATTCGTCGACAAGCTCCTGCTCATCCCGCGTGGGGTCCCATAGCAGCTTGGCCAGAACCCAGGCGCGGAGCTCGGCCATCTCGGCCCCGTTGGTCGTGTAGGCGCCCTGCTCGAAAAGGCCTTTGACACTGTGGTCGACGAAGAACCTGACGTTCGGACCCAAGACGCGCAGATTCGGATGCGGCATGATATGATGCCTGAAGTTGGTCGTATAATCCCAGATGTAAAGCCGGTGGCAAATCTTCGACCACCCGACAATATCGTCACGGAACGTGCTGTTCCGCTCATGGCTCAACGGCACGCTGAATGAACATTCGATACTGCACAGCCGAACAATGACATTATCCCGGGGCTTTGTGATCTTAGGCGGCTTGCGCGTGTATTGATACGCCAGGGTGCTGATCGCCACGTTCGGAAAATCCTCTTCAATATCTTCCGCCACGGCGTTGACGAAGCGCAACATTAATCCCGCGGGACTACCTTCCTCCTTCTCGATAGCCGCACATTTGTCGCACTGGCAGTTTCCTCGCCAGTCGTTCTGCGAGACGGACGCAATCGTGGCGCCCGGATGGTTGTGCAGACGTCCTTTTAGATTCTTCACCAATTCGGCGCGCATCTGTTCGTTCGTCAAACAGAGCTGTGCCCGTTTGTGGCTGCGTTTGCCGTCGATTTCACTAAACCATTCCGGATGATCCTCGAAATACTTGTCCGGCGGAATCAGTGGATAGAACGTATGCACGAATCCCTCGTAGCGATGCCGGCCTCCGCGTTTGTCGTCCAGGCGATTGCTATTGCCGTTGCACTTGTTCCGGACGGACCAGTCGCCGTCCAGGGCATCAAACCAGAACGACTCGCGATATTCCAGTGCCGGTACGTAGCGAACATCGAGCGTGCCGGCTGTCAGCGTTGGCTTTTCGGGAATCGTGCTGACTTTCGAGGACCACCACCGGCAGCCGAGGTGCTCTTCGAGGAACGTGTAAACCGCATAGAGCGTCCCGCGGGGATGACCGCCGGCTAAGATTAAATCGTCTCCGATAGTGCGGATGATAATGCCGTCGGCGCCCAAACCGTCAGTCGAAAATCCCGCGTCCGCCAATCTGGCGGCTGTGGGCCCAACGAGCAGGCTGGACTTACCGGCGACAGAAGTATGTGAAATCTCGAACGTCGCATCGGTGATCTGACGGAGGAAATCGGCCAATTCCGCCGCGGCGTGCCGCTCGGGCTCCGGGGCATCCTCGGCAACGACGATAACGGCTTTCGCCGCCCCGTTCTGTGCGAGGGTTACTGCACCATGCCCGCGCCCGACAAGAAATAATAGGACGATAGGCAAAACCGCAATCCTGGTTTTTCGCAACATCATCGTAAGGCCTCCTTACTAAAGTAAGAGTTGAACTCGAACGGTTTCATTTTCAGATTGTCATTATTGCTCTTTGAATCCAATTGTCCAGTTTTTTGCATTTGGACCGCTTGGTACTCGTCTTTATTATGGTAACCGGTTACAGGAGCTCCAATTGAATGCTCGTTTAGATAACAGTGTGATTCGTGCGTGTCAGAAAGGCGACAAGGCGGCCCTCGCCGTACTGGTCAAAGGGTATTACCAAGGCGTCTTCGCCTTGTGTTTGGGTATGCTTGGAAACGTCCATGATGCCGAGGACGCCACGCAGGAAGCCATGCTCAAGGGTCTGTTGAGGATCAAGAAGCTCAAAAGGTGCGATCATTTTGAGTGGTGGATTCTTCAAATTGCCAGGCATCACTGCATCGATTTCCTTCGCCGACAAAAACGCATCAGAGCATCCGGCGCGAAAGAATCGAGGCAATCCGGCTCCCAGACAAGTGATCACGATGACTTGCAGCAGGCGATACGACGGCTGCCGCAGGAGCTTCGAGTGCCGCTGACGATGTTCTACTTCGACGGCAAAAATGCCAAGACGATTGCCGACAAACTGAATATCTCGCACTCCGGGGCCTGTCAGAAAATCCGAGAGGCACGACGGCAACTGCATGAATTGCTAACCGAAAGGACAAATAATGAATAGCGATTGTGAGACAATGAAAGACCAAATCGCGGATCTCATTACCGGAATCCTCTCGGATGCCCAGGAGCAGAAGCTCCGGCAACATTTGGCCCAATGTGTCGCCTGCCGGGACTATGCCCGCGCACTGCAAAACGAGGATGCGTTATTGACAGAATTCGTTGAGAAAATGGATACCGATATGACACAACGTCAAGAGCGTCTTTTGCAGTTGATAGACCGCTCATGCCAATCCAAACAGATCGAAACTCCTTCGATACGGAGAATCATTATGAAAAGTCCAATCACAAAATATGCCGCCGCGGCGGTCATTGTCGTGGGTGTCGTGCTAACTCTTTCTATCTGGGACAAGACAACACCCGTAGCTTACGCCCTTGAGCAAACGGCCAAGGCCAGCCATAGCGTTCGTTACTTGCACGTTAAGGATTTCAAGCCCGGCGAAGACGAACCGAAAGAGTTTTGGCTCGTATTCGATGACCAGGGCCAGGCCAAAAGTATCCGGGCCCATATGCCGGTATGGGAATCCCCTTATGATGGGGCCAAAGAAGTCGTTTGGAAAGATGGCAAAGCAAAGATCTGGTTTAAGAAAAAGAAAACGTTAATGACCATCAAAGACCAGCGCTTTGCGGATGAAATGTCGAAGATCATCCATCTCTTTGATCCCAAACGTGCCGTGCAGCGTTTCCTCGAATTGGAAAAAGTCGGTCTGGCAAAAATTGAAATAGATGAACCATCAAAAAAGACGGCGCCCATCACGGTGACGGCAACCTACTCCCCTGAGTGCAAAAAATTCGGACTTCTGGCCGATCGGACCGTCCTGTATGTTGGCCAGACCACAAAGCTTATAACGAATCTGGAAAGTTACTGTCTTGCCGAAGGCGGTGACTATGAATTGATGAGTCGGACCGAATTCTATGAGTACGATCAGAAGATCGATCCGGCCATGTTCGTTTTGGACAACGTTCCCTCGGATGTGATGGAAATCGATCAGACAACCCAAGAGATCGGTTTAGAGCAAGGCAATCTCTCCGACGAAGAGATTGCGATCAAGGTGGTCCGTGAGTTCTATGAAGCTGTCATCGCCAAAGACTATGCGAAAGCCGGGCGTATTTTTGGAAACATTCCAGCTTCGAGAATTGAAGAGAAGTTTAAGGAGCTGAACATTGTCCGGATCATCTCCATTGAAGAACCCCAACCTCATCCGACGCCGGGTGTCGGGGGTTTCATGATCCCTTGCAAACTTGAAATAGAAAAAGACGGGATCAAATCCGTCTATGAACCGTATGGCCCAGGAGTACGACCCGTAAGCGGCCGGCCCAACAGATGGAATATTCACGGTGGTGTTGAGAAATAGTTTAGAATGCGAACAATATCAGTGCTTACAAGGCCGGGTTTTTATGCCCGGCCTTTTTTACTTGTCGCCCCAGACGAAGACATGACCTCACAAAAGTTACGCCGTAGTGCAAAAAATCAAATTATGCTTATACTAAAGCTCGCGACGTTGGTGTGTTATAGGTGAAGAAAGATCTTTCTCGTAATGTATCGGGCACCATGGTAGAAGACAGATTTCTCATCTGGAAGTTCAAACGGGGCAATCCAGAAGCCCTGCGAAGGCTCTATGAAAAGTACAAGAACGATTTGCTGAAGTTAGCGATCGCTTTGGTGAATGACACCAGCGCCGCCGACGACGTGGTTCAGGACGTGTTTGTGAGCTTCGCTCAATCAGCGGCAAGAATCCGTTTGGCCGGCAATCTCAAGATGTATCTGGCCATGTGCGTTGCCAATCGGGTTCGCAACGCCGTGCGCGATCGGCAAAGGCATGAAACATCCAGCCTTGACGATTCCGAATGTGTGGTCAGCGATAAAAGGGGACCCGAGCAATGGGCTATTCTAAGTGAAGAGCTGGAATTACTCAGCAAGGCGATGGCCCAAGTACCCTACGAGCAGCGTGAAGTGCTCGGTCTTTATATGCAAGGCAGCATGACGTTCAAACAAATTGCCAAAGTGCAGAACGCATCAATCAACACCGTCCAGGGCCGATATCGATACGGCATGAACAAACTGCGGTCACTATTGAATGGCAAGATAGAAAAATGAAACCGGCAGAAAACATAAACGAGTTTTTCAATAACGCAGGGATTAACACGAATCCCAAAATGGATGAAGCCGTCCTTAATGAAGTGCTCACTGCTCACGAAAAAGCAACGTCGGCTCCTCCTGAGCCGAATCTAAGGAGAACCATCATGAAAAATCCAATCACAAAATTCGCCGCCGCGGCGGTGATCATTA
>Ga0209427_10003782_pt1 | contig 17686 bp, 23 predicted proteins | sample DeeMarSWOR136_30_FD_187465 | JGI IMG/M metagenome (GOLD analysis project Ga0209427, IMG submission 187465) | Marine sediment microbial communities from White Oak River estuary, North Carolina - WOR-1-36_30 (SPAdes) (version 2) | ecosystem: Environmental > Aquatic > Marine > Intertidal zone >...
AAGCCGATGAAGAGGCGATCAAGCTGGCCTGCGTGCTATCCAAGAAGGCTAAGGGTAAAATCTGTGCGGTCTACGTCATCACCGTAAAGCGGAGCCTGCCCCTGGAAGCTGAGATTGAGCCGGAAACCCGAAGAGCCGAAGATATTCTGGACCAGATGGAGAGCTGTGCCGAGGAGCAAGACCACGAAGTGGAGACTGACGTGCTCCAAGCCCGCGAGGTCGGCTCAGCAATTATCGATGAGGCCGTGGACCGAGGGGTAGACCTCATCCTGATGGGGGTTAAGTACAAGAAACGCTTCGGTCAGTTCAGTCTGGGCAACGTGGTTCCCTATGTTCTGAAAAACGCCCCCTGCCCGGTTATACTCTACCACCAGTACACCGCATAATAAGTTTGCCATATGAAAATAGTAATTATGGGCTCAGGACGGGTTGGTGCTCAGCTGGCCGGATTAATGGACGCTGATGGGCATCAGGTTACCGTTCTGGATACCGATGCCTACAGCTTCCGCCGCCTGCCCGCCGACTTTGGCGGCACGGCTCTGGTCGGCAATGGCCTTGACCAGGCAAGCCTGAAAAAAGCCGGCATTGAAACAGCTGATGTCTTCGTGGCGGTAACCCAGGGCGATAACCGCAATGTCATGGCGGCCCAAATCGCCCAGCATATCTTCAATGTGCCCAAAGTAATCTGCCGTATCTATGACCCCTTACGGCAGGAGCTTTACCAGACCCTGGGCATAGAAGCGATTAGCCCGACGACCATCTTCGCCCAGATACTAAAGGAGAAGATAGAGGGCTAAGGGAGAAAGATGTACATCATCGTGATTGGTGGCGGCCGGGTGGGTTACTACCTGATTAAAGCCCTCCTCGATGAGGGGCATGAAGTACTTCTGATTGAAAAGAACGCTTCTATATGTGAAACCATTAATGATGAATTGGGCAATGTCTGCTTTCGCGGGGATGGCTGTGAAGCGGCTACCTTGGCTGAAATAGGCACCGGACGGGCGGATATGCTTATTGCGGTCACCGGTGATGATGAGGACAACTTTGTTGCCTGCCAGGTAGCCAAGCATAAATTCAATGTGCCCCGTACCATTGCCCGCATCCGAAACCCGCAAAATGAAATCCTCTTCAAAAAACTGGGCATAGACGTTACCGTGAGCAGCACCAACATTATCCTGGAACACATCGAGGAACAGGTACCCACTCACCCGCTAACCCACCTGTTGACCCTGAGAGACAAGGGGCTGGAAGTGGTGGAAGTAAAAATCCCCCCCGAAGCCAACACGGTGGGCAAAGCGGTCAAGGAGCTTTCACTACCGGAACAGAGCAAGCTGGTTCTGGTTATCTCCAAAGAGCGCCCGCCCCGCCTGGCTACGGCCAACACCGTTCTTCAGGGTGGAGACCAGATAATCGCGCTCACTGCGCCGGAAGCAGAAGAGCAACTGCGAACGGCACTAAGAGGCGGCTAACCTTCTTTAGGTAGGTTTTTGCCGGCGGACTGAGTCAGAGACAGGCCACTTCGGCGCCGATAGATAGCATAGATAATCAGGCCAACCACCATCCAGGCCAAACCAACCCAGCGACTGTAGGGCTGGGTAATCATTATAATCAGCCATATTACCAAGGTGACCACCAATCCCAGAATAGCGCTTATCGGCATCTCATAGCCTCTAAAGCACAGGTTCCAGCCGAGCTTGAAGGGGCGGGGTAGCTCCGGTTTTCTGGCTCTCAGACTGAGAATGGAAGCGTGGGCAAACATAAAGGCCAGTAGCGAACCGAAGGCATAAAGGGTGCCCATGTTTCTAAAGACATCAGCAGCAAAAAATCCCGGCGACAGGATGAGAATAGCCACCAGGCTGAATAGAATTATAGAAACATAGGGCGTCTTAAAACGCTGGTGAACCCGACTCATTATCGGTGGCACCAGCCGATGGCTGCCCAGGGAAAAAGCCAGCCGTGATATGCCCATCAGCCCGGCATTGGTGGCGATGAGCAAAATAGTGCCGGCTAATACGGCAATCAACGGTTTGAGGACATCACGCAGCAATACCAGGGGTAGATTGGCGGCGATGCCGGCTATCGGGTCTCGGGACCAATCTGAGGCAATCTCCTGGGGAGTCATTGCTGACAGAGACACCAGAGAAATGCCGGCAAAGATTACCAGAACGGCAAATATCATCATCACCAGTGACCGCGGCACCTTTTTCTCCGGCTGTCTCGTTTCCTCAGCCATTTGAGACATGGTCTCAATGCCGGTATAGGCAATGGCGGCTAAGGCTATACCCAGAATCAGATTGTCAAAGGTGGGCCAGTTATCAAAAATGCGGTGCAGCAGAACCACCGGATTAAAGAGCAGAATGAAGCCAATGACCACCAGGGAAACCTGAGTGGCTAAATCTATTATGGCGGCGCCGATATTAATAAAAGAGGTCTCCTTTACCCCGATGACATTTATCATCATCAGGAAGAAAACGATTCCCATAGAGACGGCCGTGCCCACAATAGCCGAGTCCTTGAAGGGTGACCAGAAATAGCCGAGGTAAGGTGGAATAGTATAGGCTGAGATTGAGATGGTGACAATATAGCTCAGCATCAGCGCCCAGCCGGCAGTGAAACCAATGGCATCGTTAAAGCCGTGACGGGCAAAGCTGGCTGAGCCACCCGCCTCAGGCAGCATGGCGGTGCCTTCAGCATAGGTAAGAGCGGTAAAGATAAAGAGGATGCCGGCAATACCAAGCACCACCGGGGTAGCCCCCATTGCCACCAGGACAACAATACCCAACGCATAGTAAATGGAGGAGCCGACATTGCCATAGCCAGCACTGAAAAGGGCGGGAATACCTAATACTCGCCGCAGGCGGTAACGCTTAATCCGTCGGGGGCGAAAAACACGGTCAGCGGGTTTGGGACGCCAATTATTATGCATCAGTTATCGGCCTGACAATTAGAGAATTCTACCCCTCAACCAAGTAAGTGTCAATATGCGGTAATGAGTATTGACAACAAAATATGTCTCCTTTAAACTGATAATGAAAGTGCGGGATATGAGCTTTTTCACGGTGCCTATTTTCCAGAGGACTAGTAATGTTTAAATTCCCCTTCATTCCCCGAGAAGAGAAGTTTTTCGAGCTTTTTGAAGAGAGTGCCCACAACGCCGTCAAAACCGCCCATAGCTTAAAAAAACTACTTGATACCTGGCAGAATGTCGAGATAATGATAAGTGAAATAACCGAGCTTGAGCATGAAGGCGACCGCATTACCCACCAGATTATGAAAGAACTAAACCGCACTTTTGTTACCCCCTTTGACCGGGAGGATATCGCCTCACTGGCCCACTCCCTGGATGATGTCACCGATTTTATCCACGCTGCGGCCGATGCCATGCTGATATATAAAGTAGACCAGCCCACCCAGAGAGCCAAAGAGCTGGCGGAGACCATAGTCCAGGCAGCGGCTGAGATAGAAAGGGCGGTACCCCAATTGCGACACCGTGCCCAGTTAAAGCAGATTCTGGAACGGTGTGTGGAGATTAACCGCCTGGAAAATGTGGCCGACAAAGTATTTCGCGCTGCGATGGCTGAGCTGTTTGATGATTCCAAAGATTTTGCCCATGTTATCAAGTGGCGCGAGATTTACGAGCATATGGAGAGCGCCACTGACCGATGTGAGGACGTAGCTAACGTCCTCGAAGGAGTAGCCATCAAGCATGGCTGAGCCTTCCCTCTGGCTCCTTCTATCAATTATTGCCCTGGCTATCGGCTTTGGTGTGGTTAACGGCTTCAACGATGCCGCCAATGCCATTGCCCCCGCAGTTGGTACCCGGGCCCTCTCCCCCCGAAACGCGCTGCTAATAGCCGTCGTCGCCAATATGGCCGGCGCTGCTACCGGCACCGCCGTTGCCCGCACCATCGGCAAAGGTATTTTGGCACCTGAGGCGATAACCTATGTAACCGTGATTGCCGCTCTAGCCGCCATTATCATCTGGGGCACACTGGCTACCTACCTCGGTATGCCCATCAGCCTGACCCACGGCTTCGTCGCCGGGCTGGCCGCCGCCGGCGTAGCCGAGGCGGGTGGTGAGGCTGTAGTATGGAGTATCCTGGGCAAAGTCCTGTCCGCGGTAGTTATCGCTCCCCTGCTCGGCTTTGCCGGTGCCTTCCTGCTAATGGTGGCCATATTCTGGGTATTCCGCCGCACCGCCCTGGCCAAACTGCGGGTTATTTTCAGCCGTTTGCAAATCCTGGCCGCCGCTTTTATCGCCTATGCTCACGGTAAAAATGATGGCCAGATGCCCATCGGCATTATCGCCATGGCACTGGTAATTTACTATCAGGGGATTGGTCAGCTGGAGCAAGCGGCGGCAGTATGGGACCAAATTCCATGGTGGGTAATAATCGTCTCCGCGCTAGCCATCAGCTTCGGCACGGCTGTCGGCGGCTGGCGGGTTATCCGTACCCTGGGCATGAGGGTGACCACCCTTAGACCGGTCCGCGGCTTTACGGCGCAAGCCTCAGCCGCCGCCGTTATTGAAACCGCCTCACACCTGGGTATCCCGGTAAGCACCACCCACTGCATAAGCTCAGCCGTCATGGGTGTAGGCTCTACCAAGCGCCTTTCGGCAGTCCGCTGGGGGGTAGCTGGTAATATCGTCGCCGCCTGGGTATTAACCTTCCCTATCTGCGGGGGGCTGGGTTATCTTATTGCCTGGCTGCTGGGGATATTCTTCTAGGCTACCGCATCACCGGCTAGGCTTTCACCCGGCACTTTTCGGCCCTGAGAATAGCTTTAATGTCAGCTACTGCCGAGTCAATTTCACCCTGCCGGTTGAACACAACATAGTCAAACAGGGGTAGCTTTTTTATTTCTTCTTCCGCAATCCTGGTGCGGACGGCAAGGTCAAGCGATGACTCGGTGTGGCGCTGCTTGAGCCTGGCATCAAGCTCCTCCATTGAGGCGGGCATCAAAAAGATAAGAATAGCTTGGGGCATTGTTTTTTTAATGGTGGCGGCTCCCTGGACATCGGTCCTCAGCATGACATCCTGCCCCCGTTCCAGGGCCTGTTTCACCGCCTCTTGGGGCACACCGTACCAGTTGCCATAGACATTGGCCCACTCCAGCAGCTTTTTACCCCGGATCATCTCTTGAAACTTTTCCGGTGAAACAAAATGGTAGTCCACACTTTCACTTTCGATGGCTCGCCGGGGTCGCGTCGTCACGGTGACAACGCGCTCAATGGGGAAATCTGAGTCCTTCAGCTTGGCGATAACGGCATCCTTTCCCGCCCCTGAAGGACCCGACAGGACGACCAGCAACGGTTGGTTGGTCAGCTTAGATGGCAATTTAGTTTGGGGACTTTCCCTTCTCACCGCTCTACTCTGGCCTTAGTATTGAACCTCCCCGACTTAGCTGGGAACGACTGGAGATAGTTTCTGGGGCAAGAGCAGCTAGGATAATATGTCCGCTATCGGTAAAGATTACCGCTTTAGTTCTTCTACCATTGGTCATGTCAATCAACAGCCCCTTGTTTCTTCCTTCCTGAACAACACGCTTGGTGGGTGCTGAGTTTGGTGAGGCGATAGCAATAACTTTATTCATGGCTAGTATATTGCCGAAACCGATGTGAACCAGTTCTGTAAACATTATTCTACCTCGGTGGTTATTTTTTATAGTTAGCCTTAACGGCTTAACAATATAGATCAAGCAATATTAAATTAGCCTACTTTAACCTTAACTAGGGTTGCTATCACCCCCCTTCCCTCGATATTCCTCCGCTTCCTAGCCCATTATCTTATAACTTTATTGACAATTAAACAACCATCAGTGACGCTATTATACTATAATTATTTGAGCTAAATCTCTAAATTTCAAGCAAATTCAGGGGTAAAACTTGAAGTTGTCGCCGAGATTTTGCTAGAATCTAGCGATGATTATTGATTTCCACACCCATGTCTTCCCACCCCAGATAAAGAAGAAGCGCCACCAGTATATTGACAGCGACCCCTGCTTTGCCGTTCTCTACTCCCCCAAAGAGGCCAAGCTGGCTACCGCCGACGAGCTTATTGACAGCATGGATAAAGAAGGCATTGACATCTCGGTTATCGTCAATATTGGCTGGACCACCCACGAGCTGTGTGTCGAGACCAATGATTATATCCTGGAGTCAATTGCCCGCTACCCGAAGCGATTAATCGGCTTCGGCAGCGTCCAGCCCAACTCTTTTGACGCCGCCGTCGCCGAGATTGAGCGCTGTGCCCAAGGGGGGATAAGGGGCATCGGCGAGATAAGACCGGATATGCAGCTATTTGACCTCAATGACGAGATAATGTTACCCATCATTGAGACACTAAAAAAACACCGGCTGATTCTGCTAACCCACGCCTCGGAGCCGGTTGGCCATCACTACCTCGGCAAGGGGGCAATTACCCCGGAAATGCTCTACCCCTTTATTACCAGCTTCCCCGATTTAACCATCGTCTGTGCCCACTGGGGAGGGGGGCTTCCCTTCTATGCCCTGATGCCTGAGGTAAAAAAGGCAATGAAAAACGTCTTCTTTGATACCGCCGCCTCGCCCTATCTCTACAGCCCCGAGATATATCAACAGGTGATTCAGCTGGTCGGCGCTGACAAAATTCTGTTCGGTAGCGACTACCCCCTGCTGGCGCAGGGGCGTCTGCTCAAGGAGATAAACTCACTGGATTTAGCCCAGGAAACCAAAAGCCTGATTCTGGGCGATAATGCCCGGAGGTTACTGGGTACTTAAGACAGGGTGGAGCCAGCCGAAGCATGGAGCCGATTCGCTCTTTTATTGCCATTGAGCTGCCTGAGGCGCTGAAAGCCGAGCTCAGCCGGCTTCAGGCACAGCTGAAATCGGGGGAACAGCACTGGGTAAAGTGGGTTGACCCCTACAGCATTCACCTAACCCTGAAGTTTTTGGGCAATGTGGCACCGGACCGGCTGGATGACATCACCAAGGTAATGGCGGCGGCCGTCCCCGAAATCGCCCCCTTCACTCTGGAGGTCAGCGAGCTCGGTGTTTTCCCCAATCTGAGACGAGTCCAGGTAGTCTGGGTAGGCCTCAGCGGAGAACTAGACAGATTAAAACAGCTTCAGCAAAACCTTGAGTCCGGTCTGGCTACTTTAGGTTTTACCCCAGAGTCACGCCCCTTCGTAGCTCATCTTACCCTGGCTCGGCTTCGCGACCAGGCAACACCTGCCCAGCGCCAAAGCCTGGGTCAGCTTATTGCCAGCACCACATTCAAGACTGCCTCTGGCATTAAAGTTGAGTCTATCAGCTTAATGCGGAGCCAGCTGACCAGAGAGGGGGCGATTTATAGTCAAATTAGCTCCGCCAGACTGGGCAAACCCTTGCCAACGAAAAATGCTTAGTGTATACTGTTAGAAAATTTATCCGGTTGGGAGGTGGCCCTATTGGAACAGTTCAATTTCCCCAAATGCCAGAAGTGCCAGAGTGGAGACCTAGTACCTCTATCTGATTTTGGCAATCAAGGGGCAGCTATTCACTACAAAGCCTGGGTTTGCACTAACCCCAATTGTGGCTTTAACCTGAAGATCAGGAATGGGGATATCTATATTAATGAACCCATTATGAGCGGGGCAGCTCATAGTGCTCGTGTCCGATAGAGTTTAGCGGTAAATTTTGAATAGATGGCAGGTGTGCTTCCTCAATTAGCCAAGGTTAAGGGGATAGCACTGGATTTGCTGTTTCCCCGGTGGTGTGTAGGCTGTGGCCGGGAGGGTGAGTTTATCTGCGATTCCTGTTATCACTCACTAGCCCGAATTATGCCCCCCGTCTGTCCACAGTGTGGCCGACCCCAAGCCAGTGGCGTTCTCTGTCCCAGCTGTGTTGGCGGGCAAGCCGCCATAGACGGTATACGTGCCCCCTTCCGGTTTGAGGGGGTAATGCGCCAGGCAATTCACCAGCTAAAGTACCGCAACCTGAGAGCCCTAGCCCAACCGCTGGCGGAATTACTGCACCGCTATCTGGTTAAAAATCCATTGCCGGGAGAAGTCCTGGTGCCGGTGCCACTGCACGCCAAACGACTGCGGGAGCGGGGCTACAATCAAGCCCGCCTGCTAGCCAGAGAGCTGAGCAAGCTCACCGGATTACTGGTGGTAGATGGCTGCCTCATCCGAAAACAGGAGGCACCTCCCCAAGCCAGAGCCGAAACCGTAGCCGAACGGCGGGCTAATGTCGCCAATGCCTTTTCCTGCCGCAACCAGCGACTTAAAGATAAGCCGGTTTTGCTCATCGATGACGTCGCCACCTCGGGGGCGACCCTTGATGCCTGCGCCAGGGCAGTTAAGGCCGGCGGGGCTAGCTCGGTGTGGGGGGTGGTGCTCACCAGGGAGATCTAAAGGAGTAAGCATATGGAGTTACAGGTAACCGGTAAGAATGTAAAGATAACCCCTACCGTGCGGCGCTATATTGAGCGCAAAATGGACAAGCTCAGCCGCCACCTGCCCGGCATTATTGAAGCCATAGTGGAAGTCACCGAAGAAAAGACCAAGTCCGTGGCGCACCGCTTTGTTGCCCAGATAACCCTGGATAGCCACGGCACCATTCTGCGCGGCGAGGAGAGGGGGGATGACCTGCTGGCGGCTATTGATAAGGTGGTGGCGACCATGGACCGGCAGATTGAGCACCATAAGGGGAAGCTATACAAAAAGGGGCGGGGTAGCTCCCTGGCCCGAACCGAATTTCAGCTGGAGTTAGAGACCACCACACCGCCCCAAAGGGTAACCAAGGTCAAGCGCTTTGCCGTCAAGCCAATGTCAGTGGACGAAGCCATTGACCAGATGGAATTACTAGGGCATGACTTCTTTCTGTTTCTTAATGCCGAGACCGATTCATTAAATTTGCTCTACCGGCGCAAGGATGGCAACTACGGCCTGATTGAACCCGAGCTGGGTTGAAATACCCTATGGCGTTTGCGTGGTATAATATAGACAATGAGAAGGAATCTGTTTTTATATCTCACCCTGGCCTGCTTCTTTGGTCTTATCGCCATATTTGTGGTTGATGGCTATCTGGGTGTCTATGACACCCTCTATGTTACCAGCGGCGAGTACGAGCAGAAGATAGAGCCCGATTTCTGGCTGCGCCAAGACTATTCCTGGTCAACCGGGGTAAACTGGGGGGAGAAAGTATTCCTGCAATATGAAGTGGCTAACCACCAGTTTTCCGGCTATAGCGCCGATATTGAAGCCTCAGTATGGCGTGGTCAGGAAAAGGTCAGTGATTTGGGCACACAATCGGTCTCGATAGACCCCTTCGCCAAGGCAGAGGCGGAGTGGCTGGTAGATACCGCCGAGCTTCTCCCCAACCCCCCTGAGCAATCCTACCAGTACTCTATAATCATCAAAAGGGGAGAGATAGAACGAAAGATAATCGTCAGCATAAACCCGATTTCCTACCCGCCCAAACCGGAAATAGTTCCGCCCCGATAATTGGGAGTTTAAAATGAAGATAGAATATATCTTATTTGGTTTTGGCATTCTGCTCTGCCTGGCCGGCATTGGCTACCTGGCTGCGGAATACGTGAAGTATCTCTCCGAGGCAGGGAAACTGGTCTCCCTGCTACTGACCGTGGGTATGTTTGGCTTTCTGGGCAAATACTTTGAGGAACTGGGGTGGTAAATAGATGGCAGCGACAGTCGCCGTATTAGGCACACTAGTTTTCATCGGCTGGCTTATCTACCGGGCGGTAAGCAGCAAACCAATTAAGGCGCACACCGTTACCTACGGGGTGGCTTGCGTCACCGGTGTCTTTACCCTGGCCTACTTTTTGAGCATGGACATCCCGCAGCTAATCAAGATACTGGTCAGTATTCTGCTGGGGCTGGCATTAATAATTTTTGCCGCCTATCTGCAGCGCCGCCACCTGCTGAAGTCATAGTTATGTAAATCATGGGTTCCAAACTGCGCTACGCTACCTTCAGAACCAATATGGGCTGGGCAGGCGTATTGGGCTCAAGTTCCGGGCTGCTGGCCACCACCCTGCCCCAGTCCTCCGCCCAGAAAGCCCGCCAGCAATTGGGTGATGGCGTAACTTTTGCCAGCTGGTCTCCCAATTCATTTAAAGACCTGATAGAGCGGCTCAGCGCCTATTTTTATGGCGCCGGGGTGAGCTTTCCCGACAAGCTTGACCTGTCTCAAGCCACCCCCTTCCAGCGTGAGGTGTGGGAGATAACCAGACTTATCCCCTACGGTGAGACCAGGAGTTATGACTGGGTGGCGGAGCAAACGGGCAAACCGGAAGCGCTGCGGGCGGTGGGACAGGCCCTGGGCAAAAACCCGCTGCCCGTTATCATCCCCTGCCACCGGGTCATCGCCACCAGTGGCCGGCTGGGGGGCTTCAGCGGGGGGGCGGAGATGAAGCAGCGTCTGCTTTCCCTGGAAGCCTCGGGCAAAAAGCACTAAAATAATTACTGCTGCCCGTAAAATCTGGCATCAGGCGCTTTTGCCTGGTAGCGGCTTGGCTTTCCGGCCCGCTCTCTTATCTTGAGGTTCAAATAGCCAGTCTCATATTCCTCAATCAGCCCCTCAACGGCAAAGCTGAAGTATTGATTATTACCCACAATAATATGGTCCAGGACCCTTATCTGCATTACATAGGCACAGTAACATAATACCTTTTAGCATCAGAATAAGAACCAGGATGGCAAATAGAGCAAATACACCCACGTAATCATCGGGATGTATGTTAATTCATAATAAAAATCTATAAACTGATAAATTGTAATTACCGGATAATACTCATTTTATCGAAGTCTAGCTTGGTCTCCCGTTTTATGTGTTCTTTTCCGGGAATTACTGAAATCGTATGGTGTCCGGCTTTATCCACCAGTATATATCGTGTACGTTCAGCTTCGCTTTTTGGTTTAATTACCTGTAGTTTCATCTCTTTACCCTCGGTATCCCGGACTTCATCCCCATCCTTCAAAGCGAGATCCCAGCAGGCTATTGCATTGACTGTCTTAAAAGGATGATTGAATTTCGAATGTAACACGTCTGTGAACCTTACCAATCTATTCTGTTCAGGAGATAATGCTTCTTCCATAGTTGGAGCGATTTCTCTTTCAACCGGCACTGGTTGTGCAACCGGTTCCTCTACCTTCTTAACCTCGGGCTCAATATGCTTAGGAACGGCTACTTTGGGGAAGAATTCCCTTTCTATTCTCCAGAACAAAAAGATTATAAGGTAACCAAGCCCGACTCCCGCTGCAATCACTCCCACTACCCACAGAAACCACACCCAAATAGGAAACTGCACCATTAGACGCCCCCTTCAAGTTTAATATCAAATTACTATATTTAATTCCAAGACGAGTATCGACTGACTTAGCCAGTTCATCTATCTCAAAGAAAACAATGTTCAGGCTCACTCATGTCCAATACGTTTCCAATTATGCTTAGATTACTTTTCTTACAGCTGCCCTGAAGCGTTCAAACTCCGAACGAGTGACGTAATCCTCGCTTGCCTTTGCTGCCCTTTCTTCAGTAGCTGCTTTTAATTCTTCAAACTCACTGCGAGGAACAGACCCTTCACGCCTCTTGGCCTCTTCTGCCTCAGTGGCAGCCTTGAACTCATCGAATTCGCCCCGAGGAACTAACTCCTTGCTCATCTTGGTCCGCTCTGATTGCAAATCCTTTCTCATTTCATCAAATTTGAGTCTCAGCATGTTAATTGTGGTGCTGGTTTCATCCTTGCCTATTTCCAGCCCGGCAGCTTCTATAAAATTAGTAAAGGCCACCATCATGCTCTTGAAGCTATTCTTGAAATCCTCAAACTCCTTTACTGGTGCAGACATAGTTACTTTCTTTTCACTCGTAACGACGTCTACTTTGGCAAGGCTGCTCCTTTGAACCTCCTCCTTCTGAACTTTAGTACCCTCAACTTCAGTCTGTTCCATCTCGGGCTGTTCCATCTCGGGCTGTTCTACCTCGGTACCCTCGCCTTGTGTTTCCTCTTCACTTCTTTTTTTCATAATCAACCTCCTTACTTATTCTGATTTTTAATAGCGTTTTGTATGTTGGAACTAGAGTTTAGTCCTGTAATACGTGGATGTCAATACTTACAATGGAACCTTTTTGTCTCTGTCACTGAGGTAACAAAACAAGCTTATGTACCCTCTAACTATGGGGCAAAAGCCTTCCTTTGCATTTCGCCCCAAGACCTTTTCCTGCCAATAAAATCAAAAATCGCTTTTAGTCTCCACCATGAATGTAGTTGCCGATAGCCAAAGTTTTCCAGTACGGCCAGTATAAATAATTTAATAACATCCTTGGGGTTCTCGTATTTTTTTACCGTAAATTCTTCCAGCAGCAGGGAAAATAGTGACAGTAAGACTCCAAAGAGAATAGCCAATGATATAAATAGTAACAAAAATGTTAAATTAATCCACCCAAAGATGTAAGATATGATTACTACAATATAGCCGGTAATCTCAATAACGGGACCAAGTACCTCAAAGAAAAGAAAATATGGCATACCGATAGCACCGGGCAATCCATATCTGGGATTGCCAATCATCTTCCAATGATGGAGCATGGTTTCAATCAAACCCCGCTGCCATCTGTTTCGTTGACGCTCCAGTACCTTTAGCGTATCTGGGGCTTGCGTCCAGCAAACCGGGTCTGGTACAAACACCACCCGATAAGGTTTCTTTTGTTGGCGCATCATTCGATGCAGGCGGACGACAAGTTCCATGTCTTCACCTACGGTATCGGTTCGGTAGCCTCCACATTCCATTACCGATTTACGCTCGAACAATCCAAATGCGCCGGAAATAATGAGTAAGCTATTCAGTTTATTCCATCCGGCTCGCCCGCACAGGAAAGCACGAATGTACTCCATCACCTGCATTGCAGGCAGAAATTTCTTGGGCACCCTGGCCTCGATAACCTCGCCATTTTCGATACGACAGTCATTGGCAATACGAACAACACCGCCTAGAGCCACGGTTTTAGCTTCACGCTCCAGATAATACTGCATCAGTCTGTTAAGGGCGTCTTTTTCAATCAGGGAATCGGCATCAATTGCGCAGAACAGACGACTTCGGGAAGTGTTCAGTCCGGCGTTTAATGAATCGGCCTTGCCGCCATTTTCCTTATCAATAACGGTGAGCCTCCTATCCACCGCCGATTGGTAGATTCCTTTTACGGGCTTGGTTGTGATTCTTGTTTCGGCCGCTCTCGGGACGGCAAAGAGTTTAAAGGCGTTCTTCAGTACAGTAAGGGTATTATCTTTAGACCCGTCATTAATGACGATTACTTCAAGCTCTGGATATTCTACATGGAGCAAAGCGCGAACACTCTCAACGATGGTCGGTTCTTCATTATGGGCAGGGGCTAATATGGCGATACTTGCCGCCAGAGGGTTAGCCTCTTTACGCGGGTTTCGGAGCTGACGGGTTCTTTGGTAATAAAAGAGCGTATCTGATGCCAACAGCAAGAGGAAAATGTAGTAGAAGTTGAGCACGAGAAAGTAAAATATTACGACTAGGTTGTAATAAATTATGATATCAAGCACCATATTCCCTGCCTCTATTTGGGCTAAGAAATTCCTGTGCAATCTCGGGGTACTTTGTCTGGTACTTCCTGATTATCTTCTTCCCGGATTGGCCAAATTGTCGGAGGGCGAAAAATGCCTGAAGACGCACCTCAAAATCGGGGTCGGCGGCGAGTCTGTCCAATAGATACAGGGTGGTACTATCTTTCAATTCTCCGAGAGCCATGGCGACCCCGGCTCGCACTTGTGGGTTTACATCACTTAGTCGGTCAGATAAAACGGGTATTGCTTCAATGGAACCGACTCTACCCAGTGAGCGAACTGCCTCACGGCGAACGTCCTTTATTTTATCGCCCGACAAGTTGTGCAGCATCGGAATGGCTTTTTTATTTGCTGGCTTACCCAAGAGTATGGCGGCAGCCTTCCTCAAATCTCGATTTGGCGATGATGCCAGCGGTTTTAAACTGTCCACCGGGATACTGGTGTTAAACAGGTTATTAACCAGAAAGCGATATGCCCACCTGGTATTATCGGCAAATATCTGGGGCAGAATGTCGCCCAGCTTCTGGCTACCGGCTGATGCCAGCATTCTCAATGCTGAAAACCTGACTTCGCTTTTCTTGCTTGCTAAAGAGGGGATGACATATTCTTCTGCCTCGGCCATCTCCAGCACCCCCAGCCTTTCGATAACCGTGACCTTCTGCCACCAAAGACGACTCTTTAGCTGTTGGGTGTCACTTTTAAAAAACCCGAGTACTTTATAAATATCTCTTATTGCGTTTTTACCGGATGCATCCTGTCCGGGGTATTCATTGAGCAGAGTATCTCGAAAACAATTTTTTTCTTTTGGGGAAAGTTTCAAATCGAGTGGGGACTTGTCTCCATTCAATAGACTGGTGATTAGACTTTGGCAATAGGCTGTTTTCCATTCAGTGTATCGCCTTTGGCGGTGGTGTATATAAATTGAAACCAAGTATATTATCAGTAGGAGCATAAAGAATATGGCCAGAGCAATTAGTGTGTATTTAACTAGGGGTAAGATACTTTCCTGAAATTCGAGTAAAATATTAGCGTTACTCTCCATATCTGGGGTACCCCTTAGTCACGGCTAACTTTGTAGCTCTGGAGGTAGTTCGTCCGGGGAAATGAAAGTTTGACATTGTTTGATTGCCTTCACTTGGGCTTCTAATATCGGCAGGTATGTCAGCTCTTGGTGAGCAAGCCACATAAATGCCTTTTTCCCATTTTACTCGCCAATCAAATAATTCAGCAACAGCGGGAGGTACATTTTCTCTTATTTGGGGCAGGTGATCTTGAGGATGTTTTGGACAAAGATAAAATTAGTCTATACTGCTTAGACAATGTTCATGTTATGGGGCATCAACTGTTCCTTTTTTAACTCACCGTTCCACGCCTAGACTTCAAGCGTGAAATTTAGCGCACCTTTGTTATATCTACATTGCATGTTAGAAAAACGAATCCTTTTGGGCAGCGCGATTTAGATTGATTAGTACCTAATACCTATCGCAAGGCAGTATAATTAAAAGGACTGGAAAACGAAATGACTTACTAGAATACTATTTCAGTAACTTAAGACAAGAAAACAAAATGGAAAAGTATGCATATATCGATGAATCTGGAGATGAGGGTATTGGTGGGAAAGGAACTAAGTGGTTTGTCCTCGGGGCAATAATTGCTAGTCAAGAAGAAGCAACATCGTTGGGATACACTTATCAGCAAATAAAGTCACGAATTAATTGGAGTGCTACCAAACCCCTGCATTGGGCTGAATTGAGTCATCCAAGAAAAAAAGCAGTAATTGACGAATTAGCGAATAGTAACTTTACCATCTGTTCGGTCCTAGTTGACACACAACACCCGGATATTGTTAATACCACTCCGAAGCTAAGAGGAAGAAGGCTATATTTTTATACTTTTAGGTATTTGGTGGAACGCATTAGTTGGCATTGCGACGACGGGGGTTACAAAGCAAGGATATACGCGGAAAATAAAGCTGGAATTGAATATACAGAGCTAAGCAGTTATTTGAATTATATACAAAGTCAGCCAGACTGCGAAATTAGAAAAGGTTGCATCTTGGGGGTAAAACCCAAAGCTAAAACACATTCAAACATAGTACAACTTGCTGATTGTGTTTGTGGGGCATTACAAAACGCTATAGAGATAAAATATGGCATCATAGAAGACTCATATATACTGAGACTAGAAGACAAACTCTACAGACGAGGCAATAAAGTATTCGGCTACGGCATAAAATTTATGCCATATAAAAGCAAACAAATCCCCACACTTCTATCAGGAACATATGAGTGGTTGAATAATATATAAAAAAACTCCCGGCGGTAGGATCCCACGCCTCTTCAGGCGCTGCCACCTTTGTCAGGTGACCAACCGTTATCCAGGAGTTTTTATTCTTGTAGAAGTTTACTACAATTATATGGCTTTGTCAATATCTATCGACTCATAGCATACTTGGGAATGCAATAACAAAGGTGCGCTAAATTTCACGCTTGAAGTCTAGGCGTGGAACGGTGAGTTAAAAAAGGAAGCTTTTAACTACTTGGATAAATAAGGTAGCGAAAAGCCGAAAATGCTACCTTTTCCTTTCTGGCTATCAACCCATATCTTACCGCCATGTAGTTCAATGAGCTTCTTTGACAGGCTCAATCCCAGTCCCAGTCCTTTGCGACGCGTTGTTTCGCCGCCTAACTGATAATACGGTTTAAACAACCACTGCTGGCTTTCCTTACTTATCCCAGGCCCTGTATCCTGAACTTCAATTACTAGATTGTTTCCCTTCTTATTTGCCCATAAAGTTATATTACCCCCGCTGGGCGTGAATTTGATTGCGTTGTTAATAAGATTGAGGACAACTTGGCGTAAACGGTCTTGGTCCACCCAGGCTTTGGGCAGTGATTTAGGCAATTCTAAATCTAAGGATAGCCCATTCTGCTGGATTATTGAACCCATCTCGCTTGCTATTTCCTGTAGTAACTGCTTAATATCTACGGACGCTGGATTTATCGTGAGCTTACCCACTTCACCCCTTGCCAGGTCAAGTAGTTCATCAATCCTCTGATTAAGACTGACGGCACCTTTATTAATACCTCGCGCTAAGCGTTGAAGTGTTTCCTCTTTCACCTCTTCAGCAAGTAATTCACTATTCGCCAATAAAGGTGTAAGAGGGGTTTTTATCTCATGAACTAGTGCCCGTGTGAATTCAACCCTATTTATGATTTCATCCTGTAATTCCTTACCAAGCTCTTTTTCTTTTTTGAGGAGCTCATGTAATTTATCCTCGGATTGTTGTAGTGCGATAAGCATGCCATTAATATTCTCCGCGACTTTGGAAAGCTCGTCCTTTCCTCCCATTGAGACCCTTGATGACAGGTCACCGCCTTTACCGATTTGTTCAATACCATTACTGAGTCGAGTAAGCCTAGATATTACCTGTTTTTCCACAAGAAATATGGTGGCCAGACCAAACAGCAAACCAAATCCCACTACAGAAAGAATAATATATGCAATCGCTGGCCTTAATTGCCCGTATAAGTTACTCGGAATGTCTTCATACAAACTCAATGATATGCCTTGTATCATGAAGTACAGGATAAGGACCAGACAAAGAAACATGGTACTGATGATAAGTAAAGTTCTTCTACGGAGCGTCATGTACTGCCTCTGATGCTATTTACTAAGTGAGTTTTTAATCATTCAACCACTATAAGAATATAAATGAGAGTACCCAAACCAATCACTGAGAATGTTCCAAAAGCAATATTACCCAAAACCCAGCCTACGCTACCCCATTCCAAGAAGAATGTAGAAATGTATAAACCAGCATTCCCGACCACTAACAAGGTAAACCCAATACTAGCCAGTAATTTATACATATGCCAACTCCAAGTAAGGCCGCGAGCAGATAGAGTTTAAAACGAGAGCATCTTAGTGTCAATAACGATACTAGTGATATCACTCCCTATTGAGTTTATTCAATGGTGGAGACGGTAATATCATAAAGCGATTATTGAATTAAAAAAGGAATGATTGTTATTTCTACAATTACTTTAGTGAGAATTTATGGCTTGCCTAATGGCTTCCTCAAGCTCCTGTGGAACGTCCGTACCGATTCT